>ENA-OQVM01001939-OQVM01001939.1-marine-metagenome-genome-assembly--contig:-NODE-1939-length-25588-cov-19.220728_pt1 | contig 25588 bp, 29 predicted proteins | sample MGYA00237776_ERZ505498 | MGnify/ENA primary metagenome ERZ505498 (study PRJEB26159, sample SAMN06265151) | marine metagenome | isolation source: Helgoland LTER site | place: Germany:Helgoland, sampling...
AAATGTAATTTTCAATCCTAAGTGGCGAGCTTCAATAGCTGGGCATTGAAACGGCGCTCGCTGCTTTTGATGGTATGGGTCTTATCTAGCTAAACTCATTTTCCAGTTCTTTTACCTTTAGTTTCATCTTGAGAAAGCACTGATCCAGCCAAAGATTTTACCTCAGCATCAGTGAGTTTTTCCCCTCGTAAAGCGCGTGATGCAAGTTCTGACATAGCATCTGAGGATTCTTTATGGGCTTTTTTAGTCATGTTGATTTCCTTATCGTAATGGTGATCATACTGCTCACCATAGTTAGTAAAATGGCCAGTTAAATAGCCAGTTGAATTCCCTCCCTTCTAAAAGGCTAGCATAGAATATTACTCGCCATTAATTTTTGTCGTGGGTCTGTTCTCAAAATTAAAAAAGCCCCAGTAATCACTGAGGCATATCATGGACTTCCAATCACCGAAAAAAGTAACCAACTGTTCTTTGGATTAATTAGTTGGGTTTGGGTTGAGACATAATCAGTTTACAGGCAAGACCAAAGCCCGCTAGACCGAGCACATTAATGAGTGCACCAAATATCCTAAAATAATTTGATGGCCAGAGTTCGGCAGCCCCTGTGAAAGCCGTATACAGGGCCATTAGGCAGGCCAGAGCTAAAACCCCAGTGGCGGTGGCATATAGCCAGCGCACTCGATTGACGGTCAATACAAGGGTTAATGCTAGGGTTAGCATAATCACAACAATGGCCATTGACGCAGAGTTCCCCAATGGCGGCTGACCGATGCTTATTAAGCCTACTCCAATAAGATTCCACATAACGGACATGCCGATAGTTGAAAGCTGAATTGTTAGCGCGGCGATAAGTAGTTTTGAGGTTTTTTGGTTCGTCATACTTGGGCTCTATCTAACAATCGCAACGTCGAGTAGTTGGCTGGCATCATCCAGACCTCCAGCATTGACAACATTGCTGTACCCAAGCTGCTCCATTATTAGTTTGGCCTGGCCAGATCTATTACCGCTTCGGCAATAAAGATAAACCTGCTGTTCCTTGTCGGAAACCAGAGTGTCTATGGCGTCCCCTACCAGCTCTAACTGCAGGTGTTGAGCTGTTGCCAGATGCCCAGCGTTCCATTCCTCTATCGTTCTTACATCAATAATCACAGTGTCGCCTCTCTGTGCCCAAGCTGTTGATGCAAGGGCGGTTATTATTAGTAGTATTGGGGCCAAAAGCAGTGCTGGCAATAATCCTTTCATGTTATTCCACTCTTCGCATATTAGGGGTTAAATCGATCAATAAAGGCCTTAAAAGCAGCAATAAACTGGGGTCGTGGTGTCTCCATAAAAGCCGCATGATCACCGCCAGAAATAACGACCCAACTTTTGTCCGCGGTCTTAAGGCGAGTAAATAGCTTGGCCTGCAAGTCTGTAGGCGCAATAGGATCGAACTCCCCCTGCATCAGTAATACCGGTAGAGCAATACTGTTTGGATCTATGGATAAAAACTCTGACTCTCTGCGCCAGTCAACGCGCACTGGGTCGGCGGTGAGTGAAGCTCTGACATAAGTATCAATTGCCTTTTGGCTAATACTCCCAGGCACAATAAAATCACTGGCGGCAGCGGCGGCTGTATTAATGCGTCTCTCCAGAACATTGGCGCTGGGAATACTTTGTGCGTCTAGGTCCAGCCAGAAACCAAATAGCGTCAAGCTAGCCATGTTATCTGAATTTTTTTGACTAGCTAACAAAGAGATTACTGAACCATATGACCAGCCAAATACATGAACCTGGCTATTATTGTGGCGTTCAGATATCCAACGCACCACATTAACGACATCATTGGCGGCCTTGGTCGGTGAGAGCCATTGGGAGCTGTCTCTCGGTGTTTCTCCATAGCCACGCAGATCAACTGCATAGGTACTGTAACCCTGGTCAAGCATCCCATCCATCAAGGAAAGGTCTTCGCCGTCTACCTGCAAGTCAAAGTCAGGGAGGCCACTCCAGGTTCTACCGTGGACGAAAAGGATTACGCCCTTTGTCTTAGCATGAGACTTCTCCCACAGCGCCATTGGGTGACCGTCAGAAATAACGTTATGTCTTATAGGACTCGAGCTTTCAGCTAGTGCACTCTGGGAGCCTGCCGAAAATCCAATCAGTGCCATTATTAGAGTAAGGGTGGTTTTAGTAAGGTAACGCATTGGTATAGATCCGATCTCTGGGTGATAAAGCTGCGCCGCCAATAATCTAGTGAGGCAGCATATCTGAATAACTCTATAGTCAAACTGAGGCTTAAACAAGGGCTGCTATTACAAGCCTATGAACTACGGCATGGGCCGGGCTGTGCCTGCTTGCTACACAAGGGATATACATTAAAAGATATTTGCAGGGGCAACAGACATAGCTAACCCAAACTCGGAATCACCTGATAGAGGTAGCATATGGTTCTATTATTTAATCTATTCATAGATACATAAATAGTTATACACTGGGACCGCTGCGCAAAGCAGTAAAAACTAATAATAACTAATAAGGGGAACACTATGGAATCAGAAATTTGGGCATCATTTCAAGCGTCACGGGGAGCTAACGCAACTCTATTTATAGGTATAGTTATTGCGATCTGGGTTGCAGCCCGATTCGCGAGTGTATTGGTTGAAAAAGATGCACCTGTGCTGGGTAGAGTATTGTCTTCAATATTTTCCCTGTCAGTGCTGTTATTCGGTTGGAATATGACGACAAATATAATGAACCAGTGGACTGTTCATGCAAATGCGCTTGGTGGTCTTGGTGAAAATGCCAGCGAAATTGCTAAGGGGTTTACAGCTACCTATGGTGGTGAATACGCAACAATGCCAGATCCTGTTGGGATAGCATTTTTGGTGTCAGGCTTCCTGATTGCATTTCTCCCTTTATGGGTTAAGGCTAAAAAGTAATTGAATCAAAATTACTGTTACCGGAAAGGCCTGTTCGATTAACAGGCCTTTTCCTCATCCCGCGTGTATCGAGTACTTTTAAATATTAGATAAAGATAACTCTAGGCTATAAAGCCTCCCACGAAAAAATTTTCAGAATAATAAAAGAGGTGTAATTAAAATGATAAATCGAACTTTAGTTTTACTTAGTGGTTTACTTTTTTCGAGCGTAATCAGTGCAGGCCATCATGAGGAGGCAAAGACGCTAGCGCCAGTCGCTTCAGCAGGTCAGGTGGTTGTGGTGTATGAATTGCCATGCGAAAACGTGGAAGTAGGTCTGGCAACACTTAAAGGCTTGATAGCGTATGAAGTAGGCGCTTCACCGATTGCCTACTCATCGTCTCCTGGCATAATTGGCGATGCAATGATCGGGGCAGTTGATCTCCACCAGTCGATTTCGTCTATGGAGTCTGCTCTAGCTTGGCAAGAGAGCGACGCTAAATGGAAGGTAATGCAGTCTAAATCAATGGAAGCCTGTGGTGTAAAGATTGAAGATATCAAAGCAACCACTATATTGGCCAAGTAAGTATGCATTTAAAATTTAGAGAGCCTGTGAGCTAAGTTACCTGTGTTAGTTTATGGGCACGATTGACTCAAAAACATATGTAATTATCTCTGTCGAAGAAGCCCTGCTAACACAGGGTTTTTTTCACGAAAGCTGGATGCAACCCCGAGCGCTTTAGCGCGAGTCCATCTAACCGTTCGATATCTATCTTATAGAACCAAAAAACCCCCAGCTTTCACTGAGGGTCTTTATATTATGGTGCCCGGTCTCGGACTAAATGCGTAGCATTTTGGGCGCATTCGTTTACGAAGGCGGGGTGAAACCCCGAGCGCTTTAGCGCGAGTCCATCTAACCGTTCGATATCTATCTTATAGAACCAAAAAACCCCCAGCGTTAACTGAGGGTTCTTAAGATTATGGTGCCCGGTCTCGGACTAAATGCGCAGCATTTTGGGCGCATTCGCGTGCGAAGGCGGGGTGAAACCCCGAGCGCTTTAGCGCGAGTCCATCGGACGTTCGATATCTACCTATAGAACCAAAAAACCCCCAGCTTTCGCTGAGGGTCTTTATATTATGGTGCCCGGTCTCGGAATCGAACCAAGGACACGAGGATTTTCAATCCTCTGCTCTACCAACTGAGCTAACCGGGCTTCGCAAACTGTTTTGAGGCATATCGCGAGAGGCGCGTATTAAAGCGTCTGATTTGCGGTTCGTCAAGGATTATTCCGTAGGCGGGACGTATCCTTCAGCCTGATCGACGTCTTCGCCGTTAAAGAATTTTTCTCGTTGTTCCGAGAGATAGGTGCGAGCGGTCAAATCCATCATATTCAGGCGCATTTCGTTGATTAGGGTGGTTTGGTGGGTCATCCACTCTGCCCAGGCCTCTTTGGAGATATTATTGAATATTTCCTCGCCTTTGGGGCCAGGAAAGGGGGGCATATCTAGCCCCGGGAGTTCTTTTTTGAGCTTGCGACATAAAATCATGCGCGCCATAACGTACCTCTGTGTGATATTTGCTTATATGACTCGTTTTTGAGCCTGTAACAGCAGCGCTTTAATAGGCGCTGGCATGCCTAATGATAGTGGTTTCTGTGGGTTATACCAGACCTGATTCTGGGCGTCGGCCACTTGCAGTGCGGTATTACCCTGACCGGTGACGGCAATTTCAATAGGCTGGTAGTCGAGATGAAAGTGGCTGAAGGTATGACGTTTAACCGCCAGTACCTGTTGGCTATTAGGCTCTATGCCTAGCTTTATACAGGTTTCTTCCAGTTCTAGCTCTGTCTCGCACTGAGGGAACACCCAGAGGCCGCCCCAGAGGCCCGCAGGTGGGTTCTGCTGCAGTAACAGTTCACCTTCTGCGTTACGGATCATCAGAAAGCAGGTGGTTCGCAGAGGCAGCTTTTTCTTGGGTTTTTTACCCGGATAGTCTTTCGGGTTGCCCTGGGCATAGGCCTTGCAACTTTTAGCCAGTGGGCAGTGATCGCAATCAGGGGATGATCGGGTGCACAGGGTGGCGCCTAAATCCATCATGGCCTGAGTGTAGTCAGCGATACGTTTGTAGGGCGTATAGGTCTCTGCAGCTATCCACAGCTTTTGTACCACGTCACTTTTACCCGGCCAGCCTTCGATGGCCCCAAATCTGGCCAGCACGCGCTTAACATTGCCATCTAAAATAGTCGCCTGATTTTTAAAGGCGATGGAGCTAATGGCGCCGGCAGTGGATCGGCCTATGCCGGGTAACTCGCATAGCTGTTCCACGTTATCGGGAAACTCGCCACCGAGCACATTGGCAACCTGCTGTGATGTTTTATGTAGATTGCGGGCTCGAGCATAGTATCCGAGGCCAGTCCAATGGTGGAGCACCTCATCTAATGGGGCAGCGGCGAGTGTCTGTACCGTTGGATAGCTCGCCATAAAGCGCTGGAAGTAGGGAATAACGGTGTTGACCTGAGTCTGCTGCAGCATTATTTCTGACACCCAGACTCTGTATGCATTGATATCCTGCTGCCAGGGCAGGTTGGTTCGACCATATTGATCAAACCACCTGAGTACGGATTGCTGGAATTTGGCGGGTGTCATGTTCTAGTTGAGATTCTTTTTGAGTAATTCTTTAAACAGATTTTGCAGGGGGTTTTGTTCTTCATCTGAGCTGTTAAACAGCTGGTCGCCGAGCTTTTCCAAGGCGGTGTTTTTTAGCAGATCTTTGAGTACCCGCTCATCAGGTTTGCAAAATGCAGGCTTGGCTTTGGTATTGGCACTCTGGCCAAACCGGCCTTTACAGATAAAGGGTATGGTTCGGTTTTGTAATCGACTATTGACTGAGCAGCCATTGATGCTGGTAGTCGCGCTATTTAACAGGGCATTGGCTTTTAGGTTATATTTTTTGTCGAGCATATCCACTGTGGCATTGCCGCCAAGGGTTAGATTGCCGGTGCCGGTAGTATAGTCACTGACAAACATTTTTCCGTTAGTGAACTGAAACTTGCCCCCTAGGTCGTCTAGCTGAGTGCCCTTGGGCCAGGCCTGGTTAGTGGTATTGCTGCTACCAAACAGAGCGGCTGCATTACAGAAGGTCTCTTCTATATTGGTTTCGGAATAGCTGGGTGCGGTAATTTTAAACTCACCAGCACCGGTGAGTGAACTAAGAATTGTCTTTCTGTTATTGCCGGTGCCCTGAATATTGCCCTGTAGGTTTAAACGTCCGGTCAGATCAGAGGTATCTGTTAGGGCGGGAAGTGCGCTGCCAAGATTAATATTGCTCAGGGAGGGCTGAATATTAAAGCTAGGTGTTTTTGAGCGCATGTCGAACTTGGCGATCACATTAGCCTGACCGCCAAACATATCCCCATTCAGAGCGGTGACCCGCAATACTCGTTGATTGCCAAAAATATTGCTGTAGAAGTTGGTGACGGCAAAGTCATCCAATTGGATGGTGTCAACGGCAACTTCCATTTGGCTCTGTCCATGCCACAGCACAAAGGGTAGGGCCAGTGGTGCAAAAATAGCGGCGCTGTCTTTGCTGGCGAGATTATCTGGAATGGCAATATAGTCGGCCAGTTTGAATGTGTCGCCTCGGATACTCAATGTGAGCTTGTTGCGACTCTGCTCAATTTTTACGTCCACCTCAAACGGCTGTTCGTCTAATACTAGTTGGTGGCTGTATTGAGAGATACCAGATAGATCAATATCAAAATCGCTGTTCATACTAAATTGAGAAAGCGCCGTTGGGCTGGCCATTTTGGGTAATGTAAACAGCGGAAAACGCGTTTGAAGGATTGCTAGCTGACGTTTTAGATTAAAGGTACTGACCTGCAGATTGCCTCTGGTAGTAAGGCTAACGAGATCGGTACTCAGAGCGCCTGCCATATCAATCTCACCAATGCTAAGGCTCAGCCCACTTATCTCTGCGGTCTTGCTATCAATGCTGGCGACGAAGTTAGCGCTGGCTGGAATATCCCCCACAGCGGTGAATGAAACAGATACGGGGAAGGGCTGGCCCTGCAGTGAAACCCTGCCCACCCTGAGGGTAATATCATAAAGTTGGACTGGCAGGCCATTGTTCGCTGTTACTAGCACCTGTGAGTCGGATAGGTTAATGGCATTAAGCAGGCCAAGGGGGTTGCTGGCAGCAGCCTGGGTATCTAAAAGTGAACTCCAGTCAGTAACCAGCGTTGCCTGACCAATCTGCCCGGACAGCGCATCTATGTCCGGGCCTAAATCCCGTCTCTGGGTAGAGAAATTAATATTACTAACGCTGATGCCTGGCTTGGGTAAAAACTGCCAGGCCAGATCGCCATCAATAGATAACTCGACATCCTGCTTGGCAGCCATGGCCTCGATTTCAGACTTGTAATCGTTGGGGTCAAATACAGTAACAAAATAAACAACCCCAACAACCACAACAGTGACAGTAAATACGACACAGCCTAACCAAAATTTAAATATTTTTCCCAAGGTGCATCACTCGCCTAGTTCAAAATGAGTATCTTACCTCAAAGGCTAGAGTGCGTCCTCCTTAGGGGACTATATATTACAAAAATGAAATTGCATTAAAGCAACTCGTATTTTAAAACGAGTAGCTCGCGCGTAATCCCAGATTTCTGCCAGACATTGGTACTTCGTCTTTAACAAATGAACTGTGATTTCTAGCTGCCTCATCCAGTAAGTTTTTACCGAACACAGATAACACTAGCTCATGCCCTGGACTGGTCTCAATAGTTTTTGATAGATTCAGATTCAACATTTGAAATCCACTGGTGGCCGTTTCATTTTCTGCCCTATCATTCTGAGCCGATACATCTTTGAGAAGCAGCGTAACCGTCAGCCCATCTTCCACATAGTGAACCTTATATAGGTCTCTTTCTGGGGTCATGCGTGGGATGTTACTTCCGTCAGTGAACTCACCTGAAACAGAATCTCTTGCAAATGACAGGCTTAGTGCGCCTCGAGCAAGGTCAAATGTTTTGCCCACTTCAAGTTCATAACCTTTGAATTTGGCATCCTGCTGAAGATAATTGGCAAGGATTAAACCATCATGATCGTCATCTCCATGATCGGCATGATCACCTTCAGTCTCATCCATAAGATAGATATAGTTGTTCACATCGTTATGGAAGAACGTCAAGCCAGCATAAAGGCCGTTATTGCTATAGCTAAAGCTCAGATCGATATTATCTGCTCTTTCAGACTCGAGGTTGAAATTACCTGCTTCAAATCTACCTGTTGCCAGATGAGGACCATTCATTAATAGCTCTACTGCTGAAGGCGCTCTCTCGACGGAGGAAAGTCCTAAACCCACCTCTAAAAACTCAGTGACATCGCGGCTTAGAGTCAGGGAATAGCTGGTAGTGTTGATATCTCGATCAAAAAACTCCAGTTCTTCTTCATGGTCTTCTTCGAGTTCTTCTTCGGGTTCTTCGTGCTCCTCATGATGGCTGATAGAACCATTTCTGGAAATTTGATCATGCCTAACGCCAAGGTCCACATGAAATAGGTCCAGCTCTTTACTCAGATAGTAACCTAGGGTCAGCTCTTTGCTTTCTGTTGGGTTGATAAAGGCCTCGTGGCCAATAACAGAAATATCCTCAATCACATAATTAACCGCGACTTTTTGTGAGAGTGAATCATTACCTAAATCAAAGATCGCACCATATTCTTGAGCATCATTGGTGAAGGTTGTTGGCTCCTCTTCGTGATGATCTTCTTCCTCTTCCCCTTCCACATGTCCTTCTTCTTCGGCATGCTGCTCAGTGTGAGCATAATCGGAGTCTCTAAACTGGTAATCAATTTTTGTTAACCAGCTATTACCTACAATATAAGATCCCTCTACATTGATAACGTTAGAATCAGTTTTAGAGAAGATTCTCTCGCCCTCATGCTCGTCTTCCTCTTCAAGCTCATCTTCATCGTGACTATCACCGTGAAAAGGAATGCCGTAAAGGTTTTCGGTTTCGCTAATAGACACACCAAAATATCCCCAATCTCCGGTCCTGGAAATACCTAATCTTTGTGCAGTAGACCCAGAGTCGGAATTGGGTAGATAACCCAGCTCTTCTTCATGCTCTTCGCCTGCATGGTCGTCATCCTCATGATGAATAACTGCGCCATTGGGAATGTCATAGTCACCAAACTTAGAGTCTTTGTAGGCAGCGCTAATATTCAAACCACCCAAATTGTTTTGGTAAGAGACATCGTGAGAGTCACCGTCATTGACTGTCTGAGCCTCAAGACCAAGCCTAAACGTTGACTCTTCAAAGTCTTTTCTGGCAATCGTATTATCAACAATATTGACAATTCCGCCGATGGTTCCATTGGAATAAAGTAAGGACGATGGCCCTCTAACTATTTCGATTTGCTGAATATTATTTAAATCTACGTCATTAACATGATCAGGCCCCAAACCTGAAACATCTCTAACTACCACACCGTTATTGAGGATTTTCACCCGGCTTCCCGACATGCCTCTGATAATAGGCTGACCAACAGCGGCACCATAATCACTGGAGGATACGCCCACCAGACCATCGATACTGGCACCAATGCTTTGGCTTGCATCGTTGGCAATAGACTCACCATTGATAACATGCAGTGGGTTTGAGATTGCGTCCGATGAGGCATCAATTAACGATGATGTAACAATAACTTCTTCCATTTCCTGAGTGAAAGCACTGCAGGACAAGCTAACAAGGGCAGCTGCCAAGGGTAACTTAACGGTATTTAACTGTTTCATACTGTGTTCCTCTAAAAATAATAGGTGCGCCGAATAACCGGCACAAATTTGTTCCAACAGGTGGGGGCTACAAATTATTTAGAGGTAAAAGGGTGGGGCTCTGGCGAGCTGGCAATTTCTGATGCGGCTGCCAACAGCCTGTACACTGGGGATGGTTTTCGGGGTTGTGACTCTGGTGATGTAAGTTTTGCTGGCTTCAGCCGCAACCGCTGCTGAGGAATGCTGTAATACACTGACTGAACAGCTACTTTCCTGATGATCATTATGAGTATGAGCAGACGCAGTTACCGACGCGAGGCCGATAATCAAACAGAGCGCGATCGCGCATAATGTATTGAGTCGTTTCATTAGAAAGGTAGCGTCCAAACGATATTGGAATATAAAGAATATAGTCTAACGATTTTTTGCGCTGTAGCAACCTGTAATTTACGCTATAATGCCGCCGATTTTATTGATCCTGGAGAACCTCATGGCTGATCGCATTGCGACAGTGACGCGCAACACATTGGAATCACAGATAACAGTGACCGTAAATCTGGATGGAACAGGTAAGGCGAACTTTGCCACGCCGGTCCCTTTTCTAGAGCATATGATGGATCAAATTGCGCGCCACGGTTTAGTTGATCTGGATGTTCAGGCGACAGGTGACACCCACATTGACGATCACCACACAGTGGAAGATATCGGCATTACCTTGGGTATGGCCGTTGCCGAAGCGATTGGTGACAAAAAAGGTCTGACCCGTTATGGCCATGCCTATGTGCCACTTGATGAAGCACTGTCCCGTGTGGTGATGGATTTTTCTGGTCGTCCCGGCCTGATTATGAAAGCAGACTTCGTGCGCAGCCATGTCGGTGGGTTTGATGTTGATCTGGCCCGCGAGTTTTTTCAAGGCTTTGTAAATCACGCCCTGGTATCCCTGCACATTGATAATCTGCGCGGCTCCAATGCCCACCATCAGGTTGAGACAATCTTTAAGGCCTTTGGTCGCGCGCTGCGTATGGCGGCATCTGCGGATGAGCGCATGGCCGGTGTAATGCCTTCTACAAAGGGTACTCTGTAAAAAGTGTACCCACGAGAAGGCGTACCCTCTAAAAAGTGCACCGACTAGAAAGCGAACCCACTAGAAAGTCTAGCCGCTAAAAAGAACCCCTTAATTTCCTGATAGCCTGTGATACCTATTTATGAGTGATTTTCGTAGCCATATTGCCGTGATCGATTATGGAATGGGCAACCTCCATTCCGTCGCTAAAGCCCTAGAGCATGTATGCCCAGGTGCCAAGGTATCTATTACCGTCGATCCCGCCCTAATTGAAGATGCTGACCGTGTGGTGTTTCCCGGTGTGGGCGCGATTCGCGATTGCATGGGCGAGATTCAGCGCCTAAATGTTGGCGATGTGGTTAGCCAAGCAATGAAAACCAAGCCAGTGTTGGCCATCTGTGTGGGTATGCAGGCACTGATGCAGCACAGTGAAGAAAACGGCGGTGTCGACTGTCTGGGGCTGTTGCCCGGCCAGGTCAAATTCTTTGGTAATGATTTGGTTGACGAACAGGGTGCTAAGTTGAAAGTGCCACACATGGGATGGAATAATGTCCACCAAACCATAGACCATCCATTGTGGCAGGGCATTGAGCAGAATAGTCCCTTCTACTTTGTGCACAGCTATTATGTGGACGCGCTCAACAACCCCAATGTTTCAGGCATCTGCGACTATGGATCTGACTTTGCGGCAGCCCTCAGTTATAAAAACCTGTTTGCCGTGCAGTTCCACCCTGAAAAAAGTGCGGATGCCGGTCTCAAGTTACTGCGTAACTTTTGCCATTGGATGGGCTAGTACTCGGGCTTTTTAGTTCGCGTTAAATAGTTAGCCTTAAGCAGTCAGCTCTAGATAGTAACAGTAGAAATCATTATCGCGCTCGTAACCGAGTTTTTCATAGAGACCCTGGGCCGATACATTGTTTGTTGCAGTCTGCAACATAATCTCGCAGGCGCCGCTCTCTTCCGCCATCTGCTTGGCACTATCCATTAACTGCTGGCCTATTGCCGAGCGACGTGCCTCCGGTACGACAAATAAATCATATAATATCCAGGTGTTTTTAAGGCTTAGTGAGCTAAACCCGGGATAGAGCTGGGTAAAACCAACAGGGGTTTCATTAAGCATGGCTAGAAAGATAACGCATTGATTATTGGTTAGCCGTTCATACAGATAACTACGAAGTTGAGCGGGATCGGACTCGACCTTGTAAAAGGTTCTGTAGGCGGTAAATAGCGGAATAATCGTCTCGATATCCTCTATGCCCGCCTGTTTAATATGTACCATGGTTATTGCCCTTTATTGTTTTGCTTGGAAACCTTAACCGCAGTGTAATTGATTACTGCACTCTAGCCCTTTATCCTTGCGACCTGCTTCATACCGACCGACCACTTAATTATTAGAATATTAAAATGACCGATAAAACTGAAACAGCTGAAGTAACAGACGTGACAGACCGGCAGGCCCTGATAGCCCGGCTCAATAGCGAGACCGCCAAAATCAGTTGGCAAGAGCTGCAAAAGCATTATGCCTCTGGCAATGTGCTGGGGGTGGCTGCCGGCGCCGATCTCATTAAAGTGGCTATCGCCTTAAATGAAGATAATGCCACACTGATACAGACCTGGCTCAGCGATAAGTCAGTCTTTGAGATTACTGATCGGCAGGCGATGGAATGGTTTAATAATCAGACCACACTTTGGGCGTTGGTTATTCCACCCTTTGTTCTAGTGCAGGAGCCTAAAACCTAGAGTTCTGACTTTTTTGTAATAACTAATGAAGCAGGGATTTTTCTCAGATAGACAGGTTGGCCTTAAGTGCCATTCCACATTGTTAGTTTTTACTGAGTTCTTCGATTTTTTCGCACAATCGTTGATAAAAATCGGGCCTGGCATCGGCAGCGTAAGTCATGTACATGCCTATCAACACCTGAGTGCGATAGCGCTTCAAATCTATATATCCATTTACCCAGTCCTGACGAGCGAGCCTCTGGCACGCGAAAAGCTGCTCGGCAAGCTTAGCTGTTTCGATATTACCGTGCAGAAACCCATTTTCTTTGGCAGCAGCGCAGATACGTTGAGCTATTTGCATAGACTGACGGAAAATACCGGTTGGCAGCTCATGGTCGAATAATTTTGTTCGATCGCCAGCTATAAAAGCGGCGCGGTAAAAGGCTTCATCTTTTGCATATAGTTGCAGTAAATTGTCGATAAAAACCTCCCCACCCTCGATAGGGTCGGACACGTCAGGGTTCGACATCGCGACACCTATCTTCACAACCATATCCGCAACAAGCTCTTGAAAAACATCAGCCTTCTTGCCAAATAGGTTGTGAATGGTAGGCGTAGATACTTCAGCCTCTAAAGCAAGCTGACTTAGAGTGAATGCATCAAAGCCCTGTGAGGCAATCAAATGACGAGCCACATGTAGGATACGTTGGCGACGTAATAGTTTGTTCGCTTGGCGGGTAGTATTCCCCCTAGCAATGACTGGATTGCCCATTAATCGACCTTAGCAAAAATGCTTGACCACAGATTTTAGTATGCATTAAACTTGTTGCATACTAAAAAGTGTAAATATTAGCAAAGGTCTAATTATGAAACAAGATATCAGTCAATCAATTGCAGCTTGCGCTGCCCACTATGGCGAAGACGCCGATGCCATGCGTGATTACCTAGTGGAGGGTGAACGAAACGCCTACCTTATAAATAACCGCGGAGAGATTCGCTTTGATGACAACGGTGACTTAGCTCAAGATATTTTGGATGCCTACTCTAAATATGGCTTTTATGTGTTTGAGGGGGTGTTAGCTGAAGACGAGCTGGACGATATAAAAACTGATCTGCACGCCATACGTGAAGCCTATCCTTCAGAGCCTAACGGTAAACTCACGAAAGACGGTAAGCCGGCTCTAGGAGCAGATTGCCTTGGCCCCAACCTTGTATGGTCAAAGCCATTGGGTGACCCATTGGGAGGCACAGCGCTGGCCAATGGACGTCATCAGGTGAAGCTATTTGAACCTCAGGCGAGCGAACAGGCGCCAGAGTTTTCACCGTTTATTTTATTGGGCTCGCTGCAATTTTCTGAAAGCTGTTTGCGTGTTTACGGCCATCCGCAGCTGTTACGTGTAGCCGAGACAATCAATGGTAAGGATTTTGCCCCATTCAACGAAAGTCTATTTATCAAGGATCCAGGTATTGGCGCTGCAGTATCATGGCACCAAGATGGTAATACCCATTGGAACAGTAAGGATTTTGACGAAGGCATTCATGGTTTTAATTTTATGGCCCAAGTTTATGGTAGCACCGCAGTCAATGGCGTTTGGGTAAAGCCCGGCAGTCATAAGGTGGGCAAAATTGATATTAAAAAGCTGGTGCAAGAGTCTGGCAGTGAACGCATAGAAGGGATGGTGCCACTGGTCTGTAACCCCGGCGATGTCATCATCTGTAATCGCCAGCTGCTTCACGGATCATTTCCTAACTGCGGTTTTGAAACAAGAGTCACGGTAAATTTCGGCTTTCACCGCCGTTCATCAGTATTAGGAATTCAAGGACCCGGATTGTATAGCGAGCCTATGTTTTATGATGAGGCCCTAATCGATGAGCGTTCGAAGCCGCTGGGTTATGCTATCGATGCACGCAAGCAACGTTTCCCTGAAGAAGTAGCATATCAGTATCGACCGTTTATCGATTCAGGCAAAACCTTTCATTGGAATGATTCCGTGAAGGCGGAGTTAAAAGATTACAACCTGCGTGATCTCAGTATTTAATGCTGGGCTTTGGCTCTCTAGGGAAGGCGCGGTAATTATCGGCATGCCGAATCGAAAGGGCTCATAACAGGCGTCGAGTAGAACGCTATGAGAGGGAATATGCAATTGGCAATTTTTGGTGCGGGCTCAACCGGCTGTTATCTCGGGGGGCTGTTACAACTGTGCGGCCATGAGGTCAGTCTTATCTGTCGCGAGCGTATTCGTTGTTCGATCTTGGATGCCGGTGGTATAACACTTACCGACTACCAGGGCCAGAATGAAAAGGTTATGCCAACTGCGCTGATAACCCAGCTGACAGATGAAACATTTGATGCAGTGTTCGTGACGCTGAAATGTCATCAGCTCGAGACTGTACTGTCGGATTTGCAGCAGCTTGCTGAAGATGGAGCGGAGCTAATTTTTATGCAAAATGGCCTCGATAGCCTAGAGCTCATTCGGCACCATTTGCCAAGCCAGAAAGTGAAGCAGGGCATCACGCCTTTTAATATATTGAGTCAGGACAATGCGCATTTTCATCGGGGCACTGAGGGCAAATTTCTGTTTCATCGAACCCCAGTGACAGAACAGCTTGCCAAGCAACTCGGCGGCATTGGTTTTCCCTGTGAACTGCATGTCGATATGCAATCTATGATCTACGGAAAATTACTGCTTAATTTGAACAATGCGCTCAATGCGATTGCAGATCAGCCTATAAAAACTCAGCTTGAAAACCATAAGCTGCGAAAGGTTTATGCTGCAGCCCAGCGTGAATGGCTGGCAGTAGCAGCGATGGAAGGAGTTGAACTGGCACAATTTACTGCGGTAAAGCCGTCCTGGATGCCGATTATCCTGAGCTTGCCAAACTGGATATTCCTACATCTGGCCAAGACGATGCTAGATATTGATCCTCACGCCCGCTCGTCGATGTGGGAGGATATCCAAATAGGTAGAAAAACTGAAATTGAGTTTCTCAATGAGGCCGTTGCCAACCGAGCTGAGGCATTGGGTATTGAGGCGCCGACAAACCGAAAAATAAGCGCTCTGATTAACAGCCTCGAGCAGGGTCAAAGTGTGTCTTTGGATCGACTTTATTAACTCAATGTCTGCAGTTGCGCCTTAGCAAGCAATGGAATAACAGGGAATACCAACTATACTTTGGGATTAGGTAATTTTGCCTTTTGTTTTAGTGCGCAACCCTGCCTCCTAGTTTCTAGGCACAGTCAACCATAGCAAAGGAGATGCTATATGCATTTACAGCTCAGTGAAGAGCAGCAGTTTATTCAGGCTACAGCGCGGCGTTTTTCTACAGATGAACTATTTCCTATCGCAGCCCAGCTCGATATCGGTCAAGGCCGAGCGCTATTATTGGCCAACTTACAAAAACTTGCTGATTTAGGCTTTATGGGACTCAATATCTCGGCCGAATATGGCGGTACAGAGGCTGGGTCGGTCGCCTTCAGTGTGGCGCTGACAGAATTGGGCCGCGCCTGCGCCTCGACAGCAGTGACAGTGTCAGTGACCAATATGGTGGGCGAAGTCATCCAGGCTTGCGGCACCGAACAACAAAAACAAAATTACCTACCTAAGCTCTGTTCTGGTGAATATCCGGCAGGTGGCTTTTGCCTAACTGAATCGGTTGCAGGCTCGGACCCCGCTGGAATGAAGACTCGTGCTGTTAAAGAGGGGGATAGCTGGGTGCTTAATGGTACCAAACTTTACATCACCAGCGCCGAATACGCAGGTCTGTTTGTGGTTTGGGCCGTCACAGATGCCGAGGCAGCCAAGGGCAAAGGCATTACCTGCTTTTTAGTCGAAGCAAATAACCCCGGACTATCCATTGGCAAAGCCGAGCATAAGATGGGCCAAAAAGGCTCGTCTACGAATGAGGTGCTGTTTACCGATTGCCGCATACCAGCTGGTTCTATTTTAGGAACTGAAAATCAGGGCTTTAAAATTGCGGTGGGCGAGTTGGCGGGTGGTCGCATTGGAGTAGGGTCATTTGCTTTGGGGATAGGTTTGGCTGCCATGGATTATGCGCGGCAACATATTACCGAGCGTCAGCAGTTTGGCCAGGCCATTTCAAACTTCCAGGGGCTGCAATGGATGCTGGCTGATCGTTACACCGAATTAGAAGCCGCGCGATTATTATTAATGCAGGCAGCTTCCCGAAAAGAGCAGGGTTTAAGCTTTTCGAAAGAGGCCTCTATGGCCAAGGTTTTTTCAAGTGAAAAAGCCAATGCAGCTTGCTACACGGCCTTACAGCTTTTAGGTGGCAATGGTTACAGTGCCGAATATCCATTAGAACGCTGGTCGCGAGATGCGCGCATAACAAGTATTTATGAGGGCACCAGTGAAATTCAGCGGATTATTATTGCCCGCGAATTATTAAATGAGATTCTTTAAAAAATTTAAAATTGGGAGAGCGAGATGGACCTACATAATAAAGTAGCAGTGGTAACTGGTGGAGGCTCAGGCCTTGGTCGAGCAGCGGCACAGGCACTGGTCGACGGTGGCGCAACGGTTGTCATTATTGATATGAATGCAGAGGCCTGTGCCAAAGCAGTCGCAGAGCTTGGCGCTGAAAAAGCGAATTTTATCCAACTAGATGTGTCCAGTGGCCCTGATGTTGAAGCCGCGTTTAATAAAATTAAAGCAGACCTAGGACGTGTTGATATCTGCGTCAACTGTGCCGGTATTGGCATTGCCGTAAAAACGATTGATCGCGAAGGCCAGCCCCATGATCTAGATCTTTACCGCAAAGTAATTGAGGTCAACCTGATTGGTACCTTTAATATTTCTCGCTGTGCTGCCGCCGCTATGGCCCTTAACGAGCCAGATGAAAAAGCTGAAAAAGGTGTCATTATTAATACCGCTTCTATTGCCGCCTTTGATGGCCAGATGGGGCAGGCCGCTTATTCTGCAACCAAAGGTGGCATCGTAGGAATGACCTTGCCGATGGCCCGCGATCTAGCCAGTCAGGGTATTCGTGTCAACACCATCGCCCCCGGTGTAATGGCGACTCCATTGATGATGGGTATGCCACAGCCGGTTCAGGATGGTATTGTGAGCAATATTCCGTTCCCTAAACGATTGGGCGAACCTTCAGAATTTGGCCTTTTAGTAGCCCATATGGTTGAGAATAGTTACCTCAATGGCGAGACCATTCGTTTGGATGGCGCTGTGAGAATGCAGCCCCGTTAATCATAAATAGAGCGTAAAAGAGATAATTAATAATGGCATCACAGATTACAGGTAGCTGTTCTTGCGAAGCCGTGAAGTATTCATTGGTAGGCCCGCTAAAAGATGCACGCAGCTGTCACTGTTCCATGTGCAGACGTATCTTTGCAGCACAGGCATCCGCCTGTGCTGAAGTGGATGCCGAGAAATTCTCCTGGATACAGGGAGAAGATCAGCTAACGAGCTATGTGGGAGAGAGGGGTTACGGTGTTCAGTTTTGCAAACACTGCGGCTCAACATTAAGCATTGTTTATAAAGGTGTTGTTCACAGTCTCACATTAGGCTGTATGGATGGTGATCCAAAGGTAGAGATCGACCGTCATATATTTGTTGGATCAAAAGCCAGTTGGGAAGTGATGCCTGAGGGTGTGACGGCGTTTGAAGAGTATCCAGAATAGAGAAATGATGAGGGAAATCGGATGATTATTCAGGAAGCCAAGGCAAGTGACTTCGCTGGGATTTGGCCAATTTTTCGGTCGATCGCAGTGGCAGGTGATACCTATGCCTACAGCGCAGATATCTCCGAACAAGAAGCCCACCACCTCTGGATGAAATTGCCCGCTAAAACCTTTGTGGTTGAAGAGGACGGAGAAATTCTCGGTACCTACTACATTAAAACTAATCAGGCTGGTCCTGGTGCCCATGTATGCAACTGCGGATATATGGTTTCAGATGCAGCTCGTGGACAGGGTCTAGCGACTGCCATGTGCAAGCATTCGCAAAAAATTGCAGTGGAATTAGGGTATAGAGCCATGCAATTTAATTTTGTGGCGTCTACCAATACTGGCGCGGTGGGACTCTGGGAAAAGCTGGGGTTTGACACTGTGGGCCGATTATCTAAAGCTTTTAAGCATCCGGTAGAAGGCTATGTCGATGCATTGGTGATGTATAAGTGGTTGGTAGATTGATGTTTTATTAGTGAGATTTCTCCCTACGGTCGAAATGACAGGGCGGGTCGAAATGACAGGGCGGGTCGAAATGACAGGGCGGGTCGAAATGACAGGGCGGGTCGAAATGACAGGATGGGTCGAAATGACAGGGTGGGTCGAAATGACAGGGTGGGTCGAAATGACAGGGCGGGTCGAAATGACAGGGCGGGTCGAAGTAACAGGATGGGTTGAAGTAACAGGATGGGTTGAAGTAACAGGGCGGGTCGAAATCACAGAAATACTGTCATCCCGCCAAGCTTACCCTGTCATCCCGCCAAGCTTACCCTGTCATCCCGCCAGAGCGTAGCGACGAGGGATCTCAAACAACCAATTCTCGCCATTCCGGATTCATACTCTCAACAAGCCGATTCTTCTTTTCTCTGCGCCACTTCTTAATTTCTTTTTCTCTAGATATTGCCGAAAAAATATCACTGGTTAGGTCGTAGTAAACCAACTTATTTATATTGTATTTTGCGGTAAAGCCATCTACTAGCTTATCTTGATGCTGCGCAATTCGTCGTGGTAAATTACTAGTTACACCGACATACATAACCTTGTTGTTTCTATTGGTAAGAATATAAACCGCGTATTGTTTGTCCATGACTGATTGCTATGGCTAGAATTTTAGCCATTTTATTAATCTCAGGATGGGCTGGGTTGATTGGGTTCACAGTTTTATAATAGAGATTTCTCCCTGCGGTCGAAATGACAAGATGAAAGTACCCGACAGACCCCAAAACGGTCATTCCGGCAGAGCCCCACTCCGGTCATCCCGGCAGAGCCCCACTCCGGTCATCCCGACAGAGCCCCACTGCGGTCATCCCGGCAGAGCCCCACTCTGGTCATCCCGGCAGAGCCCCACTCCGGTCATCCCGGCAGAGCCCCACCCTGGTCATCCCGACAGAGCCCCACTACGGTCATCCCGGCAGAGCCCCACTCCGGTCATCCCGGCAGAGCCCCACTCCGGTCATCCTGACAGAGCAACGCGACGAGGGATCTCAGCCCACCGAACCCAGCCAATCAATCACCTCTTCACGATTACCCCGAAACGCCACCAAGTCTTTTTTCTTCTCCAGCTGATAACTGTACATAGGGTCGTAATACTCTCTAGTTAACCCCGTCAGCCAATGACGGTGACTCGCAAAGTTATCCTGATGTTGAACGGCAATAGCATTTTCCATAGAGGCTAAAAGCTCTTTAGTGCGCTGCCCACCCAAACGTTTCTGCACGCGGAGTAAGCTCTGAGTTAGATAGTCCGCAAATTCCTGCTCACCGCTAGAGCCATAAAAGGCCATAGTTTTGAGGTAACGTTCAACCACATATTCCTGCCATAACCGTTCTAGGCGCTCCTCAAAATCCATTTCAATAACCACAAAAGAACTCTGGGCCATGCGGTCAGAAAAATAATGAGGCAGATGGCGAGCACCAATATTGCGGCTTTCATCTTCGAGCACAATTTTTGTTTCTGGTAATGCCGCTTCTATTTTTAAAATATCCAAAGCAATACGGTTTTCAAAATTAGTCTGCACGGGTTGGCCATCTAAGGGCCGCCCAAAACTAGAACCCTTGTGATTGGCTGCACCTTCAAGATCAACCGCATTAGCAAGCTGATGAATAATTTCGGTCTTACCTGTGCCAGTCATACCCGATAAAATGGTGAACGAATTATTCGCGCTGTAATCAATCAAGTATTGATACAGAAAACCACGCAGAGCCTTATATCCACCCTCAACCTTAGGGCAGTCAATACCAATATCCCCAAGCCATTCACAGCTGAGCTCGGAACGTAACCCACCGCGAGCGCAATAGAGCACAGCGCTGGGGTTAGCTGTCATAAACGCTTTCCAAGCCTGCACTCGCTGCTCTTTAACGTCACCCACCACCAAGCTATTACCCAGCTCAATAGCTGACTGCTGGCCATTATTTTTATAACGAATACCGACCTGATGACGCTCGTCATCTGACATTAACGGCAGGTTAGCGGAAGAGGGTAGAGCGCCAGTGATAAATTCAACGGGCGCTCGCACATCAATCATTGGCGTATCGTTAAGCAATAGCTCTCGATAATGATTAACGGTTGGCAGGCTCAAGAGACAACCTGAATCGTTGCGCCGTCACCTGAGGCAAAAAGTGTCCCAACAGGGAGGTGATGGCAACCAGCAGCCTTTAACAATGCGCTTACGGCATCAGCACAGTCTGGTTTAACAGCGACGAGTAAACCGCCACTGGTTTGTGGGTCACAGAGTAGGGTTTGGCTCTGCAGGTCAGTGCCACTGACATGCTGATGAATACTTTCCCAATTGCGAGTGCTGCCACCAGGTACGCAGCCCTGCTCAAGATAGCTAATCACTGCATCATCCAGCAGAGGGACATTATTCAGGTTCACGGTTGCAGATAGCGTACTACCCTCACAGATCTCCAGCAGGTGGCCTAGTAGACCAAAGCCAGTGACATCGGTCATGGCTGTCACACCATCAATCTTTGCCAGCTCAGCACCAATAGTATTCAATTTCATCATACTCTCAACAGCCAAACGAGCATGCTCAGGCAGTAACTTACCCTGCTTTTCAGCCGTAGTCAGAATTCCCACACCTATTGGCTTGGTTAAAAACAGCTGGTCACCAGCCTTGGCTGTGCAGTTCTGTTTCAGGTGAGCAAGGTCTACACGGCCGGTTACCGCCAAGCCAAAGATCGGCTCGGGCGAATCAATTGAATGACCACCCGCCAAGTGAATTCCCGCTTCCCCACAGGCATGTCGCCCACCATCAATCACTTTTTGCGCCACTTCAGCCGCTAATACATTGATAGGCCAGCCTAAAATAGCAATGGCCATCATCGGTGTACCACCCATGGCATAGATGTCGCTAATAGCATTGGTAGCGGCGACACGGCCAAACTCAAAGGGATCGTCGACAATCGGCATAAAGAAATCAGTGGTACTAATGACACCAGTGCCATCGCCTAGGTCGTAGACCGCGGCATCGTCTTTGGTGTTATTTCCCACCAGTAATCGAGGATCATCAGGCGCAACATAGTCGGTTTTGAGGAAGGTCTCTAAAACGCTAGGGGCTATTTTGCAGCCGCAGCCAGCGCCGTGGCTGTATTGGGTGAGGCGGATTTTTTTGTCGGTCATGGACTCATTTATAGGCTATACATTTAGAGCTGTAGAGTACTTGTTTTGAGGGTGTTTTGCATAAGTATGTTGGGCTATTCAGCAACAGGAAGTTTTTTTGGGTCATCTATAGGGAGTTATGACAACAAAGCTGCGGTTATTACATAAAGGACTGAGATATGACTGCCAACAATCAAATACAGATATTCCAATCTGCCGACGGAACCGTGCAATTGGAGGTTTCCTTGCAGCAGGACACTGCCTGGCTGACGCAGGCACAGATAGCAGAGTTGTTTCAAGTTAAACCACAAAATATCACTATGCATCTTAAAAAGATCTTTGCTGATGGTGAATTAATAGAGACGGCAACTTGTAAGGATTTCTTACAAGTTCAAAATGAGGGCGGCAGGCAGGTGCGTCGTAACCTTAAGCACTACAATCTCGATGCGATTATATCTGTTGGCTATCGGGTTAACTCAGGTCGCGCAACACAGTTTCGTATTTGGGCTACTGAAATCTTAACGCAATACTTAGTGGAGGGTTATACCCTCAACCAGACTCGGTTGCAGGAGCGGGGCATTGAGTTTGAGCAAGCCCTTCACCTGCTGTCGGAAACTCTGGCTAATCAGCAGCTGGTTAATCCTGTGGGTCAAGCGGTACTGGCAGTTATCAACGATTACGCCCGCAGCTGGTCATTGCTCCAAGGCTATGACGAGGAAAGTCTGGTCGATGCAACAACCAAGCAACAAGGTATGCGGTCGCTAGGGTTGGACGACACACTGGTAGCTATTGATCAGCTGAAACGTGAGCTAATGAGCAAAGGCGAAGCCACCGAATTGTTTGCTCAGTTGCGCAGCAATGGCCTGGCATCGGCACTGGCAACTATTGAGCAGGGTTTTGCCGGTGACTGGTTCTATCCCAATGTTGCCAGCCGCGCCGCACACCTATTGTATTTTGTAATCAAAAACCACCCACTTGCAGACGGCAATAAACGCACGGCATCGTTTTTATTTTTATGGTATTTACGCAACAACCAGCATCTGCTGGCGAAGCCAGTCGAACGTCTAATAAATGACAACACATTAGTCGCCTTGGCTCTGTTGGTGGCAGAAAGTAAGCCTGAACAAAAAGAACTGATGATTCGCTTAGCTCAGCAGTTTATTTTATTAAAAGATTAGACATGTCAGGCATCCCATGCCCCAGAATTAGTGGCACATCAGGACCGGGTGCGCAGTTATCTCACAGAGAATACACCACAACTGGATAATGCATGAATCAGGGCGGGTGAGAACTTAGCTGGTGGCAACCGGCCCACCAGCTTTTATTCGTCTACACTTATGTGACAGGAGTACCAAAAATTCTATAAGTCCACGGTTGAGTGGCGCAGTGCGGACGCTTTATGGACGAGCCAAAAAAACACCAGTCGAAGGACAGGTCGCGGTCGATCACTGAGGCCTTTATAAAACACGAAACATTCCTCAAACGGTTTATATCGCGCTTTTTGTCACGCCCGCAAGATATCGAAGACGTAGTGCAAGACACCTACCTAAAAGCCTTCACCGCCGAGAAAAAACAACAGATTCAGCAACCCAAAGCCTTTCTCTTCCGCGTCGCCAGAAATGCAGCGTTAACACAATTGACAAAAAAGTCCCGACAAATCATGAATTATGTTGAGGATTATGATGGCTTAGAGATCATCAATGATGAAACCTCAGTGGAAGACCATGCAGCAGCACGAGAAAAAATCGGCATGTTTTGCCAGTCAGCACTGGAAATGCCACCCCGATGCCGCCGCGTATTTTTGATGGCCAAAGTGTATGGCATGTCATATAAAGAGATAGCCGCCGAGCTCAATATAGGCACCAGCGTCATCGAAAAGCATGTCGCCAAAGGCCTGGAAATTTGTCACGCTTATATGCAGCGCATGGAAGACCCCGAGCAACAAAACCCAGAGCAGCAAAAAACAGCAGCAAAACAGTATGAACAGAGCAGCACAGTCAATAACATAGAGGAACTGATAGCCCGTCAACTAGGGGGGCAAGATAAAAGATGAACGCGACCACCAGTATTAACCAGCAAGCCTGCGCCTGGATCGCCAAACTTCACGGCGAACCCAGTGCAAAAGACCTGCAAAACTTCCGCGCATGGATGGCCCAAAGCCCAGCCCATAAAACGGAAGTACGCCAGCTCGCCAAACTGTGGGGCGAACTCGACGTGCTCACCGAACTGGCCGTCGTTCAAGAACCCCTCAGCACCCAGTCAACCAGCGCGCGACTATTTGACAAAGTGGCAGCATTAATCAAATTACCCAACTGGAACCGCCCGCTGGCCGCAATGGTAACAGCCACATTAGTCGCAGTGCTGGCCCTGCCGATTATTATCGACATCAACAAAACCACCTACAGCACAGATATAGGCGAGCAAGAACTTATCACCCTAAGAGACGGCTCCACCGTACTGCTCAATACCAATAGCTCTATTCGAGTAGATTACAGCCTCGAAACCCGCAATATCAGTCTACTCAGCGGCCAGGCCCACTTCGAAGTCACCAAAGACAACAGCCGCCCGTTTAATGTGTACGCCGGCAAAGGCCTGGTGCGTGCCGTGGGCACCGCCTTCTCCGTCTACTTACAGCCAGATATTATCGAAGTAACCGTCACCGAAGGCACCATAGAACTCAGCGCAGTGGCCCCGGCACCAGCCCCCACTAATCAGCCTGATAATGCAGAGCCAGCATCACCGAGTAAAACCATTACCAAACTATCGCTGGTCACAGCAGGCCAAAACGCCACCATGGATCAAGATACCAGCAGCATAGACAGTATTGAGGTGATAGACGCCCCAGAGATAGTGCAAAAGCTCGCCTGGCACCAGGGGCTACTGAGATTCTCCGGTGATCCACTCGAAGATGTAGTGGCAGAAATAAGCCGTTATACCGACCTGTCCATCGTCATACTGGACCCTGAAATCCGCGACCTGCGCATAGGTGGTTTTTTCAAAGTGGGCGAAACAGAAAAAATGTTTCAAGCACTGGAAACCAGCTTTGGCGTGCGTGTAGAGCGCAAAGGAAAAAATGTAGCGCTCCTGGCCGCCGCCAGCCCCTGATAGCCACCCGGTTATCCTGTACCCAAGCGAACCCCGAGTCATCCTGAACGCAGTGAAGGATCTCACCCAACCCAAATAGTCTAAACTCATAAATACACAACCCCAAAACCAACCAACACCACAACAACAAAACACAATGCTCTCGACCACCGAGAAGCACTCACGGAGGGAAGTTAACTTTTTATGATTTTTCCTGAGGATTTTTTTCGCTGGTTAGTCATCTTTTTCGTAAGGCCACAACGACAGAAAGTACCGTTGTTTGTGAGCAGGTTATTCAAACAGGAAAAGATCGGCAAAGCATTAACTCGCATTGCCTTGGCGGTAGCATTATCAATGCTACCGGCAGGCCTGAGTTCGGCAGATCAGCCCAGGGAACAGGACTTCAACATTCCTCAGCAGTCTGTCCAAACAGCACTAGACAGCCTCGCCACCCAAGCCAATGTATTCCTTCTTTTCCCCTTTGACCAGGTGATAGCAATAGATGCCAACGCAGTACAGGGCACCTACAGCATTCAACAGGCATTGGATATCTTGCTGCAAAACACCGGTCTCACTGGTGACCTTACCGAGGGTGGAGTCATTGCGATTTCACAGACTGGCGAAATCGCCAGTGCAACTGAAAATAATGGTAAGGGGAAGAGAATGAATACAAATAAACGAAAAACTTTATTGGCAACATTTGTAACCTTGTTTGCCGCTGGGGCAACCACCCAGGGAGCTATGGCGCAGACGG
>ENA-OQVM01001941-OQVM01001941.1-marine-metagenome-genome-assembly--contig:-NODE-1941-length-25557-cov-7.522527_pt1 | contig 25557 bp, 23 predicted proteins | sample MGYA00237776_ERZ505498 | MGnify/ENA primary metagenome ERZ505498 (study PRJEB26159, sample SAMN06265151) | marine metagenome | isolation source: Helgoland LTER site | place: Germany:Helgoland, sampling...
ATTTCAGGAGCTATTCAACATTTAGCAGGAATGAAAGACTCAAAAGTTATTGTTGCAATTAATAAGGATGAGGATGCTCCAATTTTTCAAGTCGCAGACTATGGCCTAGTATCTGATTTATTCACAGCACTTCCTGAGTTAGATTCGGCCTTGTAATTAATTTTATATCTAATAAAAAAGGACCATTTTTGGTCCTTTTTTTTTGTAGTTTTGGTGGTAAACTTTTTATATGAAATTATTATATATATTCCTTGCCTCTATCTCTTTAACACTTCCAGCTTCAACAATCATATATTCATCTTCTTATATAGATGTTATTAATTTAGCTGAGATAAAAAATAGCTCTATTGTTGTTGATGGTAATAAAATAACAGCTATAAAAAAAGGCTTTATAAAATTATCAAAAGATGACATTTTAATTGATCTTAGAGGTATGACATTAATGCCTGGCTTTATGGATATGCATGTTCACTTTGGTCAAGAGTATGTTTCAAAAGCTGAACGACCAGCCAAGGTAGAGAGAGAAACCAGTGCCATTTTGGCAACATCTCATGCATTAAAAACACTTAAAGCAGGTTTCACAACTGTGAGGCAGGTTGGCGATAGCGGCATGGTTGCAATATCGCTAAGAGATACAATTAATTCAGGTAAGATTATTGGCCCAAGAATATTTACATCAGGCAAGAGCATTGCTACTACAGGAGGACATGCTGATCATACAAATGGCCTTAGTTCAGATAGTTACACATATCCAACAGCTGAAGATGGTGTTATCAATGGTCCTTATGAAGCATACACAGCAGTAAGACAAAGATATAAAGATGGGGCTGATGGAATTAAATTAACTGTTACAGGTGGTGTTTTAAGTGTTGCAAAATCAGGCGATAATCCACAATTTACAATTGAGGAAGTTAATTCGATTGTAAAAGCTGCAAAAGATTATGGAATGTGGGTTGCTGTTCATGCTCATGGGGCTGAAGGTATGAAAAGGGCAGTTATAGCAGGTGTAGATTCTGTTGAACATGGAACGTTTATGACCGAAGAGGTTATGGATTTAATGATTCAAAATGGTACTTATTATGTACCCACCATCTCAGCAGGTGAATTTGTTGCAGAAAAATCAAAAATTGATAATTATTTTCCTGAAATTGTTCGCCCCAAAGCGGCAAATGTTGGTCCTCAAATATCTGCTACTTTTACCAAAGCATATAAAAGAGGTGTAAAAATTGCATTTGGAACTGATGCCGGTGTTCAACCCCATGGAACAAATTTAAAAGAGTTTATCTATATGGTTAATAGTGGCATGCCTAATATAGAAGCAATTAAAGCGGCTACTATTGAAACTGCAAAATTATTAAAGATTGATTCGAAGCTTGGTTCTATATCAGTGGGTAAATTAGCTGATCTTGTTGCAGTAAATGGTAATCCAATATTAGACATTAATAATATTGAAAATATTTCTTTTGTTATGAAAGATGGAGTAGTTATCGATCATGATTAATAAATTAAATCCTTTTTATATAGCACTCTATACGTCAATATTTTTTCTTGTTTCTTTTTTTACTTTAAGTGCATTGGGTGTCATTCAGGAATCTGTTGCTACTGAGTTGTTTGGTCAAGCTTCCAGATGGTGTGAAACTCTTTCTGATGGTCTTTTTAGAGAGCCTGTTAATACTCTTAGTAACTTAGGATTTATGGTTGTTGGCCTTTATATTTTTTGGGTCATTTCAAATGAAGATGTTGACACCAATAACGAGTTTTACGGACCCTCAAAAATAGCTATTCTTTATGCATCAGCAGCAGTATTTTTAGGGCCTGGATCAATGTTAATGCATGGGACTAATACTCTTTGGGGAGGCTGGGCTGACAACCTAAGTATGATTATGTACATAGTCATTCCATGGCTCTATAACGTATATAAAATGAGTAACTGGTCCCAGCAGACTTTTATAAAAGTTTATTTGTCTATAATAGTAATCTACTCTGTATGGAGATGGTTTACAGATTGGGGATTAGGAATTAATTTTAATTTATTCTCAGTTTCTATAGGTTTATGGTTTATCTCTGAGGTTTTATATTTCTGTAAAAACTTCTGGTCAGGATGGATAAGATTTTTTTCAGGTTTTGTAGGCTTTGTGGTTCTCGCATTATTTGGTACATTTCCTGCTGAAGTATTTGAGAATATTAATGAATATTGGTGGATTATATTTTTCTGGTTACCTGGATTATTAGCTAACTCCAAGCCAGAGGGCGAACGAACTTATATTTATTATTTATTAGGAATGGTTACTTATTTTGCTGCATTCTTTATTTGGAACTATGGAGTTCCAGATAATGAATACTGTAAACCAGACTCATTAATTCAAGCACATGGTATTTGGCATTTATTATCAGCTATTGCTACGTATTTCTTTTTTCTACACTACAGATCTGAAAAAGTTTAAGTTGCTGCACTATAAAATGGTTTCACATCCCGTATCATCTAGAAAATCAAGAACTCTTTTTTTATCTTCTTGATTTAATAGGTCGAACTCATTCTTGATCCATTTCAGGCATTTGGCTTGATAAGGAAAAGTTTTTTGTTTCCACACTGCATTATCTATTTTCATTTCCCATGTTTCATCACCGTTTTCAAGAGCTTGAGCATTTGACAGTAATGCCGGTATATACATTTTTCCAACTTCTTTTAACAGATTTTTTAGTGATTCTGGGCTATCTTCAAGTTTTGTCCATGCGGTATTTTCAGTATCGTGTCCTGAAAGATCATCTAATACGTCAACCCATGCTACAGTCCTCAATGAATATTCATATGCTATCTTTCTTGGAGTTGGATCAAACCCAACCAATTGGGTAAGTTGTCCATAAAAAGAAAAATCAGATGAAGAAGGTTTTGTACCTAATAAGAATGAGCTATTTAGTAGATGCTCCTCCATAAGGTTTAAAAATCTTTTATAACTTAAGTCAATAAAATTTGCCGTATCATCATTAGACCCTACAACCCATAGTCTATCTATTTGCCTCTTTGATACGAATTCCTTGTATTTAGCATGCATTTCATTCGGAGTGTTAATTCCTATATCTACTAACGGAAGTATGGTTCCTGCAACATCAGCATCCTCTTTAAAGTACCATCTGTAGTGAAACATGTACTTGGTAACCCATTCATCACCAAAATCCTCAAGCAAATAATTTATAAATGCTAGAGCAGGGTCATTTGGAACTATCCTTCTTTCAGTAAATTCATTTTCTAATCTTCTTATTATTGGAGTTGAATCAGTAGTTGCTACCAATGATCCATCTTCATTTGGTAATAAAATTGTTGGAAGTAGAATTGGTTTTGGTAGCTCTATACCAAGTTTAGTAATTTTTTTAGCGATATCGCCATTAAAAATAATATAAGGGATATGCCTATATCTGAATGCAGCTAATATTTTTTGAGTATAAGGTGAGGGTGTTGCACCAAAAATCTTAATTTTTTTAGTCATACCTATACCTATATTTTTACAATTATTCCTTCATTAGGATTTATATTACCAACTACAATTTGATTATAAGTTTCTATAAAATTTTCAATACCATCAATTTCAATAACACTCATCCAGTCTTTACTTTGATTGGATCTCTTGGTCATAAATTCATTAGTCCTTTGGTTGTAGCCTTCATAGCCCCAATCTTTAAATCTTTTTTGAATATGTGCTGGCGCAAAAAAGAACTCAGTTCTTTCTCTTAACATTGCTTGTCCCAATGCGTCCTCAGCTGTTACCTCATTCTCCCAATGAGTCATTCCAACCGTATAGCATTTGAGCATATTATTTCCCAGTGACCCATGAAGTGTTCCTAAGATTTCACGACTACCAGCCATATCAACCATAACAGTCTTGAGATTACTATTTATTGAGGATAGTTGATCATATGAAATAACTTGATCATAACAACCTAACTTAGTTACAAAGTCAGTATTTTTTGAAGAGGTAAGTCCAATTATATTTGGGGTTTCTTCTGAGTCTTTAAGACCTTGTGCAAGACCTATTGCTGTTTTGCTTGAAGCACTAACAACAATAATTTGATCTGCATCAAGATAAGCTTCATCTTCAAGCGCATCGCAAATACAAAAGGAAGTTATATGGAGAGGAAAAAGGAGTGATCTAAGATTATCCTTGCTAGGATCATAAGTGTTATCTCCATTAACTCTAATATAATTATTATATACAGCAGGTAAATCTTTTCGATGATCTTTACCATCACTAAAACCCTGATCAGTAATTTTTATTGGATTTATTGTCAGTGAGTCAGCAGGTGGGAAGTATCCGAATAACCTTTCGCCATCTTTGATAGAAGTATTTTTTGATTGTGTTACTTTAGCAAATCCCCAAACTGGTATACAGCCCCAATTTTTATTTAAATCATCAACAGTCTTAAAAAACTGCCAATAACCAATAGTATCTCCAGCAACCCCATAAGTAACATTATTTGAGGTAAATGCAAAACTCTCAATCGATACATTAATATCACCATCATCTATTTCAGGCGATAAGAATTCTATAATTCGAGTTCTTGTTAAATCACTTTTTAGAGTTTGGAGTTGTTTGGACATTACTTTGTTTCAATGTTTAGTTGACCAGCAAGTCCAGCTGTTCTGTGGATACTGCTTTCTATATACTCAGGACTCATTATCATATCGAGCATAGCTTTTTTGCTTGGATATCTTGCTATTGCAACCATATCCCACAGTTCTTCAATATTACCTAGCATTAAGCGTGTCACATCACCTGAATATACCCATTCAGCTCCAACTTTTTTTAAATGTTTAACAACCTCTTTGCTGTAAATTGCATATGCTTCTGCGCCTGTAAGATTGGTCTCTCTTCCATCTTTATATTCAGCCTTATCTTTAAATTTTAAGAGGTTTACCATAGATATAGGCGAATTATCATCACCCTCAAGAAAACCATCCATCTGCTCTTTAGTTGGATAAACGCTATTATTAAATTCCATATTTTATTCCCCCATTGTTATAGCTTTTTGAAATGCTGGTCTATCTTCAATTCTGGCAACATATTTCTTGATGTGTTCCATTTCATCTGAGACACACCCTAATCTGTTTGCCATAAAACATGAATGTCCAAGCATCAAATCAGCTGCTGAAAAATCACCAACTAAGTAATCTTTGTCTTTAAGATTTTCGTTAACCGGTGCAAGTGATTTAGTTATTAAGTTTTGAGATTGCCTTAATACATTCTCATCTCTTCTATCAGGTGGCAATAAGATTGTTTGAACAACAACTTGATTCATTGGAGGCATAACCATTCCCTCGCAATAATGAAACCATTGAAGATAATATGGAAATTCAACACTATTAGTATCCGGCTTTAAGCCACCATCTTTATGCCTTTCAAGAATATATTGAATAATAGCTCCAGACTCAAATATAGAAACTTCATCGTCCTCAAGAACTGGAACTCTTCCTAGCGCATGCCTAGATCTATGTTCTGCAGATTTTAAGCCTTCTTTAGTAAAAGGCATGATATTGACTTCATATTCCAAACCTAATTCCTCAAGAAGCCATATAACTCTTCCAGCTCTTGTTCCAGCAGTAAAATGAACTTTCAACATAGATAATCCCCGTTTATTTTTTTACCATTTTTTGAGCATTTTCAATGAATTTCTTTTCATCATCCTTATTTTTTAAAACACTCTCTCTATCATGTGGAATCTTAATACCTTTAAGCATTCCAGGTTGCTCATACATTTTATCTTTCCATTTTTCTAAATGAATAAGACCATCAGTAGAAACTCCAGACCAATTATGAGTTCTGACCCAGCACCAATTTGCTATGTCTGCAATTGAATATTCACCTGCAACCCATTCATTCTTTGCTAGCTGTATATCAAGAACCTCAAAAAGTCTCCTCGATTCATTTTGATATCGTTCAATCGCAGGTTGAAGTTTTTCAGGAAAGTATCTAAAAAAAACATTTGCTTGACCCATCATTGGTCCAATACCACCCATTTGAAACATAAGCCATTCTGTAACTTTAGCTCTACCAATAACATCCTTAGGAATAAGTTTCCCAGCCTTATCAGCTAAATAAAGCATGATTGCTCCTGATTCAAAAATTGATAGATTATTATCTGTGTCTACAATGGCAGGTATTCTTCCATTTGGACTTATTTTTAAAAAATTTGGTTTATGTTGATCGCCATCTCCAAGATTTACTGAATGTATTTCATATGGCATTTCTAGTGCTTCTAATAAACAAGAAATTTTGTGTCCATTAGGTGTAGATGCTGTATAAAGATGAATCATAAAGTTTATGTTTTAATAAAATCATCTAATACCTTAGATAGTTGTTTTGGTCTTGTCCACTGAAAAAAATGTCCTCCACCTATTTGTGGGGCACTTATTGCATTTGGAGCCATCTTAAGAACATCTTTTTCAATTCCATTTGTTACTGGATCATCACCAGCAAAAATAGATAAAAATGGTTTATCTGATGTTTTAAAAAACGCACGAGCTTCTTTTTGAGCTTCTAATGACTGATCTGGAATAATTGGGACATGGCTAGGCATAGCTCTTGGCCCCATTTTATATGATGGATCAGGAAATGGAGCTTCATACGCTTTCATTAAATCAGTATAAAAGGGTGATATCTTTTCAAGTCCAATAATTTGAAATAAATAGTGAACAAGAGTTGTAAATCTTGATTGAAAAGTTTTCCCCATTAGCATTTCATTAAGCATACCAATTGGTAAATTTTTTGTATCCCAAGTGAACTTTTGCCAATACATAAATTTTGTTGCAGGATGTCTATCACCATCCATTTTTTTTATTTCATTATCCAATTTAAAGAGCGTAATTTTTTTATTGGACTTTTTGAAAGCTTTCACTTCATCAATAACTTGCTGAGGAGTATTTGGATTATACGGAAGACCTGTATTTCCCATAGCTATTTTTAAAAATCTATCTGGATCTGCAGCAACCATTCGTAAGCCAATTAATCCACCCCAGTCTTGGCCAAAAAAAGTAAGATTTTTAAAATCATTTACTCTTAACCACTCACTCATCCAATCTACTTGATTTTGGTATGAGTAATCCTCTCTTGCAGTAGGTTTATCTGATTTACCATAACCAACTAAATCTGGAGCAATAACCCTAATTCCTGCTTTAGTAAGCATAGGAATCATTTTTGCATATAGATAGCTCCATACAGGTTGTCCATGCATTGCTAATAACATTGGCCCATCCTTAGGGCCTTCATCAATATGATGAATTCTTAAAATAGATCCATCTTTAGCTGTGATATTCGTATATACAGCCTCAAATGGATAATCTTTTATGTTGTCAAAATATTTATCAGGTGTTCTTAGTACTTTCATTTAAAACTCTCAATAATCCCATCTTTAATCAACTCATCTATCAATTGATCAAAGGGTTCATCTTGACCAAAATAATATTTTCCTTTGTATACATTTAAAGGGACTCCATGATGACCTGCTTTTTTTTGGTCTGCTTGATTCATTTCAATTTCTTTTACTAACTTTGTTTCATTTACTTTAATATATTCTCTTACCTCTAATAAATTTTCATCAAATCTAGTAAATAGAGGTCCTAACAGCTGATCTTTATTCCAGTTTTTTACACTCCAAATTAATGTAGATAACTCATGGGCAAACTCAATTCCCTTACCTTGATTACACATAAATTGACCCATGAGACATATATCAAATATATATGGTTGATGACTTGAAATTTTTCCAGTTAAAGTATTTTGTACTATTGGATCAGGTTTAATTGGCATTTTTAAGGGAATATTTAATTTTTTTGCTTTTTTAGAAAAGTCTCTTATAAATGGAATGAAAAAAAATATATTTTTATTTTTAAACCATTCAGGCATTCTTATAGCTAATGGATAAACGATTTTAAAATTTATTTCAACGTTATGTTCATTTTTAAGTTTTAACATTCTTGGGAGTATTAAATATGAATAGGGACTCCTGTAAGAAAAATATAGATCTATCATTTTTAACTCCTTTAAATTTTTAATTTGGCCAGTAAATCAATTCGTCGCCTTTTTTATATTTTGTTTGGGGCTTATCTACTACAACAGGCATAAAGACTGATTGAGGCCAGCTTGGCTCTGGCATTGATTCAATATGAGTATTAAGCTTTGCATGCAATAGACTTTTTAAAGTTAACTCTGACATTGCAAGATTATTTTGTTCATAAGGATCATTTTTAAGGTTATATAAATATTCTTGTTCATTTGGAAATTTCGATCTTATTAATTTCCAATCATTATGAATAATTGCCTGATAGTTGGCATTTTTCCAATAAAGAGTTTCATGTGGTTCCCCACTCTTTTCATTAGTTAAAAAGGGAATAAGGTTTATACCATCTATTTTAATTTCTTTTGGAGGTTCAATATTCGCCGCACCCAAGATTGTGCTAAAAATATCAGTATGATGGATCCTTTTATCATATCTCATATCTTTTTTAATTTTAGCAGGCCATTTTGCAAAAAAAGGTATATGCATACCACCTTCAAAATGAGTAAGCTTCCAGCCACGGTAAGGCTTATTAATATTATCTAATCCAATATATCCAGCCCCACCATTATCTGAAGCAAAAATTATTAAAGTATTTTCTGTTAATCCATTTTCTTCTAAAGTAGAAACAATTTTACCAATTGACCTATCAAGAGCCTCAATCATTCCTGCATATACTTGAAGTGTATGATTTTCCATATGATTATGTTTTTCATAATCTTTCCTTAGCGACTGAAGGGGGTTATGAGGAGCAAAATGTCCCAAATACAGAAAGAATGGCCTATCCTTATTATTATTAATAACCCTTATAGCTTCATCAGTATAATAATCAGTAATATATCCTCCAGGTTTAAATGGCTCACTTCCATTAAAACTTGCTGCAAACTGAGATGATGCCCAGATCATATCTTCAACCGAAGAATCAATTTTTGCATTTACGATATCAGGATGATTTTTTGGAAAATAAAGACTACTATTTAGCATAAGGCTATCATCAAAGCCTTGATCGTTGGGTTTCATTCCATCTGTAAAACCACCTAAATGCCACTTACCAATATGCGCGGTATAGTAACCATTTTTTTGAAGCATTTCTGCAATAGTAATTTCCTTATTCGGCAAACCTCCAACAGTCAAACCAACCTCATCCCACTGGACACCTTCAAGATTAATGGTTTCAAGCTCTCCATCTTTTCTTAATAGATTCATAATTTTTGCTGCTTGTGCTGGATATGGAGTGAATTCAAATCCATATCTGCTTGAATATCTTCCGGTCATTATTGCTGCTCTTGAAGGAGAACAGACAGGGCTAGCAGCATACCCATTTAAAAATGCTACTCCTTCTTTTGCTAGGTTATCTATATTTGGCGTCATTAATGAACCATCTGCTGCACCACCATTATAGAAAGAGATATCATTAAAGCCTAAATCATCGGCTAAAATTAAAATGATATTCGGTTTATTACTGACCTCAGAAGACTGTGGCATTGGCCAATTAATTTCTTGATTTTCATTAATTGGATTAGTTAAATTAAGTGCAATGGGAATTAAAGTTAGTGCAATGTCTCTTTTAAAATTCAATATTAAGAGAGCAATAATAAAGAATGCTAAAAAAAAATATTTTTTCATGATTTAAAGATTTTATTACACAAAGCTAAATCATGATATGGAAAAAAAAATATGTCTACGTGCAAAAAAGAAGGAACTCTAGCAAAGGTACCAATATAATCTATTGATAAAATATGAACATTCATAGTATATTGTGTTCATATTTAAGGGAACAGTTTAATGCTTGACTGGGGCAATTTAGAATATTTTATATCCTGTGCAAATCATGGCACTTTGAGTGGCTGCGCTAAAGAGATGGGAGTCAATCATTCAACGGTATCTAGAAAGATTGAAAAATTAGAAAAAGAATTAGCTCTAAAGTTATTTGAAAGAAAAAATTCTGGATACACATTAACGACCCATGGTCATGATCTATACAAAGAAGTTGCAAAGATCGACTATAAAATTTCAGAATTAAAAGAAAGGTTCATACCAAACCCAGAACTTATGGATGGAAAGCTTGTTATTTATAAGCAAGGCGAGGGCGGCAGTAATATGACAAATCTTATTACAAAATTAAGATCCCGTTTCCCCAATCTTAAAATTCATATAATGAATGCTTCAGATGATTCTGATATGAGCACTGAGGTTTATGATATTGGGTTTATCGGAACAACAAGACCGCCTGAGGACTCAATAGCAACTTTGCTTACAAATATAGACATGCGAATTTATGGCACAAAAGATTATTTTGATAAGAATAAAAATCCAAATGATTTTGAATGGGTGGCTTACAAAAGGAATGATAAGTTTGATACTGATTTTATTATTAAATCTTTTTTTAAAAATCCAAATATAATAGTTTCATCAAACTCATATCAAGATGCACATTCTATGGTTGCAAACGGTAATGGGGTTACGTTCCTAACTGATCTTGATGGCGAAAGTGATGATAGGCTTATTCCTTTCGAGAAGGATGAGTACTCATTTCAAATAGGGTTCTATCTAATTCAGCATGAGTTATCTCGATCTAACCCAATTGTGGCTGCTGTTAAAAAAGTTATTCTTGAGAATACCAAGGACGCACTTCAAGACACAAACTTCGTTTCTCCGACTAGTAGAAAGAAAAAACAATAATTCTTATCTTTTTGATGAATTTTTAACACCATCTGATAGTATACAAACAAGACCAGCGCCGTTCATTACGCTATCTTAGTAAATAAATAAGTTTTATTGTCTTAAAGGGGGACATGTTAATGAAAAATCTAATACAAACTACTTTATGTGTGGCAGCAATTTTAATGCCTTTTAGCCTTTTAGCTCAAGACTCAGATGCAATTGAAGAAGTTATAGTATCTGCAACTAAAAAAGATGCTAGCTCTCAAGATGTGCCTATTGCGCTTGATGTCTTAACATCAGATCAAATAGATAGTCTTAACATTGATACTATGAGAGATGTTGCTTCTAGGATTCCTGCTCTAAGTGCAAACTACAATACTGATCCATTCCAATCATCTATGAGAATAAGAGGGGTTGGCTCAAGTCAATCAGATACCTCTCTAGAGGCTGGAGTTGCAGTTATTGTCGATGGTGTTTATCTAAACAGAACTGGTTTAGGTTTAAATGATCTTACAGATATTGAAAGAGTAGAGGTTCTTCAAGGCCCTCAAGGTACCTTATATGGTAAAAATGCTAATGCTGGGGTCGTTAACATTGTTACAAAATCTCCAGTGATTGGTGATGATGAGGGATTTATTGAAATAGAATCTGGCGATTATAACCAAGAAAGAATTACAGGCGGTATTACCAAAACCTTAAGCGATACTTCGGCCATGAGATTTTCATTTAATAAAAATGAAGCTGATGGTTGGATGAAGAATGTAGCCGATAATTCAACAGCAAATAACGAAGACGATTTAACTATGTCTCTAAAGTTGTACTTTAACCCAAGTGATACTCTCTCCGTTGTTTTTTCGCATTCAGACACATCTAAAAATGGTAATTGTTGTGCAGCTGACTCTCAGCCAAATAATCCAGTTTTATTAGCTGGTGCTATGGTAACTGGTAAGACAATTCAAAATAACGACACTACAGACTTTATTTTTTCTGCCTCAGACAGACCACAGTTTGATTTAGATTCTTCGTTAACAAGTTTAAAAATAGATGATGAATTAGAAAATGGAACTCTTACAACAATCATTTCAAGAAATAAGTATGACTTTTACAAAGGAGTAGATGCTGATTTTAGTGCAATTGACTTGGCTAACTCAGATAGAAATATTGGAGGAAGTTCGCTATCAACAGAAATTAGATTTTCTTCAAATATGATTGGAAGCTGGGAGTATTTATTAGGTTTGTTCCATTATACTAGTGACCTTTATGAAAGAGGAGATAAGACTGTTTCCATAGGACCTGATTGGGATCCAACATTTGCAGCTGTCATGGCAGGACTAAATGCAAATATTGCTCAATTAACTCAAGCTGTTCAAGCTGGATTAGCCCCTGCATCACAACTTCAAGCATTGGTAGCTCAAGCTCAAGCTACTGGAGGATTAGTTGCTTTTGTTAATAGTGGTGATCGTATTGAAAATAACATGAAATGGGATGATTCCTTATTAGCTATTTTTGGATCAGCAACTAATCATATTAGTGATACCTTAAGATTAACCATTGGTCTAAGAATTAGTGATGAGACAAAAAAAGCTGATCTGTATGCTGGAACTATATTAGAGGGCACCATGACTCTAAGTCCAGGCATAGCAGCAGCACTAGGAAATCCAACATTAGCTGGATCTACAATTCCTAGACAAATGGTTGCAGCTGCATGGCCTCTAAACGGATTTATGAATCCAGTTGATGATGAATTTAAAAGAGAAAAAAATTCAACTACTTATTCTATTAGCCTTCAAAAAGATCTTGCTGATGATGTAATGGTTTACACATCATACGCAACAGGCTTTAAATCAGGTGGATTTAATACAACGGGTGGTGACGATACCTATCCAAGAGAATATGAAGATGAAGAGTCTGAAAATTTTGAAGTAGGCATCAAATCTAGAATTAACGATGGCAAGACTCAAGTTAATGCTACTGTCTTCAATATGGAGACTGATGGCTTGCAAGGCGTTCTTCAAGTTCCAAGCGGAACTGGCACAGCCGTTTATAATTCTACAATACCAGCTAAAAGACTTGGTCTTGATTTAAATGTCATTCATAAGTTTTCACAAAATTTAGTTATGAATTTAGGTTATATGAAATTAGATGACGACGATGCAGATATATCAACCAATGCTGCTGTCAGATTAACTCCTAAGACGGCATACAATGTTGGTTTTTCTCATTTCATGTCTCTTGGTAATGGAAAAGTTCATACTAGAATAGATTATTCTTACGATGACGATATGGAAGTTACATCTAACTACTCAACATCACCAGCATTAGCAACTTTGCCTGCTTCATATAAAGAGATGAGAGTTAGAGAGAATCTCAATGCAAAGATTGCTTGGTCGAATGATCAATGGGAAGTTGCATATTGGATCAAAAATGGAACTGATCAGCTTTTTGAAAGACTTGTTACTTCTCCAAGCCCTGTAGCTGGTGGTAACTTTGCTGTATTTATGATGAAACCTAAAACTCAAGGTTTGAGTGTTAAATATAATTTCTAATTAATTAGCATAATAAAAAAGGGAGCATTAGCTCCCTTTTTTTGATTTATAAAAAGTTATTTTCCTGACAAAGATCTCATGGTAAGTTTTGCAAGTTGGGACATATGCACCTCATCTGGACCATCTGCAATTCTACAAAATCTACTTGTTGTAAATATATGAGCCAGTGGAGTATCTTGAGATACACCCATGCCTCCAAAGATTTGTATCGCCCTGCTAGATACATCTTCACACATCTTTGGTGCTACTATTTTTAACATTGAGATATAGTCTCTTGCTGCATCTATGCCATAGTTATCCATTTTTTCAGCAGCAGATAGAACAAGCAATCGACATTGTTCAATATCACATCTACTTCTTGCTATCTCATGCTGAACACTTGTTTTTTTACTTAGCGCCTCACCAAAGGCAACTCTGCTTTGAGCTCTTTCACACATAAGCTCTAAAGATCTTTGAGCCATTCCAACAAACATCATTGCATATTGAAATCTACCAGGGCCAAGTCTACCTTGAGCTATCTCAAATCCTCTTCCTTCACCTAATATAAGATTAGACACTGGAACACGGACATTTTTGAAAACTACATCACCTTCACCACCTGGAGAGTGGTATTCACCAAGAGATCTTAGGGCTCTTGTGATTGAAAAGCCTTCAGCATCAGTAGGCACAATAATTGTTGAGTGTTGTGTATGGCGAGGGTTGTCAGGATTTGATTTTCCCATGACAAGCATAAACTTACACTTTGGTGAAATGACACCAGTTGTCCACCATTTTTTTCCATTGAGAACATACTCATCACCATCACGTCTAATCTCTAGTTCCATATTTGTTGCATCTGATGATGCAACATCTGGTTCAGTCATTGCATACGCTGATCGAATTTCACCTGCTAGAAGTGGCTCAAGCCATTGTTTTTGCTGCTCAGGAGTTCCGTATTTTGCCAATACTTCCATATTGCCTCTATCAGGAGCATTACAATTAAAGATCTGTTGTGCCCATGCAGACTTAGACATTGTTTCAAAAAGGCCTGCAATTTCTAAGTTTGTTAAGCCAGGACTCCATGGAGCATATTCTTTTGGTAAAAATAAATTCCATAGCTCCTGTTTTTTTGCTTCTTCTTTTAGACCTTCGTACCAATCTGGATATTGCCAAAGATTATTTTGATCACTTGTAAATTCATCGTATTCTCTTTCGTGAGGATAAATATGCTCTTCCATGAAAGCTTCTAAACGTTCATTAATTTCTTTTGCTCTATCACTAATCTCAAATCCCATAGCATTTCCTAAATATACTTTGCATAAAGTTTAACTTCATATAGAACTTCTTTATATATATAATTTTCATCAAGCCTTTCTTAATAACTGTTAAACAAACTTAAATGTCAAAAAATATAGCAATAATTGGTTCAAGTGGTGCAATAGGTAATGCATTTGTTGAACATTATATAAAAGATAGCTCTGTAGAAAATATATTTACATTCTCAAGAAATGCTACTGATCATGTATCAGAAAAAGTTTCTAGTTTTGAAATTGATGTAGAAAGCCAAGATAGTATTGAAAAAGCTGCAGGCCAGGTTAAAGAGCATATTATTGATAGGATTATTATTGCTAGCGGCATTCTTCATACTGAAAGTTTTGGCCCCGAAAAAAGCATAAAAGATCTTAATTATGAAACCTTTGCAAAGGTATATAGCATCAACACAATTGGACCAGCTCTTATTGGTAGGTACTTTATCCCTTTGATGAATAAGAATGAAAAGAGCGTTATTGCATTTTTAAGTGCAAGAGTGGGTAGTATCTCAGATAATAGTCTTGGCGGTTGGTATTCATACAGATCCAGCAAAACTGCATTAAATCAAATAGTTAAAAATTTCAGTATTGAATTAAAAAGAATAAATAAGAATGCAATAGCTTTAGCACTTCAGCCAGGTACTGTCGAAAGTAAGTTTAGCGAGCCATTTAAAAAGAATGTTTCAAAGGGCAAACTATTTACTCCTGATTATAGTGTTGAGTTACTCTCTCAAGTGATTGAAGGCTCAAGTGCTAATGAGTCAGGCAGCTTATTATCTTATGATGGTAAAATTATAAAACCTTAGCTTCTTTAATTAAGAATACAAATAAATCTAGATGTTGTTACTTCTGAGTTCTTGTTATATTCATTAACATAAAAATTATATTCATCTCTATCTTTTTGTGTTCTCTCTCTTTCTCTCCATTTTGATGCAGTTTCAGAGTCAGGAAAAATAACGTGAGTTGAAAGTCTAAAGATTTCATCAGACGGTACCCCATTTTCATCTCTAAGATACTGAATTGATGGAATAACCTCAACTTCATAGCCTCTATCTTTATAGAAAGTCTCATGAAGACTTGAAGCATTCAGCACGCCATCAATAGTTCCGTTCTTAGTTAATTTTGCTACATAGTAATTTGCAGGCTTTCCTTCACAGTCATCAGGCTTTGGTAAATTTTTATGATTATCTGCAAAAACAGAAAAAGAAATAATAGCTATTGTTGTTAGTAAATATTTCATACAAAAACTCCTTTTTAAAAACATTTTTATTAAAAGTATTATATTAAAGTATATTTTAGAAATAAAAAAACCCGGCCTAGACCGGGTTTAAATTTTAAGAATATTTAACTTAAGCGTTAGATGATTCTTTCACAGCAACATGCCATATGATTAAACCAAATAGAATCTTGTTAACAAAGTCAGCAAGGTTATAAATTAGGTTTAAGTTTAAGGCTGATCCGCCGTCACCCATTAGGTAACCAGTAAAGTACCCAAGAGGATAAATAGCCCAACCAATGATAATAATATACATCATTGTGTTGTATGCTGATTGAACAGCTGGACTTGCAGTATTACATGCAGATTTTCCTTCTCCAGCCCATAGCTCATAAATCATATAGAACCAAGCTAAACATCCAACAATGAATGCAGGCCAAGCTGCCATAATTCCTGCTTCGCCCATATAACCAAATACAAGCATTACAAGAGAACCAACTAAAAGCTTCTTAAATAAAGAACCAGCAACATTAGTTGCAGCTGCAAGAATCAGATAAAACTCACATATTAATAAAGGCACTGTAAGTAGCCAGTCAATATATCTGAATACAGTTGGTGATTCACCAGTTTCAACCCAAACACCTCTCATGTACATGTAATGCCAGAAAGCAATACCAGTAACTAGACCAGATACTGTTAAAGATGTCTTCCACTTAGCAGCAACTCTGTCTCTTTCAATAAAGAAAAATACAGTTGAAGCCAAAAGAGCTGCAGTCACTAACCAAAAACTAACACCAGTGTAATCACTAGCATCAAGGTCGCCGCCACCAGCTGCAAATGAAGGAAGCGCGATAACACTACCTAAGATTAATAAAAATTTCATATTAAACTCCTATTTATTTTTTGAGTAATAATTTACTCCCCCGTTATATGAAGACTTAATGATATCTAAAAAATTAACTAGTATCAAATTTAAAAAAACTTTATTTTTAAGTGTTCTTGCAATTATTAGCATGTTGATGTTAGCGATTTACTGTTGCTTAAAAATTAATGTTTAGTATGATTTATTAATGAGAGTAGCAATATATCCTGGTTCATTCGATCCCATTACATATGGTCACATGGACATTATAGATAGAGGCTGTGGTCTATTCGATAAAGTTGTAGTTGCTATAGCAAAGAGTGAGTCAAAAAATCCAATGTTTTCTTTAGAGGAAAGGATTAATCTTGCTTCTTCAATATACGAAGATAATGAAAAAGTTGAGGTGGTTGGATTTCCTAGAAAGCTAACTGTAGATTTGGCTAAAGATTATAGTGCTTGCGCCATTATTAGAGGATTAAGGGCAGTTTCTGATTTTGAGTATGAATTTCAGCTTGCCACAATGAATAGATCCTTAGCTCCAGATATTGAAAGTATATTTTTAACACCCAAGGAAAGCCTTATTTATGTTTCATCAAGCTTGATTAAAGAAATATCTGATTTAAAAGGAGATATTTCTAAATTTGTTCATCCAAAAGTAGAGCAGGCTCTTCGGGCAAAGTTAGAAACTTAACTTTGACAAGAAGGACAAGAAAAAGTAGCTCTTTTGTTGATATTTGCCTTGACGATTTTTCCTTTGCAATTTTTACAATCTAAGCCCTCTCTGCCATAGACATTCAATTTAAATTTGAAATAACCAGGACTTCCATCAGCAGAGTAAAAATCTTTTAAAGTTGTGCCGCCTACCTTTATGGCGGCATTCAAGATTTTTTTTGATGACCTTACAATTTTTTCACAATCTTTAAGTGTTAATTCAAAAGAATTTTTAAAAGGACAAATTTTTGCAAGATAAAGTGTTTCAGATGCATATATGTTACCAATACCAACAACATTTTTTTGATTCATTAGAAGAGTTTTAATATTTGTTTTAGACTTTAGGCATAAATCATAAAGATATTCTGAATTAAAATCTTTCGACAAAGGTTCGGGGCCAAGATGGTTTATTAATCTATGCTCGTTGATATTTTTTGTTAGATGAATTGAGCCAAACCTTCTCGGGTCGTTGTATATAATTTTTTCATTCTCAAAAAGAAATTCTATGTGATCATGCTTAATAAAAAAATTGTCATTTTTACCAGCTATCCTGAGGCTGCCGGACATACCCAAATGCAAAATAAGCGAACACTTATCTAATTCAAATATAATATATTTTGCTCTTCTTCTAAGATCTCTGACTATTTGATTTTTTGAATCTTTCTCAAGATTTTTATTTACTTCCCATCTTAAATTTCTATTATAAATATTGATATTTATCAGGCGTTGATTTTTGAATTTTTCAATTGCCCTGAGGGTTGTCTCAACCTCTGGAAGTTCGGGCATAGGATATTATTTTAATAAGCTGTTAATTCTAACAAGATCACCAGGAGTGATTGTACCCGATGCTAAAGCTAATTTAAGATTAGATAAAATATAATCATATTTTGCATTTGCTAGATTTTTTTCAGCACTGTAAAGATTTTTTTCAGCTTGTAACAGGTCAACAACATTTCTGGTACCAACTTTATAGCCGACTTGAGTTGCTTCCAAAGCACTAGTTGCTGAAATAACTGCTTGTTTTTGAGCAGTCACATTAGCAACAAGTGTTAGAACATTAGAAAATTCAGATCTAACCTCTTGAATGATTCGTCTCTGAGTGAAGAGAGTGTTTTCATTCGTTCTTTCATATTCAGAATATGCCTGTTTTCTTCGAGAGTTGACTGCACCGCCTTGAAAGATTGGCATGCTAAATTGAATTGCAAAGTTTCTTCTGCCTGTTACCTCTGGAACAGGAATTCCCTGACCATTAATATTAAATCCTTCATAGTTAAATTGATTTGTTTCAGATTCTGATTTTGAACCAACAATATCAATTTTGGGTAGATGATTTGAAGCAGAGCTTCTTGCATTATTTCTTGCTGCATCTTTTCTAAGATAGGCTGCTTTAAGTTGATAGTTATTTTCTAGAGCTAAATCTACCCATTGTTCTTTTGATGTCGGTGTTGGAACTTCAACAAGCAATCCTTCTCCTAATTCATCGAGACTAAAAATTTCTCTACCAATAAGTGCATTTAAAGCTTCGCGAGCAGAAAATAGTCTACCTTCAATACTTATTCTAGAAGCCTTACTTAGATCATATGCAAGCTGTGCCTCTTGAACACCTGTAATTGCAGACAGCCCAACTTCAAATCTTTGTTGTGCTTGATCGAGTTGTTTCTTGATAGCTTTTTCCTCAGATATTGCAGCATTTAAATTATCTATAGCTCTTAAGACTCCAAAATATAACTCTGCAGTTCTAACTAGAAGGTTTTGTTGCTCAAAGGCAAATTCTGCTTCAGCTGCATTTGTAAGTGATTTTGATTGTTTATATTGAAACCATGAGTCTAATCTAAAAAGGGGCTGCGATAACCTAGCTGAGCTAGAGAATGAATTATATTCTTGCTGAAGTTGCTTATCTTGATAGTATTCATTCCAATTGGTTGAACCACTTAAAGTTAGGCTTGGTAGAAGGGCAGCTCTTCCTTGCACAACAATTTCTTTGTCAGCAAGATATGAATACTCTGCTGCTTTAAAAGTTGGATCATTTTCTAATGCTTCGTTATAGATCTCTAATAAATTTTCTGATTGCAGACCAAAAGATATTAAAAATACTAAAAAAAGTTGCTTCTTAAAATTGTTCATTTCCATATTTTAACTCAATATTAATGTTTGCAGTGTAAACATTTGTATTTTTTTATATTTTATAATTTTTTTAATATTTCTTAGAGTAGAATAAGTCTCATAAGTTCAATCAATATTAAAGGCTTCTTAAATTGACTAAAAATTCATATGATGCAGAAGCAATCGAGGTTTTATCAGGACTAGACCCTGTAAGAAAGAGGCCTGGGATGTACACAGATACATCCAACCCCAATCATTTAATACAAGAAGTTCTAGATAACTCAGTTGATGAAGCTTTGTCTGGACACTGTTCTAATATAAAAATAACCCTTCAAAAAGATGGCAGTATAAAAGTAACTGATAATGGAAGAGGCATGCCGGTAGATATTCATCCTGAGCATAAAGTTAGTGGTGTTGAACTAATTCTATGTAAATTGCATGCTGGAGCAAAATTTTCTGGCGATGACTATAATTTTTCAGGTGGCCTTCATGGTGTTGGTGTTTCTGTTGTTAATGCTTTATCTGAAAATCTTGAAGTAAGAGTTAAAAGAGATTCCAAAGAACATCAAATCATCTTTAGTAATGGAGATAAAGTTAGTGAACTTAAGGAAATTGGTGAAGTTGGTTTAAGAAATACTGGAACCTCAATCACTTTTAAACCAAATCCAGATTATTTTGAGAATATTGAGATTCAAGTCAAGGCACTAAAACATCTCTTAAAAGCTAAAGCGGTTCTGTGTCCAGGACTAACAATAGAGTACAGCAATGAAAAAAAATCAAACGATAAAGAAAAATGGTATTTTGAAGATGGTCTGAAAAGTTATCTAGTTGAATCTGCTGAAGGATCAGAACTGGTCTTAGAAGAATCAATAACATGCTCTAAGCAAGGTGATGTTCAAGAGTTAGAATTTGCGATTAACTGGTCTCAAAGGCCTCCAAAAAATAAATTAGATGAAACATATGTGAATCTCATTCCTACCGTCCAAGGTGGTTCTCATCTAAATGGATTTAAATCCGGTCTACTAGATTCTATTAAAGAATTTTGTGATTACAGAAATTTATTACCAAAAGGCTTAAAGATTAATGCAGATGATGTTATTAATAATGCAATTTTTATAGTTTCGTCAAAACTTCAGAATCCTCAATTTGCTGGCCAAACTAAGGAGAGGCTTGATTCAAAAGATCATATGTCATTTGTATCAAACACCACTAAAGATACCTTTAGTATTTGGCTTAATACTCATACAGAAGAGGGTGAGAAGATTGCAGAACTTGCCATTATCTCAGCCCAAACAAGAGCTAAAGTATCTAATATTGTTGAAAGAAAAAAGACTTTTAAAGGTCCAGCTTTGCCTGGCAAGCTTTCAGATTGTAATAGCCAAGATTTAAATGAGACTGAGATATTTCTTGTTGAAGGAGACTCTGCTGGAGGCTCTGCAAAACAAGCTAGGGAAAGATCTTTTCAGGCAATCATGCCCCTGAGAGGGAAAATATTAAATACTTGGGATTTAGAAAGCTCTGAGATTATTAAATCTCAAGAAATAAAAAATCTGTCTACAGCCATTGGAGTTCTTCCAGGCAACAGTGATATATCTTCGCTAAGATATGGAAAGATTTGTATTCTAGCTGATGCTGATTCAGACGGGCTTCATATAGCTACTTTATTATGCGCACTTTTTCTAAGACACTATAAGTCATTAGTTCAAGAGGGAAGAATCTATATATCCATGCCTCCGCTTTACAGGATAGATTGTGGAAAAGATGTTTTATATGCTTTAGATGATGCTCAAAGAGAGGAAATAGTTGCCAGCTTCAAAGGAAAAAAAGGCAAGCCAAAAATTAATATTCAAAGATTTAAAGGACTTGGAGAAATGAACCCGTCTCAATTAAGAGAAACTGTTATGGATCCAGCAACCAGACAGCTTGTTCAGTTATCAATAAGTTCTAGTGATAATGCTAACTCTATGATGGATTTACTTTTATCAAAAAAGAACGCCTCAGCAAGAAAAGAGTGGCTTGAAAAGAAAGGATCTTTAGCAAAAATATAAATATGAAAGAAAAAGAGCAAATAAACTCAATAAGCCTTAAGCAGTATGCAGAAGAATCCTACTTAAATTACGCAATGTATGTAATTTTAGATAGAGCTTTGCCAAATATAGGAGATGGCTTAAAACCAGTTCAAAGAAGAATTTTATATGCAATGTCAGAGTTAGGTCTTGATGCAGGATCTAAATATAAAAAATCTGCCAGAACAGTTGGCGATGTTATCGGTAAATTTCATCCTCATGGTGATAGTGCTGCCTACGAAGCTATGGTCTTAATGGCACAGAATTTTTCGTTTAAATATCCTTTGGTTGATGGGCAAGGCAACTGGGGTTCGCAAGACGATCCAAAGTCTTTTGCTGCAATGAGGTATACAGAATCTAAACTAACTAAATTTGCAGACTTGCTAATATCTGAATTGAAATCAGGTACTGTTGATTGGCAGCCCAACTTTGATGGCTCTTTACTTGAACCGGTGATATTCCCTTCAAAGCTCCCATCAATTCTTCTTAACGGAACATCAGGAATCGCTGTTGGTATGGCAACTGATATTCCTTCACATAATATTAATGAAGTTATAGATGCGACTATTCATATCCTTGAAAATCCTAAAGCTGAGTTAAAAGATATTACAAAAATTATTAAGGGACCAGATTTTTCAAATGAGTCTCCAATTATTGCAAGTCCTGAAGAGCTTGAAGAAATATATTCTACTGGTAGAGGCGGTTTTAAGGCTCAAGCACATTGGGTGCAAGAGAAAAGTGAGATCATTATAAATGCTTTACCTTACCAGGCTTCTGGCTCAAAAATACTAGAACAGATAGCAGATCAAATGCTTAAAAAGAAAATTCCTATGGTTGTGGATTTAGCAGATGAGGGTGATCATCAAGAACCTGTTCGTCTTGTTATTACTTTGAAATCAAATAGAGTTAATGCACAAGATGTCATGAACCATTTATTTGCATCTACTGATCTTCAAAAAAATTATAGAGCTAATATGAATCTGATTTCTTTGAATGGAGGGCCAAAAGTATTTTCATTAGTCGAACTGCTTAAAGAGTGGCTTGTCTTTAGAAAAAATACAGTTACAAGAAAACTTGAGCATAGACTTGATCAAGTAAATGATAGGCTTCATATTCTAGAAGGACTTTTAATAGTTTACTTAGATCTAGATAAGGTAATAAAAATTATTCGCGAATCAGACGAGCCAAAAAAAGATATTATTAAAGCTTTTAAACTATCGGACATTCAAGCCAATGCAATTCTTGAGATTAGATTAAGACAGCTTGCCAAATTAGAACAACTTAAATTAGAGCAAGAAAGAGACGTATTGTTAGAGGAACAAAATGAAATTGAAAAAATTCTTCAATCAAAAACAAGATTAAAAACCTTAATTAAAAAAGAACTCCTAGAAATAAAAGACGAGTTCGGAGAAGAAAGAAAATCGCCGATTCAAGAATCATCAGATGCTAAAGTCTTCTCTGAAGAAGAAACCCTTGTAACAGAATCAATTACAGTGGTTTTATCAGAGGCTGGATGGATTAGAAGTGCGAAGGGTCATGAAATTGATCCTAGTTCTTTGTCTTATAGAGGTGAAGATAAGCTGCAAGATTATTGTAGGGGTAAAAGTAATCAAATTTCAGTTTTCCTAGACTCAAATGGCAAAGCTTATTCAATACCAAGTCATTCTCTTCCTTCAGCAAGAGGTATGGGAGATCCAATTTCTGGAAGGGTTTCTGCTGATTCCGGAGTTAAGTTTATATCTACTTTGATTGGAAATGATGATGATAAATATATGATTATGAACACAGCGGGCTATGGATATATTTCTGAATTTAAAAATATGGTTTCAAATAAAAAGTCTGGAAAAGCTTTTATGAAGCTACCAAACGAAGCCCAGCTCTTAAAGGCACTAAGAGTTCGTGAAGATCATGTATATATAGCAGCTGTATCAAACATAGGCAGGTTATTAATTTTTGAGATCAATGAATTACCAGTTCTTCCAAAAGGTAAAGGCAATAAGGTTATTAATATCCCAACTCCAAAATTTTTAGCAAAAGAGGAATACATGGCTCATGCTGAACTTATATCGCCTTCAAGCTCATTAAGAATAGAAAGTGGAAAGAGGTTTTTAACTCTTAAACTAAAAGACTTAGAGAATTATATTTCTTCAAGGGCTAAGAGAGGGAATATGCTCCCACAGGGCTATAGAAAAGTTGATAATATGATCGAAGAGGTTGAGTCTATTCTTGCAGAGTCTGAAGAATAACTTCTTCAAATATAGCTAACCCCTCAGTTATTAAATTATCTTCAATTATAAGACTTGGCGAAAATCTGATTGTATTTGCATTTGCTTTTAAAATCATCAGTCCGCTCTTGTGTGCATTCCTGATTAATGAGTCGACACATAAAGACATTGAATGATCAAACTCTACGCTTATCCATAAACCAGCTGATAAGATTTTTTTAAAGCATTTGTGTTTAGAGTTTATTTTATTAAGCTGATTTAAAAATACGCCTTCTTTTTTTTGAACCTTTTTCAAGAAAGTTTTCTTTGAAATAATATCTACAACTAAGCTTCCTATTGAGCATGCTATAGGACCGCCGCCAAAGGTAGTACCATGAGAACCAATACTCATAAAATTACCAATTTTATCTGAAGTAAGAATACCTCCAAGAGGAAAGCCATTCGCTATCCCTTTGGCAAAACAAAGAATATCTGGAGTAATATTAAACTGCTCATATGCAAAAAAAGTACCAGTTCTTCCAATACCAGACTGCACCTCGTCAATAATAATTAAAGCATTATGTTTTTTAGCCAGCTGTTTAATTTTAGAAATAAATTTTTGATTAGCTTTTGTGATCCCAGATTGCCATTGAACAAGCTCAAGTATCACAGCTGATGTTTTACTGGAAAATAAATTATCTAGATCTTTTATCTGATTGTAGGGATGGTTCTTAATTCCTTTGGGCAGAGGCGCAAAACCATTTGTTAGATGCTTGGCTTTAGCTAGCGCTATGCCTAGCATTGTTCTGCCATGAAACGAACTTGAAAATGATATTATTTCATTTTTATTTTTATCAAATTTTTCTGACGTGTATTTTCTGGCTGTTTTTATAGCTGCTTCTATGGACTCACCCCCGGAATTACAAAAAAAGACTTTATCAGCAAAAGTTTTTTGACATAGTTTTTTAGCTAAGTTAACCGCAGGTTCATTAATATATAGATTGGATAAATGCCACAAATCTTTTGATTGCTTTTGCATAATTTTAGTCAATACATCATTACTATGACCCAAATTCGTAACGGCTATGCCTGCAGTAAAATCGATATATTTATTATTATCTGTATCCCATACCAATGAGCCTTTAGCTTTTTTAACAACAAAGGCTGCAGGACCATAAAAAGGCACCGTATAATTGGCATATTCATTAATAATTTTTTTCATTAAATATATTGTATCTTGATTTCAGTTCAAAACATTAGCGAAGATAAGTACGCAATTCATATTCAACCAAATAGTTCGCTTACTGGTAATTATAGAATATTTTTTATACTGAGCATTGCGATTATATGTCTTGGCATAGCAACTGTATTTTATTTTGTTGGAGCAACTTTAATTCTACCTTTTGCAGGATTAGAAATATCCATTTTGATTTTTGCTTTTTATCTAAACTTCAAATGGAGTAGCAAAAGAGAAAAAATATATATTTCTCAAGAGAAGGTGACCATCGAGAAAGGAATTCATAAAGCTGATTATCGCTGGGAAGAATTCAGAACATTTACTTCCTTTCAAGTAACAAAAGACGTTAATAAGTCATTAAAACTTAGCTTTCGCTCAAAAGGTGAAGATGTTGAAGTGGGAGCTTTTTTAAACGAAGACGATAAAAATATTTTAAAGGATGAAGTATCCAGCATTATTAATGCTCTTAATGGTTAGGATATCATTTCCACTTAGGTAGTTTTTTAACAGCTTTAATAAGTTTAAACTCTTTTGTTAATGGAATTCCATTCTTATACGGAGGATGCGTTTCTCCCTGTATAAGAGGCATTAAATAGTTTATTGCTTTTTGTGT
>ENA-OQVM01001943-OQVM01001943.1-marine-metagenome-genome-assembly--contig:-NODE-1943-length-25550-cov-4.074235_pt1 | contig 25550 bp, 33 predicted proteins | sample MGYA00237776_ERZ505498 | MGnify/ENA primary metagenome ERZ505498 (study PRJEB26159, sample SAMN06265151) | marine metagenome | isolation source: Helgoland LTER site | place: Germany:Helgoland, sampling...
GATTGCGCGCTTACTAACAGGCATCGAAATTCACCCCGCAGCAAAAATCGGCCCCGGTTTCTTTGTTGATCATGGCATGGGAACGGTCATTGGGGAAACAGCCGAAATTGGCCGTGATGTCACGCTCTATCACGATGTAACACTTGGCGGGGTGATGCCAGCGGTTGATTCAGACAAACAGCGTGCGGCGAAACGCCATCCAACGCTTGGCGATTATGTGATTGTTGGTGCCGGCGCGCAAATTCTTGGCCCGATCACGGTTCATCGCTGTGCGCGGGTGGGTGGCAATTCGGTGGTGACAAAAGATGTTCCCGAAGCGGCAACCGTTGTTGGCGTGCCCGCACGTCAGATGAGCAAAACCACAACCAAGGCCGAAGCCGATACAAGCTTTATGGCCTATGGTGTTCAATCGGGTATTGATCTTGATCCGCGTGAGCGCACGATCAGAGCGCTTGTTGACGAGGTGCAAAGCCAGCGCGCACGCCTTAGCGATCTTGAAGATAGGCTGGCCAGTGCGGCAGCACCAGCCACACCGAAAAAAGCACCGCGCAAAACCAAGCCAAAGCCGGTCAGCTAGGTTGTTTGGTGAAGCTGGTCATCAATGATGCGTAAGACGCCAATCTATCTTGATAATAATGCAACAACGCCATTGCGTGCTGCTGCCATCAAGGCCATGCAGGATGCAATGGGGCCACCAGCAAACCCATCATCGGTTCATGGCTTTGGGCGCAATGCCCGTCTGATTGTTGAAACCGCGCGCAGTGCAGTGGCAATGCTTGCCGGTTGCCGCGCCGCCGATGTGGTGTTTACCAGCGGCGGTACCGAGGCGAATAATCTTGTGATGGCACAATATGATCATGTGATCACGAGTAGGATCGAACATGACTCGGTGCGACATGCGCATCAAAATTGTCATCAGATCGCCGTTGATGAAAATGGGGTTGTTGATCTGGATATGCTGGCAACAGTCATGGCTGGCATTGATGATGCGGCCAAGCCGCGAACACTCATCTCGATCATGGCTGCCAATAATGAAACGGGTGTTATCCAGCCAATGGACGAAATTGCCGCAATGGCAAAAAGTGCAAATATTGCCTTGCACAGCGATATGGTGCAGATTTTTGGCAAACGTCATATCAATTTTGACGCATCGAAAATCAGCTATGCCAGCCTGTCAGCGCATAAGATTGGTGGCCCGTCTGGTGTTGGTGCGTTGCTGGTGCGCCCGGGGTGCAGGCTTTCCAGCCTGCTTCGTGGCGGCGGTCAGGAACAGGGGCGGCGGGCTGGCACTGAAAATCTGGTTGGCATTGCCGGTTTTGGCGGTGCGGCAGATGATGCGCTTGGCGATATTAGTCATTATCAGACAATGGCGAAATGGCGCGATGATTTTGAACGCCGCATGCTGGATCAGCGAAGCGGGATCGCGGTTTTTGGCCGCGATGCGCCACGGCTTGGCAATACCAGCTGTATTGCCGCATTGGGAAAAGCGGCTGAAACAATGGTGATGGCATTTGACATTGCCGGTGTTGCGATTAGCGCCGGTTCGGCCTGTTCGTCGGGCAAGGTCAAACCAAGCCATGTGCTGGAGTCGATGGGTGCAGGGCCACGCGCTGGCGAGGCCATTCGCATCTCAGGCGGATGGGCAACTACCCAAAGCGACTTTGAAATGCTTGCAGATGTGTTTTTGCAACTGTACAAGCAACCCGCATAATTTGATCTGCCAAATTTGAATTTGCAAATTCAGCGGGATTTGCAAATAAAGGGCAATCGCGATAAAGACAGGTGAAACAAGGAGTCGCCCGAAATGCCGAATATTATTTTTACCAAGCCGGATGGCTCGGAACATAATGTCACTGTTGAAAATGGTGTCACTGTCATGGAAGCGGGGCGTGATGCCGGACTTGGCATTGAGGGAACATGCGGCGGTTGTCTGTCCTGTGCGACCTGTCATGTCATTGTTGATGCCGACTGGTTTGCCAAAACCGGCGCACCGGGTGAAGATGAGGTGGATATGCTTGATCTGGCATTTGGCCTTGCGCAGACATCGCGCCTTGGATGCCAGATTGAAATGTCGGATGCGCTTGATGGTTTGCGTGTAACGATTCCAGAAGATATGTAGGGCTGATTATGGCGGTACAAGCAGCAAAAACCAAAGCAAAGGACAGCATCAATGCTGGTCTGAATGCGCTTGGCTTTGCCAAACCGCCTGCCGAAACACGCGTTGTTGTTGCCATGTCTGGTGGGGTTGATTCATCGGTGACGGCTGCCTTGCTTCATGAGCAGGGTTTCGATGTGATTGGCATTACCTTGCAGCTCTATGATCATGGGGTTGCGGTACAGACCAAGGGCGCATGCTGTGCTGGTGTTGATATCCATGACGCCCGCACGGTTGCCGGACGTCTTGGCATTCCGCATTATGTGCTTGATTACGAAAACCGGTTTCACGATCAGGTCATGCAGGATTTTGCCGATAGCTATCTTCGCGGTGAAACGCCAATCCCCTGTGTACGTTGTAACCAGACGGTGAAATTTACCGATCTGTTAAAAACCGCGCGTGACCTCGAAGCCGATTGCCTTGCCACTGGGCATTATGTCCAGCGCATTGCTGGTGATGATGGCCCGCGTTTGCTTCGCGGTGCCGATCCAGCAAAAGACCAGTCCTATTTCCTGTTTGCCACAACGGCTGAACAATTGGATTATCTGCGGTTTCCGCTTGGCGGTCTTGATAAGGATGAAACGCGCAATCTGGCGCGTAAATTCGGGCTTACCGTCTCGGAAAAGCCAGATAGTCAGGATATCTGCTTTGTACCAAACGGGCGTTATGGCGATGTTGTTCGCCGGTTGCGGCCCGGTGCGGTTGATGCAGGGGATATCGTGCATATTGATGGCACGGTTCTTGGTCGTCATAACGGGGTGATTGATTACACGATTGGCCAACGCCGCGGCCTTGGTATTGGCGGGCGGGCAGGTGCGGATGAGGCGGATGGCCCGCTTTATGTTGTCGCCATTGATGCAGCGTCAAATCAGGTGATTGTCGGCCCGCAAAAGGCGCTTGCCTGTGTCGAGGTTCATTTAGGTGATGTTAATTGGATCAATGGCGCACCTCGCGATAACACCCCGATTTTTGCGCGGTTACGCAATACAGCACCGGCGATGCCGGCGCGCGTATTTTGCCATGAAGATGGCGGTGCAACGACTGTTGTGGTTCGGCTGGATGAGGCGCAATTCGGCATTGCCGCCGGTCAGGCTGCGGCAATTTATGATGGTGCCAATCCCGATCAATTGCTTGGTGGGGGCTGGATTGCGCGGGCACCGCTGGTTGGCAATATCGATCAAGATCAATAAGGGCTTTGCACCAGTAATCGGTCTAAGCCTCTGATCATACGAAGCTAACATTTGGATTTTTCATGCCGTTTTAAACGGTGTGATGATGAATGATCTTTTACAAATTCAAAAGGATTTAGGCGCGCCGGCGCGTGAGCCGCGGCGCCGTCTGGTGTCCGACGAAGAATTGGACGCACCGGAAGATGGCTATGATCCGCGGGATTGGCTAGCAATGCCGGTAAATCACAGTCGTTATCACAAAGGCTATACAACCAATCATTGGCTTAGTGTCTTTCGGGCGGTGACTGCTAGCGGTTAAAGCAGCTTTAAATTTGCTGGTTTCATTGGGTATGAGCTAACAAGACTGGTTCTTGCGTTCCTTTTTAGGCAATATGATAGACGCTAGCTTGGCAGGATTTTTGCAACCTTTTGGTGTTGTTTTGGTATTATGCCAGTGCAGGGTGGGGATTGATGGGCCAGCAAGTCTCGATTATAGAATTAAAAGAACAAATTGAAGCGGCGAAACGTAGCCTTGCTGAAATGTCGCCGGTGGACATTGCTGCCGACCCTTTATTTCAACCTGCTGCCATGCCGACCGCAAATTCTGCTGGTTTGGCTGGTGGGCATGAAGATGACGCGCCAGACGCTTTCAACCAAAATTTGCTAGCTAATGATGATATGGCGACTGCAGATATGGCGACTGCAGATATGGCGACTGCAGATATGGCGACCGGTGAAATGGCGACCGGTGAAGACTTTCAATTTTTCCACCGTCCCAAACAGCCGAATCGGCCATTTGCCCCATTATCGCCTATGAGCATGGCAAATGCTGATGTCAGCGCTCGCGGTGGTGATCAGCCGCTTTTTCAGGCATTAGATCAACGGCTTGACAGGCTTGACGATGATCTTGCGCAGAATCAAAAACATATCCTCGAATTAATCACCCTTTTGTCGGGCCTTGATATGGCGGCAAAGCCTGCCCGCCAAAATTCAGCGTCAGTCAAATATTTGCTACGCCGCAATCTATTTTGGTTTGTGATTGGGTTATTGGTCATTGGCTGGGCCGCACTTACCCCATCAGGCCATTATTGGATCAATCATTTTCTGGGTTTGATATAGGGTTTATCCACAGCGGTGGATTTTGGCTAACTACCTATTCATATTGACGAAAACATTCATTTGGCCTATGTTATCCACAGCTTTTTATTGTGTTAAGGTAACCGTTACCTGATGGCTTTCTATCCAGCCTCATCATCATCGCCGCGCCAGCTTTCGCTGGATCTTGATCTGGAAGATGCGCCGTCTGCCCATTCAGCAGATAGTGGTGTAAAACGGTCGGTTATCTTTCCCAAAAATATTCAAATCTTCAATGTTCCGGAATTCCAGCGTCAGGTCTCGCAGCTTTTTGACCCGCTGAATATTAACATTGAATTTCGGGTGACACGGCAGAACCGGCTTGAAATGCGCTGGTCATTTCCGCAAGAAGCCATTCAATATAACCATGCGGATGCGCGTTCTGAACCGCGTCAGCGGGCGCGTCTTTCGCCCGAAGAAAATGCGGCTTTTGAAACGCTGGTTTTATCTTTTGCTGGTTCAAGCCATTAGGCATATCTGCCCGGCCGTTGGCGGCTATTGCGCTCCGCTGATCACAAATTTTATAAAATGAAAATCGGTAATGGCTGATGGCCCATCCATATCCGGCCCATCGACCAAAATCCTGACATCTTGCAATAATGCCTTGGCAAGCTTGTTGCGTTTGTCGACTGTATCAACATCGCTGAGTTTTTGATCTGACAATTTGAGATTGATTGCCGATCGGATCTTAGGATTAAAAGTTTCCAACTGCTTCATGACCTTTTCACTGGCAAGCGTGTTGCCATAAGTCGCAATCGCGACTTCGGCGGTTAACATGCCCTTACCGCTGGCGAGGTTGCTGACAAAGGGCAGGGGAAAACTGTAATAGCTGTATTTGGCAAAATCAAACGTTCCATCAGGAAGCAGTGTTGCATTGTCCGGTACCGCCGTTTCGGCATCTTCACTGTTACCGGCTTTATCGGATTCGGTTTTGGCCTTGGCTTTTTGCATGATGGTGTAGATATCATCTGGCACTGGCTCTGGTGTTGTCAGGGTCAGATAACCAATAGTAAAGAGCGTCAGAACCACGGCGATGCCGCCACCAATCATGAGTGGCAAAAACAGCCGGTGCGGTTGGCGCGATGATGAAGATGAAAAACGATGTTCGGCCATGCTAACTTACTCGATCCAGCGGTTAAAGTGGTCAATGATTGTTGAAATCCAGCGTGGCGCTTTTAACGCTGATGGATCACCTTCACCGGTCGCCAGAAAATAGGTAATGCCGGCTCCAAGGCCGATCAGGACGGCCATTGCAACCATGATCACGGGTGATCTTTGGCTGCGGTGCGCTACGGCCTCATCTTTGGCCTCATCAATGACCATGGTTTCGGCGTGATCATTGGCCAGTTTTTTATGGCTTTGGCCGGAATTGACTTGCAGGCGTGAAATCTCGCGGATTTTTTGCAAAAGCGTGTGAAGATCGCGTTGATTATCTAATAATTTAGTTTCAAGTCGGGTGATGCGCTTATCCAAGGCGGCAGCATTTGTGGCATGCGCTGATTTGCCATCAGCCGGAATGTGATTGGCGGCATAGCCGGAATTGGCAGCAGCGTCAGTTTCACCAGTGTCAATTGCAACATCATTGTGTACCATGGCTGGCGTTGTTGTCGGTTTGCGTGGTGGCGTCACCAATGATGGCGCTGCAAGGTCGCTGGCCAGGGCCGATTTTGCAGCCTCAATTTGCGCCTTTAAGCTGGGGTTTGCCATCAATTCATAGCCTTTATCAATCGCAGTTTCGACGCCTTTGCCCTATCATATGGGCATTGTACAAGACCGTGTTAAGCATTTTTAATGCCAAGCTGGGCTTTCTCGTCGCTAGTAGCTTTTCACGGCCTTATCACCAAAGCGGTATCCGATAATGGCGCAGTGCTGAACTTCACGGAAATTGGTCATTTCTGAATTGATGATCTTTGTCCATGTGTCTTGCCCAAGCCGGTCAAGAAGCCGCCCGCCAATTTTCTGCACAACACGGCGGCATGACCCTGATTGCGCCGGTTTGATGCCGTCATAATCCTGTCCGCATACGGCGTCACTATTGCCGATGATTTCTGCGCTGCGATCAAGCCAATGAACCGAAATCCCGGTGATTGTTCGACCCTGGCGGTTGCTGATCTGCATTTCCAGATCATAGGACACAAGCGACATGCCGCTGTCGTCAACACCAAATACCAGTTTGATATCGCAAGGCACGATTTCCGCTTTGCTGTGGCTGCCGGCAAAAAGCGAGCTATTGGCCGCTGTAAACATAATAAAAACACCAGCCATCGCCAATAAAGCAATCATTCTGGTCACGCGTTGGCACAAGCTGGTTAGATTGCGTGAAAACATGCTGATACCTCACTTTTGTTGTTGGCATGGTATCTGCAAGGGTTGTCTCACAGATTGCAGTTGCTTAAATTTAGCAAAAGATAATGTAATGATCCAGCGTCGGTATTTTACAGGTCAGCCGGTCTCATTGTCAGATTTGAAAAAGGATGGGTAAAATGGCCGAAGATGAGATGAACGAAGCCGATTTAAGCGGTCGTCTTGCCACGGTTCTCGAAGAAATCCGTGATGTCATGGAAAAGCGCAAACAGCGTATTGAAGAATTGCGTCAGGAAATTACCGAGATCGAAAATGATAATGACGATCTGGAAAAGACCATTTCTGAACTGCTGGATAGTTTTGGTTAATCGGCGTCGATAACCGCATGGCCCTGAATAGCAACCGCGCCTAACACTTCGGTCAATTCAGGATGCTTGGCGATAAAGCTGCGAAGCTTTTCATCAGCAATCGCTTCGGCTGCTTCGTTTGATTCGGCATCAATTTCGATAAGACCATCAATAATCCATTGAACCTTAACTTGCATTTTTTCCTCCTTTGCCAGTGGCTGGCAATGGTTTGAACTTATATTTGTCAAAAAGGGTCTGGGTTTTCATCTGCAATTCGACAAGATTTTTGCTGTCGATTTGAGATTCGGCATCGTCGCGCGCATCGCTTGTCTCGGGCAAATTGATCGCCGCGGCGATTGAATACCAGATATAGGCATTGCCATAATCAGGTTCGGCAAGAATGGTTAAATGATAATTGGCAAATTGCGGAATTGCGTTTAGATCATTGGCGTCGATGCGCGCTTTTAATGCCTCACCAACGCGGCTTCGCACCTCATCTGCCACTTTCGGCGGCAGCAAATCAACAATATCATTTGCCAAATCTTCGGCATCTTCAATACCGCCAAGTTGAGCCTGCCATGACCAGAACAGCGCCTCAACATAATTGCGTGGACGGCCCTTGCCAGCATTTAGCAAAACCGCAAGATTATGCTGCGCGTCATGGCGTGGCATTTTAGCTTGAGCCTCAAACAAAGTTATGGCATGGGCATAATTTTTGTCCTTGACCGCCTTTACCGCTTCTTTAAAGGCCTTGTTTTCCATCTGGGTTTGCGGGTCGCTGGCGTTGGCAGGCATGCACAAAAAATAAGCGGCAATCACAAAAAGACTGGAAAAAATGAGTTTGGTTGGGGCAAAATTGATCATCACCGCCCTGCCATCATCACCAACTGCAGATATAGAACGCGTGCTTTGAATCTTGAGTTTGGCCGTTGTTCATAAACAACAATCCGTGGGCGGTCGGCATTTTGGCGTTGGAACTCAATCAACATATTTTCAGGCAGAAACACACCATGGCTTTCAAGCGTGCCACAGGGGTCGTTATCGAACGCGGTCCGAAAATCAGCATCAATCCATGTGCGGGCAAGCGCCTTGCCAAGGATATCGGGTAAAAATTCACGAACATCGTCACGGCCGGTAAAATGTCGTTCGCCATCATAGAGCGAAAATGATTGCTTGCTCGTTTCGGCGGGGCGGGTTGTGGGCAATTGCTTTGCCACGGGAACCAGCGATGTGTTTTGCTTTTTTGCCATTTTATGCCTTTGCTTGACAGTCTGATAATATGCTGCATTAGCAACGGCTAAACAAGTTGAATTTTAAGAAGGTAATTCTGGCGCTTTTAACTTTGAGCATTTGTCAGCAAGAACCAGTAAGTCCTACTTGTCGCCCAATTTCTGGCATAAAACTTGCTAAGACAGTGAAGGTCAATAGCATTGGGTTTGATAGTTATGATTTCAGTAATTCGCAGCGGCATGGATGCAGCACTCCAGAACCTGGATGTCACATCAAACAATATCGCTAATGCACGAACAACGGGCTATAAAAAACAAGAAGCAAGATTTACTGACATGTACAGCTCGGCGATTACGTCACCGACTGGTGATAGGCTTGGTATCGGCGTACAAACTCCAGAAATTACTATGAGTCAGAAACAGGGCAATCTTCAGAAAACAAACGGCGTCCTTGATCTTGCTGTTGAAGGTAATGGATTGTTCCAGCTGCAGGATGAGGCAAATCCCGAAAAAAGCCTTTTCACTAGGGACGGATCTTTTACACTCACCAATGAAGGAACAATTGTTAACCGGGACGGCTTTAGTCTTATGTCCTCTAACGCTGGGCCGATCAGCATTCCTCTGGAGGCAGCGGGTATTGTTACAGCCGATGGTCTTCAGGCTTTTGGGACGCTAAGGCGATTAACGTCTGTAGCAATTCGTGAAAATGGAAATATTGAGGCGACTTACGGGAGCACAAACACAGTGATCATCGGAAAAGTCGGTCTAACGTTATTTAGTGACCCGAACAGGCTAAAGCCAGTGGGTGCAAATCTTTTCCAAAGTAGTGGAGGCTCAGGCAGAGGGGTCATGGGTGCAGCAATAACGGGGGGTCGTGGAAAAATACACTCTGGCGCATTAGAAATGGCGAATACGAACATCACCGAAGAGCTGACAAATATGATACGTGCGCAACAGGCATTTTCAGGCTCATCACGGTTGCTTCAGTCTGAAGCGGAGATGGTAAAAAAGTTTCTCTAGCTACTAGATAAGCTTTACCCGCTACTTTAGCGCTAATGTCCAATTCAAACTTGTTATCGAGGTGGCAGTTGGCTCATCGATTATAAGGCAGCCGTCGTGACCTAAGGTCAGGGTTGTGCCAAGCTCAATTTTTGCCGTAACACTGCGGCCCGCAGTTTTAATCATCTGCTTTACAAGATAATTAAAATGCTTTTGTGGGAGGTTTATTTTGGCTTCCATCACATTGCGATCTAAAGGCACATTTAGCGTGCCGGAGAACCCTGATTTTGCCAAACTCGGTTTTATCCACATCTCGCACGACCCTCTGGCAATTGTAATCAATGAAAATTTAATCAGCAAGCTCTCTTCAGCGGTAAATGACTGAATTTGATGTTCTGCGCTTCGAACCCGCATCTCGATATGAGTGGTGCTTTCAAAATCTTTCATACGCACTGATGCCTAGTTAGATTGGAGGGTGTTCATCGATTCTCGGAGCTTGGCAATAGCTGATTTTTTGATTTGCGATACTCGGCCGTTGGAGACTTCAAGCACCTCAGCAATTTCCATCACATTTAGTTCTTCAACATAATAAAGTTGAATAACAAGCGCTTCATTGCCTGATAGTTGCTGCAGTGAAACCTTTAAAAGCTCTTTTAGGTCTTTGTCGTTTAACATATCTTCTGGTGACTGGTCATCAGATGCAAACCAGATTGAATATTGGTCATAAGCACCATCAAGAGATTCGACTGTGTTGGCCTGAAAAGCACGTTCCCATTCTCTGTATTCGCCCAAGCTCACATCCATCTCAGCGCTGATCTCTTCTGCATTTGGTTCCCTGAAAAGCCTTCCTTGGAGCGTGGTGAGGGCTTTATTGTAACGTTTTTTCATTTTAATGGTTGTACGGCAAAGATTAGACGCTTTGCGGAGATGGTCGATGATGTCGCCCTTGATCCTAATAGATGCATAGGTTGCAAAGGTAGCACCTTCTTGTTTTGTATAGGTTTGTGCGGCATTAACCAGAGCGGCAAATCCAATCTGGATGACGTCTTCAATTTCAATCGCATGACTGGTTCGGCCGTAAATGTGCCAAGCAATCTTCTTCACCAGATTGGTATGTGATTTGATCACATCTTCAAAGTCTGTTTTCTGATCAGTGTAATGGTCGCGTTTTGTTGAGCTCATTTTTCACTCACATGATCAAAAAATTTAAGAGTATTAGTTTTTGGAATAGTCACAGTCATCAAATTCCTGGAGACGTCGCGAAAAGCTGTTGAAGCCATTGAATCTGGCCTGCTTATCGTTACTGGCGTTCGCTGAGCAACGGCATGTTTTATGTCTTTTGATTGAGGTATCATGCCAGCGTAATGCAAATTTATATCCAAAAACCGCATTGCGATGTCACGAAATTTTTCGAAGCTACGCTTTGCCATATTCTTAGTCTCGGCCATATTAACGATAACCGCAAAGTTTTTAACACCAGTCTCCAGATTTGCAGCTTTGATAAGAGCATAAGCATCAAGAAAGCTTGTTGGCTCTTCAATCAAGACAACCACGACAAAATTGGAAGCGCTGGCAAAAAACAGAGTACTGTCAGCTGCGCCTGCAGGACAATCCACAATTAAATAGTCAATGTCTCGATCTAGATTGGAGATACCAGACAAAATCTGATGTCGGCGCCTGTTGTCTAAGTTAAGTAGCTCGGTTAGTCCCGATCCACCTGATATTATGCTAACTCCATCCCTGAATTTGGTAATGCTTTCTTCCATGGAACATTTGCTATCAAGAAAATCTGCGACCGATTTTGACGGCTTCGTTCCAAGTAACACATGAACATTTGCCAGACCAAAGTCGGCATCAAATAACAGTATATTCTTTCCGGTTTGACCAAGTGAGACCGCAAGATTAACAGCCGTGTTGGTTTTACCAACCCCACCTTTGCCACTTGTTACTGCTATTGAGAGTGTCATTTTTAAGCTTCTGATCTGTGGCTAAGAGGGCTAATTTTGGTCTCGAAATCAAGATTCTCCTTAAGATACTGCATCAGGACGCTCTCCGAAGCAAATAAAGGCGCATCTGCAATGGACTTGGAAGCGGAAAATAAACCAATTTTTGCGTTAATGGTTGCAAAAGATGAGAATTCTGCTGTGGTAACTTCGCATTCATCCAATTTAGTTAGAGCAACCATTGGTTCAAGAAGCTTTGTATCATTCAATGTAATTTCTATCATTTTGGCGCTTGTGCTCGCAGGAACTGTCAGAATGATGCCAACATTTTCGGGGCCAACACTTGGCAAAATTTCTGTCAGTTTTTCCGTTGCGTTACTAACCGGCATCGCCATATCCACAATCATGACTTCATTGCTTTTGATCTCGTTGAAGTCTGAAGCGGATGTGTCAACGCCAATAGTGTAAACCTGACTATTAAGAAGACGACAAAAATCTTGCAACCGGCTACTTCGTTGTTGCCCGCTGGTTATCATTTCGGCTGTTATTACACTTTTATTTGGCAAAGCCTCTTTCAGACTAGCGGTTAATTTGCCAACCATTGTTGTGCGACCTGTCCCTGACTGTCCTGTAATGAAGATAAATTTCTTCGATAAAAGGGATTCACTATCATGATAGGTTAAATGTGATGATAGATCAGACAAAAACTGGTCGCAGCCATTACGGAATGTTTTACCAAGATATGCAGTTTTGAAATCATTAAGAACCTGAGACGAGAACCCTGCTTGTTGAAGGATTACCCGGCTGTTTGATGATAAGTCTTGATTGACACCATCAAGATCTGTGATGAAAAGTCCGCTCAGCATTTTTTGAATTTGGGACATTTGACTTTGCAAACTTTGAATTTCTTTGGCGGTTGGCAACATTTTTTCCAAGCCAGGGTTCGTTTTATTTTTACCTGGGGTGTCAATCATTTTTTCTGAGAGTATGTTAGAAAACTGTTTTTCATTCATCAGCCGTCCTTGGGTTGGCTGCGTCCCAGAGGCTGCCTCCATAACAATTTTTCCATCAATTTTGGATGTCGATAAAATGACTGCATCTGGACCAAGTTTGTTTACAATCTCGTCCATTGCGGTTGCTGTATCCATCGCCTTAACTGTTAATTTTGACATCAGTTACAATCCTTTTTAAATACGGCAGCTGAACTTTATGTTTCTTTAGATTCTAGCTTGGGGTCACTGTCATTGCTAATCGTTGCAATAACATTGATTTTACGGTTGTCGGGTAACTCGGTAAATCCAAAGACAAACAAATCATCTATATGCTGTCTTAGTAATATTGATAATTGGCGCCTGATTTGCGGGGCAACAATAAGTACTGATTGGCGGCCGTCAGCTAGAGATTTCTCGCTGGCAGCCGAAATGGATTTTATCAGCCTTTGTGCAAGATTTGGGTCCAGTAAAAGATTACTATCGGCGCTCTGATTTGACATCGATATCAGCATATGTTCGAGATCTGAGCTAAGTGTAATAACCGGCAAGGCCTGATTTAGAGGGGCAATCTGCTGAATAAGCAACCCGGCTAAACTTGGTCTCATTGCTTCAGCAATTTCGATAACATTAAGGTTTTTGCCAGACATATTTGCCAGCGTTTCAAGAATTTTTCGAAGGTCACTAATTGGCACCCGCTCTTTTAAAAGCTCACAAAGGATGCCAGTAAGTGTGTGGAGCGGAACTAATTTTGGTATAACAGACTCAACGAGACTTGGTGATGTCTGAGACAAATTATCCAGAAGTTTTTGCACATCATCCTGCCCGATAAGTTCAGCTGCAAATTTATACATGATCTGCGACAAATGAGTGGCTAGAACGGATTCAGGTTCAACAACTACATACCCATTTCCTTCGGCCTCAGACTCCTTATGGCGTTCGATCCAAACCGCATCCATGTTGAAACTTGGGTCTTTGACATCAATTCCTGACATTTTTATCTTTGTGTTGTCACCCGGAATAGCCATTTTACGATTAGGGTAAATGACATCCTCACCAACAATTGTTTGCCCAACCCTTATACGGTACTCATTTGCACTTAGTGACATATCATCACGAACCCGAACAGCAGGCATTACAAAGCCGAGCGCTTTTGAAACCTGTTTTCTTATACTGGTTATACGATTGACAAGGGGCCCACCAGTCTCTTCATCGACCATTTCGATAAGACCATATCCGAGCTGAACTGAGAGTGCAGAGTTATCAGTGATATCAGTCAAATCAATTTGATCTGGTTTTTTTTCTGGCACCTCGTCGTTAGACTGTTCAGCTTCATCATCTTCTATCTGCTTTGTCTTTTCCTTTTGTGACATAAAATAGCCAGCCGCGCCTGAGATGCCGGCGGCGAACAGGAAAAGCATGTTTGGCATTCCCGGCACCAAACCCATAAGTAGCAATACGGCCGATACCGGCAGCCAAGCGCGCGAGAGAGAGATTTGTTTTCCGATGTGCGAAGCCATGTTTTCGGTTGAGGATACACGCGTAACAATAATTGCTGTGGCGATTGCCAGCATGAGAGATGGTATCTGGGCAACGAGGCCATCACCAACTGACAACAATATGTAAGTTTCCGCTGCCTGGCCAATATCAAGGTCATGCTGCGTTACGCCGATGATCAAACCACCAATAATATTAATGGCAAGGATCAGAATGCCTGCAACTGCGTCGCCTTTCACAAATTTTGATGCACCATCCATTGCGCCGTAAAAATCGGCCTCCCGAGAAATTTCCGCTCGTCGTTCTCGCGCTTCCTCATTAGTCAAGACCCCCGCGTTCAGGTCAGCGTCGATAGCCATTTGTTTTCCTGGCATGGCATCTAAAGTAAAGCGTGCCGACACTTCTGATACGCGCCCAGCACCCTTAGTAATAACAACCAAATTGATGATCACTAAGATAACAAAAACGAAAATACCAACCGCATAATTGCCAGCAATAACAAATTGGCCAAATGCGTTGATGACCTGACCAGCAGCTTCAGGGCCCTCTTGACCCTTGCCAAGAATAATCCTTGTTGACGCAACATTGAGGCCAAGCCGCAGCACGGTGGCGATCAAGAGTAAGCTGGGAAAGCTTGAAAAATCGAGGGGTCTGTATGCGTGAAGTGCTACCATGAGCACGAGAATGGACAATAAGATATTCGAAACGAAAAACGTGTCCAACAAGAAGGTTGGTAAGGGCAACACCATCATTGCTACTAGAGCAAGGATCCCTGTTGAGAGAATAAGTGCTGACAGCGTAGAGTTTACACCGGCCATACCGAATTTTCTTAGTGTCATAATCATGACAGTCACTTTACACCACTGTTTTGTTTGATGGCGCGATGAGCTATTTCTTGCCCAACGCGGCCCTGATTAATTTTCATAAAAATTATAAAAAACAATAATTTGTATTCCTTATGAATGAAATTTTAGTTCAAACTGATTCGCCATTATCGAATTTAAAGGCAAATTCCATGCCAACACCGGGGGTTGGGTAATGTGTGGCCAATAAATTGAAGGTTTGTTTGAAATCTTGCGTTAAATAATTTGCCTGCAACAATTTTTGCAATACATGAACGAGTACACACCGGCGGTTTCCTGCTGAACCGGTTAATTGGCACAGAAGATGCATGGTATCGGCCAGTTAACGAAAAAGACGCGCGTGAATTTTGGGAGCTTTCCATGAATAAGGTATTATCAACAGCACTTACTTTGGCCGCAGGGCTAGTTTTTCTAGCAGGCTGCCAGCACTTAGGCGAGAAACCTAAAATCGACAAAATTGCTACGGTCGAAGCGTCCCAGACACAGACGCTGGTCAATATTAAAGATGTATTAGATGCTTCGAATGAAAATATTCCAACGCTGACTGCGGTTGGTTACGCTGTCACGTCGACGCAGCCAGGCCGAAATGAGGCGCAGAAGCGGTTGATGGCAATTAGATCTGCGCGCATGGCAGCGATGCGTGATTTGGCTGAACAAATTCATGGATTGAAGGTTGACTCTAGTACAACGGTTATCGATCTCGTTGTACAAAATGATACTTTTCGTGGCGTGGTGAATGGAACCATTCGCGGCGCGCGCACAGTTAGGATCAACCCAACAGGCAGTGATACTTATGAGGTCGTGTTGGAAATCGATCGAGAGACAATCGGCTATCTGCTGAAAACGGCGCGGGTTGCGGCTTAATCTCATGATTAAATTACGCCCTGTTTTAACATTTTTAAGTTTGCTGTTGCTGTCCATTCCGATTGCTGATGCCGGCGAGAATGGACTTAAACTTGTAACGGCAACTGGGCGTGCGGCAATTATTTCAAATGAACAAATCGAGGAAACGAGAACACGCGCACTTGAAGACGCTCTTTATAGCGCAGCATTATTGGGCGGCGCTGAGATCGATGGATTTAGCTCTGTTCAGGCTGGAACCCAGTTGGATGATCATTTTGTTGTCAGGCCATCTAGTAAGATCATCGACTATGATGTTGTCAGTGAGCAATTTGATGATTTGCACTATTCGGTAATTATCGAAGCTGCTGTCGGCGAGTTAGAAAAAGCTGATTGTCAAAACCGTCTTTCCAACAACGTTACGATGTTTGCACCAGTTGTTGCCTTAGGTGAATCTATTCCAGCTTGGCTCTCGCACCAACCCTCAAGCCTAGTTAAAAGCCTTTATGAGCAGTTGGACCAAAAACCTAATTTAGAGATGATAGATAGGACAGACTCCCAGCTTAAACCTGAAGAACTCACCCGCGATCATACCTACAGCTACAAAGCACTAATTGCAGGTACACCAAAAGTTTTTGATGGTGATTTCGCCTTTGCAACAAAAATCTCCATAAAACGAACAGTTCAGAAAACAGCTTTTCAGCAAAATCACTTTGCTGATGTTGTTCTTGAAAGCTCTGTTTTTGTGGATAGTGATTTTAAGTCGACACGAAAAGTAATGCACCAAGCTAGGGTTCCTATCCGCAATATATTGCCAACTCAATTTATGAGCGTTTTGGCATCACCAAATCAGACAAAAATTCTTGGTGAGCTATCAAAACTGATATCTAAACACGCTGCCGAATTGACAAATGCAATGCTATGTACGCCTCTATCAGCTACAATGGTTGCTAGAGAAGACGGACTGCATATTCAGATTGGGACGCGTCAAGGGCTCGAAAATAACAGATTAGCCTTTGTGTCTGATAAATCTGTGCCTTGGACTGTTTTGCGGGTCGTTAAATTAAATATGAATAGTGCCGTTCTGAAGCCATTGAACCGGCAACGAACCACTGCACAGCTCAATGGTAAAAGAATATCGTTTATGGAGTTCAACTGATGCGTGTATTTTTTGCGATATTTATCTTCTCAATGTTTCGAATCTGGAGCGTTGAAGCAGCTGAGCCCATTGTGGTGTTGACCTATGGTGAAAGTCGGGAAAGTTTTGGTTCAATGCAGGATGAATACAGAACGCACCCGATGCGTGTAGATCCTAATGCGCATAAAACTCACAAGGTTCAAGAAGCTGAGACCCTAGGTCACATAATGGCCGAATATTATGGGGGAAGTGGGTTAGATATGAAATTTGTTGAACTTGCGATATTGCAGTTTAATCGGAAGGCCTTTGTTCGAGGTAATCCAAACTTTCTATATGCAGGAAAAACGCTTCACCTTCCATCTGTAAACCAAATGCGGGCCTTGGTGACTGGAGAAAAATCTGCAATTCAAAATTTACCTAATACTGGGAATCAAAATGAGATTTTCTTCTTTGGAGGTTAAAAAAACCATCATATATGCCTTGGTGAGTGTTACTTTCTTTGGGTTTCAGCCACTTTTATTTGCGGATGAAATGATAAGTGGCGCTGATCTCAAAAAACAGGTTAACTCATTTCTTACAGCCAAGGGCTTTATGGGAGATCCAGCAATATCTGAAGTAAGGATGTTTCCAAACTGTGCGTCGGATGTCCAAATAACGCCGATGTTTGGCGGCATGAAGACGTTAAAATTGCATTGTTCTGACCCGGGCGGATTTAAGATAGCCATAAGAACCAATGCAGTTAGGCCGAGCAACAGTGCGGGGTATTTGCAGAACAAACATGCTTCTGAACATATTGAACAGGGTGATAATAACGAAACAGCAAAGTTCTTAGTTCTGTCTAGAAGCGTTCAGAAAGGGGAAATCCTATCTGAAGAAGATGTTCTCTTGAAAAGTGCTGGGGGTAAAACCTTCTCTGGCTATTTCACAAAAGAAAGTGACGTTGTTGGCAGAAAGTTAAAAAGAGCCTTGAGCGTAAACCAGGTTCTTTTAAGTCGACATCTTGAAATTAATTGGGCAATTGAAAAAGGTCAAAAAATACTTATCCAATCCAACGCAGGGCCAGTGAGTGTTGTGAGCGCCGGTATTGCAAGAAACAGCGCGCAAGTTGGAGAGCTTTTGGAGGCTGAAAACCAGATGAGCGGGACGATTGTTGAGGGTATCGTTGTTTCCAATAAAAAAATTCGTATTTTGACTAAATAATCTAAATAATGTGTCGTAGAAGTGATATCGGAGGTCTAATAAGATGGTAGACATAGTAAAAAATGCCGCAAGCCGGCTTGATACACGGGCTCCCGTTAGTAACGGGTCCCGCACCACAAAGGTTGCTGCAAACATTGGGAATACTGAGAACGCTGGCGACAGTGTGAAGCCTAACTCTTTGGCGAGCCAGTCTGCAGTCAAAGAAATGGCATCAGCAGCGCCAATCGACAAAGCAAATGTAAATAGAATTAAAGAAGCTATCAGACGGGGCGAATACCCTATCGATCTTGATCGGGTTTCTGATGCTCTGATGGAGGCTTACAAAGAAATGAAAACGTAAGGGAAGCGGATTATTGGATCCAAACAATCCTATTCATGAACTGCTGGTGCGCGTCGAGGACTTAATCGATGCGCTTGAAGTGCGTGGCATTGCGTCAGAAATATTTTTGGGCCTTTGTAAAGAGTTGGAGGAATGTTTGAAACTACTGCCCACTGAGGAAATTCTTCAGAAAGAGGCTGATGATGACATGAGGAGCCGTTTTATGGTTCTGGTCGAGCGCATAAAAAGACTGGAGAACTTTGCTGGTGCGCAATCTGGAATTATGTCCAGCCTTAGCACATATATCGACAATCCTGATAAATAAGACACGAATAACTGCAGTATTGCTTGGCAATTGGATTTTTGGCTAATAAACTAAAATTCCAAATTTAGCGGCAAAATTTTAGCGGCGAGTAAATGTCAAACCTAGTATTCCTATCTGAGAACCCCACATTCATCGTGATTATCACGATATGTGCGCTTCTCTTTTTGTTTTTGGGTTTTGTAGGTTTGAATCTTTTGGTCAAGGTCAACCGGCTGGAAGCATCTCTTAAAACCGTCATTAGCAGCAGCGCAGACACGGCTGATGGTTTAATAAGGTTCAGTCTTCGCTGGGACGAATGGACAAAGAGTTTTGAAAAACTTGATGCGCGAAACAGTCAGACTTTATCGGTCATGGAGCAGATGCGATCCGATCAAGAGTTTTTAACAAAAGCCTTTGGTAATGAAAGCAAATTATCTAAAGCGATTGAACTAGCAAGAGCTGGATTAACAGCGGATGAAATTACACTTCAGGCAGGGGTTAGTGCAGATGAAGCTGCTGTTATTGTGAAGTTTCACGCCCCAAAATAAGCTAATAAATTCCCGCAGAAACTACATTGTAAACACCGTTTTTTTGCAAATCGCACTCTGATATTTTGCTGCGTGCGTTAAGGTAACTCCGCCGGTTTGGCGATTGACTTTTAATTGCCGGTTTTCATATTTCAAAATGGCTGTTTGATTGTCGATTTGCGTGATAGACGCTTCTTCTTCACCGTTTATCGTAGTTATTTTTGCGAATTCCCCTGCTTCAGTCTTATTAAATACAATAGTTTTGATGCCGCCAATACTTTGAGAGCAGTCATATTTTTCATGTCTGAATCTTTCTGGAAAACAAGAGCATAAGGTGGCTGATAGCAGTAACAGCGTTATTGAATTAATCCGATTCAGCGAATGCGTTATTTTTAACATCAATTAGCTTTTATAGAACATTTTCATCGTATTTACTTTTCAGTTTCCATTTCTTCAGGGCTGGTCCCCTTGTCTTCATTTGGTTGTTCATAGGGCGCATCATCCGGTTGTTCATAGGGCGCATCATCCGATTGTTCATCGGTCGTGCCACTCGAATATTCACCAGTCTCAAGCTCTGTTGACGTATCGTCATCGATTGGGTTGCCATCTTCATCGACAACAATTGCTTTGCCTGATGCAATCAATCTATCAGCGTCTTCAGGTCTAGCGTTAATAATTGTTCCTTTGAAGAAGCGAACGCCATTCACTTCGCCTGGCTCAATCATTCTAAGAGAGTACCAGTTTTCAATGCCAGCTTCTTCGTCGAGAAGATCGTTTTCAACATCAACATCGGTATCTGACAAATCTTGAGATGGTAGCGTGAGGTCGATCTCAGGAAGCGTTTCCATAGTGTCATCGCGAATAAAAGCTTTAAGGCCTAACACGCGCTGTCTAAGAATATAAACACGGGCCGCCAACAAGCCGAGCCGTTTAAATTCGTCTGTCTCTGTATCTAAGGCACGTGCAATAAAGCTATTAAGCTCTTCAATCGGTTTGTCAGAAAATTTTTCAATCAAGGCGTCCCGAATTCTAATCGTTTCTGGCGCCAGCCTTGTTGTTGATGCCAAATTAGTTCTCGCTTCACTCATTACATGATTCATTTTTTTGCCTCTTCTTCATTTTGGCATCCTATTTGCAAATTCTACACCAAGTTTGACCTTTCTTGGTTGAGAACTTCATAGTTATTTTAGGCAGCGTCTAACAATGAATAAGATTGCATCACATTTGGATTTTCATGCACAGGCGCTGATGCTTCGTTCGCGCCGTAATGAAATCTTAGCATCTAACATTGCAAATGCTGCAACCCCAAACTTCAAAGCGCGCGATTTGAGCTTTGATGATCAGATGCAAAAGCATGCAAGTGGTACTGGTCCCTTAAAGGTAACCCATAGCAACCATCTCGATACGGAAATTAATGTTGGGCGAGACCGCATATTGTTTCGTGATCCGATTAACCCATCAATGGATGGCAACACGGTTGAACTTGCTGTTGAACAAATGGAATTTTCTGAGAATGTTACCCGTTATCAAACAACGCTGACTTTCTTAAATAACCGTATCACGGGCCTGATGAGTGCGATTAGAGGTGAATGATGTCTGAAATCAAAAATGTTTTTGACATTTCTGGCCGTGCCATGGCTTCGCAGCTGGTTCGGTTAAACACTGTTGCAAGTAATCTTGCAAATGCAGGCACTATTTCAGGGTCAAAAGAAGAGGCTTATCGATCGTTGAAGCCTGTTTTTGCAACACAGTTTTCAAACGCGATTGAAAGAAATGGTGTGTCGACAGTTGACGTTGTTGGTATCGAGGCCATTACGCGTGATCCAGAACGTGTTTTTATGCCCAACCATCCATCAGCTGATGGTGATGGTTACGTTTACCGGGCAGCGGTGGATGAAAATGAAGAAATGATCGAGATGGTGGAAGCAAGCCGCCAATACCAAAATAATGTTGAAGTGATTTCTACTTTACGTGGCCTGATGATGCGAACCATCAACATGGGTAAATAAAAGTTAGTTGGGAGACTACGCAATGAGTTCCGTTGATAATAATAGTTCATTGAATTCAATTCTTGATAAACTGGGTATCAACCAGCCAAAAGAGAATAAAAAGTCGTCCGACACGCTTGGCCAGGATGATTTTTTAAAGCTGATGACAACTCAGCTCCAAAACCAGGATCCATTCAAGCCTACCGACAATACTGAGATGATTGCACAAATGGCGCAATTTTCGATGGTGACGGGACAAACCGAAATGAATGAAAGCATTAAGGCTATTTCTGGTCAATTATCAGAATTCCGGATTGCAACAGCTGCTAATATGCTGGGCCATTCAGTTCTAGTATCCGGTAATAAGGCCTTTCCAGATGCTGAGGGTGTTGTTTCTGGCGCGTTAGATATCCCTTCCACATCAACCAGTACAAGCGTTCTCTATAAATCAATGAACGGTGACATTCTTCATGCAGAAGAATTAGGCCCACAAACAGCTGGCCTGCTCGGTTTCCGCTGGGAAAATATTCCGCAGAACGTTCTGGATGAAAATGAATATATCACCGTGGAAGCATTTGCCGACACCGGGACTGGGCTGAAATCGGTTGGTTCATCCGTTTTTGGCGAGGTTCTTGCAGCATCTGCCGGAAATACACCTGAAGGCGTTGTTTATGATGTTCGTGGTTACGGCGATGTCAGTGCAAGCGATGTTAAAAGGTTCAAGAAATAATCTTACGTGATTATCACACAATTTATAGAATCCGCTGCGTATCAGGAGTTTAGCTAAATGTCTTTTTATACCGCATTGACTGGTTTGAATGGTTCCAGTGCAGATATCTCTGCTACCTCAAACAACATCGCGAACGTTGGAACAACTGGCTTTAAGCGAAGCCGAGCTGAATTTGGTGATATTTTTGCGACTTCACCTTTGCAGAATGCATCATCTTCGATTGGTTCAGGTGCAATTTTGAAGGGCATTAAGCAGCAGTTTACCCAGGGTAACATTTCATCATCTCTTAACGCTCTTGACCTTGCTATTTCTGGCCAGGGCTTTTTTACGTTGAAACCGTCGTTAACTTCGGCACAGAAAGTTTACACGCGGAATGGATCGTTGAATGTTGATAACGATCGCTATGTTGTTGACTCAGCTGGTCAGTATCTTTTGGTTTACCCAGTGAACGATGATGGCTCTGTTACGGCAAAAGATTTAGATAGCGCTCTTCCATTGCAGCTACCCGTAACATCTGGTGATCCACAGGCAACAAGTAATATTTCTTTGGGTGTGAACGTCCCTGCGGCAGCTGATGTTGTGCCGGACAGAGCGGCTTTTTCAGATGGCTATACTTTTAACCCAGCTGACCCAAATACATTTACCAATTCAACATCAATCACAATCTTTGATGATTTGGGTAACCCAACCATTGCGACAATGTATTTTATTAAGACGCAGTCGGCCTCAGCGGAAGATCCAACAAACAAATACGATACACGATTGGTTATCAACGATACTGTCATTGATCCTGACCTTGTTTCCTCAGTCGATGACGCAGGCAATCAGATATTTATCGATAGATTTGGAATGCAAACCACAAAAATTCCAGATGATAACTATTTTATCGAGGGTAAAGGCTCAGCTCTTTACAAAAGAGACGCCCTTCAAACATTAGTTGACTCCCAACCAGCAAAACTGCAGGGTGAGGCGACAGAATTTGATTTTGGTGAAGAAGGCGACCGCCTTGTTAAAATTGTTACCGATCCCATCCAGTTCAATTCAACGCGCGAGAGTGGTGATGCTGATAGCCGAGTGTATTGGGGAAAGAATTTTCTCACCGTCAACGTAGATAACGGTGACCAGCCAGTAAATATTGACCTTCGTCCGGGTGAGTACAATGCGACGCAACTAGCTGCTGAGGTCGAACGTGCAATTAATGCTGCTTACGGTGATGATAGTAAAGTTCAAATTGTTCAGAACGTCGACGATACACTTAGCATAAATCTCTTTAAACTGAACGCGGACGGATCTTCAACAGGATTAACAACGGCAGTCAACGTAGACTTGCTGTCAGCCAGTTATGTTTCAGACGTTGAAGCAATAGACCTGACTGGAGCGTCGCCCGACTTCACGAGAGAGCAATTTTTGGCCCACTCGCAAGCGAGGGTTAATGCGGCACTAAATACCTATGCAAGCACTGCAGCTGGAGCGAGTGCGCTGGGCGTTACAAACCAGATGTTTGCGCGTTCGGTTGGCACCAAAATGGATGCAGTTCTTCAGGCGACACAGATTGTTAATTTGAAGCATGCGGTTTCAACTGCGGCCACTCCAGCGGCAGGTAATACAACTGTTTCTGATAAATTTATGGTCTACTCCTATCAGGGAAAGACTCCAAGTCTAAGTGTCTATGAAAACAAGACTCAGGTGAATGCGAGCACTTCTAATCCAGCATATACTGTTAAATTTGATGCTACGCAGAATACAATGACTGTTAATTTTGGTACGACTACCCCACCAATCACGAATAATGGAAAAATCCGGATCGCTGGAGAATTTCTTGCAGCAGACGCCGCTGCCGCGGCACACATAAATGGTCGAGAATTTACTGTCACCAACGTTGACTCCACAACTGACGCCAATAACAAAATAGTAACGATAAATACGACTGGTCTCTCTTTTCCTGATGATGGTTTCACACTAACCGAAGCTGATATTTACGTGATGAGTAACCAGTCAGAGAAAGTAGAGGCCTTTTTCGAGGGCGCTTCCAATGTTTATGAGGGTGCTAAGGTAAACTTTAGTAGCCAAAAAATTGTCATTCGTGAGATTGGCGATGCCAATAAGCATGCTTACAGAAATACAGACATTGTTAATCTTGGCGGCAATTATGCCGGTGGAATTATTGCTTCAATGACAGGAGGCCATGGCGATTCAGGTGAAACACTCACGAGTTCAGAGGGCTTGGCGCAGTACACCGATGTATTCTCCACGATTGGGATGGTATTGGTCGTTTTCGCTGTGCTCATCGCCCTTTTGAATAAGCCACTGAACAAACTCATGCACGGTATGAAGTAAATCCTTTCGGGATTATTTGCAATCCATTCAAATCATAACCTTTCTGAAAAGCGCCAATCGGCGCTTTTCTTTTGCGATATTGCATGAAATTATTTGCCATGTCTTCTTTAGGAAACGCATTCGGAACCATAGCTCTCATTTTCATCTTAGCCTCGACGACTGCAGCGCAGCAGGCCGAAGTCAACTGGATGAGCTTGGAAGAGGCGGTTGCTGCTCAGCAAGATGAGCCGCGAAAAATTGTAATGGACGTGTACACCCAATGGTGCGGTCCATGCAAGATGATGATGTCACGAACATTCACCAATCAACAAGTCATTGATTACATGAATGCGAATTATTACTCCGTAAAATTTGATGCTGAATCGCCGAACCCTGTTCAATTCAAAGGAAAAACCTTCGAAAATCCAGGATGGAAGCAAAATGTACGTGGACGCAATAGCCCACACCAGCTATCGCGTGCTTTGAATGTCAATGCATATCCTACTTTGGTATACTTGGATGAAAATGCCGATGTTATTGCTCCCATCTCAGGGTACAAAACGCCACCGCAGCTCGAAATGTATTTGAAGTTCTTCGTCGAAAAATTCGATGGAGATGTCGTACAGTCAGAATGGGAAGCCTACCGCGATAGCTTCCAACCGACTTTTCAATAAGGAGCGATTGGAGCGACCAAGCTCAACTCCAGCAAGACGTGGTCGCAATGGCTGCAATCGGTCCACAATCTTGTATATTTGCAAAATTAGAGCGCAGGTACAAATCAGTACGGGTGCGCACTTGAATACAACACCAAATCCCTGCCTCTGAAATGAGTGAAACAGCACGCATCATTCTCGACGGAACCGAATATGAATTTCCGGTCATCCAAGGAAGTGAGAACGAAAAAGCCATCGATATTTCGAAACTCAGAGCGCAGTCTGGCTACATCACGCTGGATTATGGATTCAAAAACACGGGTTCCACGCAAAGTGCCATCACTTATTTGGATGGTGAGAACGGAATCCTCAGGTACCGCGGATATGCGATTGAAGACCTGGCGGATAAGGCTTCATTTCTTGAAGTAGCCTACTTGCTGATTTATGGTGAGTTGCCCAATGAAAAGCAATTGACGTACTTCACCGACAGCATTACGCACCACACGCTGTTGCACGAAAACATGAAGCGCTTTTTCGAAGCTTTTCCTGCCGGAGCGCATCCCATGGGCATGCTAAGTTCCATGATTTCGAGCTTGAGCACTTTTTATCCAGAATCGCAAAATCCGAATCGCTCGGTCGTCGATATCGAAAAGACGATTCATCGATTGATTGCAAAATTGCCCACACTTGCTGCGCAAGCGTACAAGCATAATACAGGACACCCGACGGTTTACCCATCCAATGACTTGGGCTATTGTGGCAACTTCCTAAAGATGATGTTCGGTTTGCCTACGCAGGACTACGAGGTAGACCCTGTCGTTGAACGCGCCATCAACAAGTTGCTAATTTTACATGCCGATCACGAGCAAAACTGTTCGACCTCTACCGTTCGAATCGTTGGATCTT
>ENA-OQVM01001944-OQVM01001944.1-marine-metagenome-genome-assembly--contig:-NODE-1944-length-25525-cov-37.089555_pt1 | contig 25525 bp, 23 predicted proteins | sample MGYA00237776_ERZ505498 | MGnify/ENA primary metagenome ERZ505498 (study PRJEB26159, sample SAMN06265151) | marine metagenome | isolation source: Helgoland LTER site | place: Germany:Helgoland, sampling...
GATGATGGCTACATGAGTGGCCATACCGATGGTTACCATCCAGAGGATGTCTCTCATTAGCGAATTAAATAAGCCGATACGATTAGCTCTATCTTGTTCTACATTCATTTTGCGTTCCTTTCAAAATTGTTAGACACGTTCAGCCTGACATTATTTAGTCATCAAAAAACCACTATAAATATAAGACCGGCTTTTTTGCAGACGTTACTAAAACGACTGGTTTGGCTGGCACTCAGTGAGTTGTGCCCAAAAGTTGGTGACTGTGGGCACCGCTGCACCCACCTTTGAATGTCCCAAACGGTTGGACTGAATTAGTTAGGCGCTACCAATTACTTCACCAGCATGTGCACTAACCAGTGTCATCGGAAAATCACTAGCTGCTGAAGCTCGGATTTCTGCAATTTTGGCACTAGCGGCTTCAGCTGCGGACGCGTCTGAATAGTGGGTCACAACACATGAACTTAATTCACCTGTTCTCACCATTTGAGCGCCAGTGGCTCCAACAGACATAATCATAGGAAGAAACTTATCTCGTACTGCTGCAATTGTTTCATCTGACATGTCAGTCGAAGTCCAATGTGATATAGTAATAAATGCCATAGTGCTTTCCTTCCGTAAATTCTGAATAGGTGGAGGGTGACATTCTTTATCTGCAAAAGATAGCTTCAATACTAAACTGGTCGGTCTCACAGAGCCTGCCTGTGTGATCCACCCAGTGACACCCTATTAATCCAAATAGTCTCAATAGCTTACTCCACCACTGATACTGCAGTAGTCTCAAATAAGCTTTAAGTTTATATTATTCTTTAATTGGAAGACACACACAATGCTTATCGGATACGCCAGAACCAGCACCACAGACCAACACGCAGGCTTTGAAGCCCAATTTGTGGAACTGAAAGCATATGGCTGTGAACGCATGTATCAAGAGCAAGTCAGTGCTGTTGCATCTCGACAGGAACTAGAGCGTGCCATTGATATGCTACGTGAGGATGACAAGCTGGTGGTTACCAAGCTGGATCGTCTGGCCCGTAACGTAATGCACATGGGTGAGCTACTACAGCAGATTGAAGCCAAAGGTGCTCGTCTTGTGATCCTGTCGTTAGGCTCAGAGACAGTTGATACGTCTACAGCCACAGGCAAGCTGATCCTTAACATGATGGTATCTGTCGCACAGTTTGAACGTGAGATGATGAAAGAACGGCAAGTCGAAGGCATCAAGAGGGCGCAAGCAGAAGGCAAGTACAAAGGCCGTGTTCCTACAGCTATGAAGCAAGCGGATAAGGTGAAGGCTTTGGTTAATGCTGGTGTCACCAGAGTTCAGGTGCAGGAACAGCTTAGGATCAGTAAGGCCAGTTACTACCGTTGCTTGAAGGCAAGCTGACAGAGGCAACATAAGCCTCACTGGTGGCCATGAACTTCTGGGCGGTCACGGTTCGTTTTAACCATAAGTCAGCCTGTGAGGTGTGCGTCAGAGGGCGTGGGACCATACAGAAAATACGCAGGTGAATCCGCTTGGGCTGGTTTGCCCGCATGAATCCAAGATAAAGATTTGGTTTGGCGGACTTGCGAACCTGCTCATCTTGTAAGTCCAACCAACTGCCTACTTACTGTTCAGTACAACAGAGTTGCTGGAAGGCTGATGTTCCAGAACGACCATAGTCCTTGGCCTGAACAAATACGGTAACCGCTTAGGCGCTCATGGCGACAAAGGTCTTGCGGTCACTTGATCTTCTCTTGCTGTTGAATAATAATCATGAGACGTTCTCGACCCACACCATTCCAGAGGCCACAGGTATGAACCGTATTACATGGAACATCTTTGATGTGACGCCCCTCAGGGCTGTTGCCCTCGCCACCGTATTGTCGTTGCCCTTCACGCCATTGGCTGCACAAGACTTCCAGAAGGGCTTAGCTGCTTATCAGTCTGGTGATTATGCTACGGCCCTTCAAGAGTGGACGCCTTTAGCTGAGGCTGGGGATGCTAGTGTGCAATACAATCTTGGTGTCACGTACCGCAGTGGCGAAAGTACAGGATATTCTGATATCTTGGGCGGATTAACGTCTTGGGTGAATTAATTGGTGATTAACGTAACCCGTTATGCATAGTCTTTCTATTTCCTCCATAAAACATGTCATTTTTAAAGAAATGAGTTAGATATGAAAAATTTTACCAAAGTTGAAGTTGATGACTTCACGAATAAAAAAACCTATAATCTTTTAAGCCCTTTAACCTTAAAGACGAAGGACTATACGCTACTAAATTTTACTTTTTATTTTTGTGAAACGGACACTTCGTTAGATTTAATTTTGGAAGTGGAAGTAAATAGTGTTGCACTAATGGTAGGCGGTGGCGCTTTCAATCTGCGAGATACTGCATTGTATTTTTCGATGGGAGGAGATGTAGTCGAGCGAAAGTTTAACAGTAAAGATGAGTGGCATTCTGTAGCTTTAAAAGAAGACCCAGTATCTCGGGGTCGATGTCATTTTTGGAAGACAAAGGCTAATTTTTCTTTACCCGAAATGATTAATTTAATGGCCTGTGAAAACTTGAAAATTCGTTACTATCATGTTGAAGGATATATAGATTTCGAAAATATATTTGTAGAAGAATTTCAAGCGTCCCTTGCGCAACTTCACTTAGAGGCAACAGGCTCACAAAATTTTAAAGCTATTGCGCAAAAATACCAATCCATTCGAGAGGGGGAAAAAATTGCGAAGCAATTAATCCTGGAGGCAGAGCAGTACACTAAAACTGTTGAGAAAAATCCATCCCCCGAGCTTTTAATAGGCGCCTCAGAAGCGCAAGTGAGTAAAACAGCTACCGAGGTGGTTATAGAAGAGAGTAAGTCTAGAAGAAACGGAATGCGTTTTTCTGATTGGATAAAATTTTTGATGTGGTGGCTTGGTGGAGCTTTCATATTGATATATCAATTTCCAGTTTTGATAAAATGGCTTGAAGTAAACCAAATTTCAACACTTGCAGGTCCTGGAATTTTAGTTTTTTGGATCGTTATAGCGCCGATCTGCATTCGATTTTTAATTGGACAGTCAACACGATGTACAAATTGTAGGCGCTCATTTGCTATCAGCAAAGGTCGCAGAATAATAACTGGTGAGCGACAAATCTGGAAGCGTGAAACAATATCAAGGAGTGAAGAACTCGGTGGTGATTATCAGGACAATGTTCCGTATAATCAAATCGAAGGAGTCCAATATTATGAGTGTGACTTCTGTGAAAACGTGTACGGAGAAAATTTTACGAGTGAATCGAAGTCATAGAAGAGCTTCGTTGCACAAATCGGTTTGAGGTTGATCTCCCCCTTACCCCAGATGGATTTAGCCTACAGCCACGGTATTTGGTATGCCAAGCGCTGTGAAGGCGTTTAGGATAGTAGAGGACTTGCAGTCACTTGATCTTCCCGTGCTGTTGAATAATCATGCTGAGACATTTTCGACCCACACCGATCCAGAGGCCACAAACATGACTATTTTTAAATTGCAGTGCATATGGTCACGAGTTTAACTACAAGATTGCTGATCTGATCCCAGCAACCAGTGATCACACGACCACCCATGAGGTACGTCAGAAAGCCGTATGCAGGGGCTGTGGTGTCAAAGGTGATAACACGTATCGACTGGTGTAGTTCGCCCTGTACGGGCCTCTGTGTAAGCCTCGGCAGTACTATTAGGAATTTGATCCTATCCTAGTGGGAGTTTCATAGAAATCCTGCATTCTTCTTGGACATCGTCACAATACAATGGATGCACCAAAGCCCTAATGCTTGGCTCTCCATCATCAGAATATGTGATTGATGCCTGCATAGCGGAAAATCTGACTAAGAATTCATCATTGTAGACAGCGACCCATTCACTGCCACCGCTACCCTGACGGACGTTACCCATTTCATGCAGGTCCCAGCCATGCTGACATTCAATCATGCCCATGTCGATGAGTTCGACTTCAACCTGTCCCTTTGAGGGATCGCCATAAATCTGGGTAGCATCCCACGGAATGTCGACCATGAAGCCCGGCCTTTGTAGGCAAAAAATATCGTAGGGTTCCGTCAGATATGATCGTTCGATCATTCTATAACGCTCAATGGCAAATATTGATCCAGACAGTTCGCCAGCTTCGGAAGAAGCCGTCATGGAGGCCAAAGAAAAGCAACTCAACATTACCCACCTCACAAAGAACCTGCGAACATTTTGGCGATTACTCACTAGGTTATCCATTCGATTTCTCATGTCTAATGTCCTGCCTCTTATTTCTAAGTGCAAAAAATGCATTGCGCCTATGATCATGTCCACAAAGAGATCCAAGCAATTCATGTATGTCATCCGTTACTGGCGGACCTAAATCGTCCTCATCATGGTTTGAGAAATCCGCCTGAATAAGTTTGGGTTCTTTACGATCTATTACAGGCGAAACACCCACAACGTCCTCAAATGCCTGCATCATTACTGGTTGGAGCGAAGACTCATATCCATGATGCATCAAAAAGCTATCATGTAGGGGCAGAACAGCGATATTATGCTCTACAAAGTGCAGCATCACTTTCTCAGCGATGTCGCTGTCTAGACGTTGCAACCGTAGGCCAACACCGGTGTAGAAGTGATGTGCTATCGGTTCGTGGAAGGCGATGATTGCTTCCGAAAATTCCCGCCAAGTTAAACCAAACTGACTAGATCTTACGCCCTTGGGGGGCTGTCGCAAAGGTCTAGGGGAGTTTAGCATTGCGTTGAATGCGGCCTTCACTGCGCTGCGTAGTTCTTTTTTGGTCACGTCCTGCGGTAAAGACGACGAGGGTACTACATCTGCATAGCAATCAGCAGGCCGTATTTCTGCTGCTTGCGCATACAAAATGCTAGGATGTTGGTTGGAGTAATCTAACTCTACCATCTTCTTTCCGTTGACCGCTAAATGATGGCGATATTCTTTCGGTATGTTTTGCCACCACCCACCATAGAAGCGACCTCCTGTTTGCAATTCAGCATCGTTAAAGACCCGATGTAGGCTTCGTTGGTCCATTCTGATCGTCCGTTCGTCTACAGGGTCGTCAGCAAGGCGTCGTTGGAGATCAGTAAGTTCATCATCGGGTATTTCAAGATCATACCAATGTAGTGATAGAGCATTATTGATCCGCTCTAAATTGGTCTTCATACGTTTGGTGTCACCTGTCTCAGATAACGTGAGTGAACGCTTTCTAATCACGCCTGCGGTGTCTGCCTCCTTCACTCTAATCTTTATGAGTTCAGGGTCTTTATATTGTGGCACAATTACCGGCAGAACACGCAATTCTTCATTGGCAAACAAGCTGAGTAATCGGTCTGTTGCGACGTACCGGGTTAGCCTGCTTGTAGGGGTCCCATCCTTCATCCCTTTGCGGTCATGAAAGCCCTCTTTCGTGATAGATAGGTAGCCGAGTTCGATCAGCCCATTAAAGGCACGTTCAACGTGAATACTGTACGTTAACCTCTTGTCAGGTCTGCTAGCTGGGTAGCTATACTGTCCTCGCTTGATAGAAGCTTCACCCTTCCTGTGTCTTTGCAACACAACAGCCACACAGTCTCTGACTAAGCATTCCACCGAGTAGTGCAGCTTCTCTAACCCGTCTCCTTTTAACCTACGCTTAGGCTTACCTGTTTCAGCCCACACATGTTCCTGCAACTCATCGACTAGCTGATCTACTACTTCATAAAACCTATGATACCTAGCATCCCTCCAAGCTAGGGCTGAACTATTACTTTGATTTGGTTTCGCTGATGCTGGCTTACTGTTTGACAAGACTTAGTCCTTATTCGGTTATGATATTGGTCAGGGCCCCTCAGGGGAGACCCTTCCCCATACTAGTAGGACTTAGAGCATAACCTATCACACTTATGATGTGAATCCTCCAAATATGATAACTTGTGCACGCAGTCGATCTCCCCTCTGACTTCACAAAACAGTCAAGATTGGCCTAAACGCCCTGCATTCAGCTAGGTTTACAGTTCCTCACCACCAATCTTGGGTCAGGTCCATATACGATACCCCTAGGGGTGGGGGTGGCACTCGCCCCCTACCGCTGAATACCCCTGAGAGACTCTGTAAGGCCCGTACAGGCCCATCAGATTCATCCGCCAGCCACCTGGCACATAAACCAGTATCGCCCTGTATGACTCACTGAGAGTCTCTGGCAGCTAGGGCCATTGGAACCCCTACATGCACCGTTCAGGTTCAGTAGCCCTAAGCTTGGATCGTAGACCAAACCGTAGACCAATATGGCCCTGTTGCAGGAACCAGAATGAGACAGTAGCCTTGTTTTATGAGGTTAATGCTTGGCCTTGGTGCCTACTGGCGGAGCCATCCCCGTGTGGGGGCACCATTTGAATCAATTACTTAGATGATAATTACTTAAATCCAGCATTGCTTTGGGTTACAAATGGGTTATAAAAAGCCGTGGTTTCGCGGTGAATCAGGCCCTATTTGATGCGCTTTTACCCAATACGTTTAGTAAGCAGCCAGCCAAAAAACCTCAGGGGCCCGTCACGCTTTTGGAAGTAACTAATCTGGCTTGTTTGCGCTCGCTCAGCAGATCGAAGGTGGGCCTTCGCGGGCCGCGGGCAATGTTTTTGAGAAACGTTTTGTTGTGAATACATACGAATAGCAGTTTCATTCTGGTGTCTTAGAACTCACTTCTCAAGGCCTGGCCAATGCGATTCTTTACGGCACCGAAAATCTGGCCGGGTTGGCCAATCAAGAGGGTTTGCTGATCATCGGGGGCGTCGATAATCCGGTGCGAGATGGACTCGTATTTATTGTAGTGGACGGCTTAAGCTCGCCTGACCTGGTCACCGCTTTGCGCAGCCGGGGCATTCGTACTCACACGCTCAAAGCGGACCATTATTCTGGCAACATCCTTGAGCCACGGGGTCTTTCTGACGCCGTGCGCGTCTCAATGTGCCACTATAACAGCCTAGATGAAGTCAAAACGTTTCTTGCAGCTATGCGCGAGATTTTGGGTGGATAACCTCGAATAGCCGAGACCTGTACCTACCTATCCGCAACGAAGAGGTTACAAAGTCGTTCCGCAAGTGTCAGGCAATTGCGCTTACAAAACCTTCTTTTGAGGCATGTAATAATACCATTAATTTCCTCATCTATATAAAGCCTTGAAAATAACATACCTTTATCGTATGTTGAGGATAAAATGTGTATTTTAATGGGCTAGCTTCATGGCGGGACGAAATTCAATCCGATTCGGAGACTACATTCAGGCTATGTATGTGGACATGCAAAAGGTTCCATTTCAAGAACTAATGCCCGAACCTTTGTTTGATCGGCATGGCAATGAATTCCCACAACCAGTGCCAAAAATGAAATTAGGTGGTGGTGATGTAGTCAAGATTCTGCAACCTTATCTATCAACACGATTTATTGATCAAGCACGCGCAGTAGTGCCTTTGGCGATTTACTTGGCTTTATTTCAGTACATGGTGCTTAAGACCCCAGTAATGGACGCTAGCATAATTGCGGGTGGCCTATTTGCGGTCATGATTGGCCTAATGATGTTCATGGAAGGTTTGAAGCTTGGATTAATGCCTTTTGGTGAAGTGATCGGCAATACTTTGCCACGAAAGCTTCCTTTAGCAGGCGTTTTGCTGATTGCATTTTTGTTAGGTATCGGCGTGACCTTTGCGGAACCTGCAATCGGAGCACTACAAGTGGCGGGTTCTATCGTTGATCCAGCGAAGGCGCCCTATCTTTTTACACTATTGAATGATCGATCTGGAGCGACAGTATTGTTGGTTGGCCTAGGGGTTGGCTTGGCAGCTGTTCTAGGAACCGTACGCTTTCTTCGTGGGTGGAGTTTAAAACCACTTATTTTTATGAGTGTGACGCCAACCTTGATACTGAGTGCCATAGCTTTTATGGACCCTGAGTTAACAAAAATTGTGGGATTAGCTTGGGACTGTGGGGCGGTAACTACTGGCCCTGTCACCGTACCGCTGGTTTTAGCGCTTGGAATTGGGGTTGCCTCCGCTGCTGGTAAGGGAGCTGATTCATCCCTGTCTGGATTTGGGATCGTTACACTCGCCTCTGTGTTTCCGATACTGGGAGTGTTGTGCCTAAGTTTCTACACAGCTTATACCGTTCCAGTCGATACGATAATAATGCGGGCAGCTGAAATTAAAATGGCAGCGGATTTAGCAGCAAACCAACCGCGATGGTTTGAAGTAACTCCATGGACTGAGGTTATTCTAGGGGTTAGGGCGATCATTCCATTAGTGATATTTTTAGCTATTGTCCTGCTTGTAGTTCTTCGGGAGAAAATGAAAAACGCCTTTATAACATACTATGGTATAGTGCTTGCTGTTGCTGGAATGTGCGTATTTAATGTCGGACTGACTTACGGTCTTGCAAAATTGGGGGATCAATCAGGGGGATTGATCGCAGGCGCGTTTACATCAATTGATGTAATTGCAAATAGTCCCTTGTACACGGTTTCGGTTGGCGTTGCGATCGCAGCACTCTTTGCTTGGGTCCTAGGCCTTTGCTCCACGCTTGCTGAACCCGCGCTGAACGCTTTGGGTATGACAGTACAGAATTTGACTAATGGAGCCTTTAAAAAATCAATGCTGATGGGTGCCGTTTCCTTTGGTGTTGCGACTGGTATAATGCTGGGTGTTCTAAAATTAATTTTTGATTTTCATATTATGTATATACTAGTCCCTGGTTACACTCTTGGATTAATTTTGACTTTGCTGTCTACCGAAGAATTTGTAAATGTCGGTTGGGATTCCGCCGGGGTAACAACGGGTCCTGTAACGGTACCGCTAGTCCTAGCCATGGGTCTGGGTTTTGGTAACGCACTCGGATCTACGGAAGGCTTTGGTATATTAGCAGCAGCTTCTATATGCCCTATCCTAGCGGTATTAACCCTTGGCCTGTACGTTCAGTTCAAAATGAAGCGAGAAGAACGCCGAATGGCACACCAGCTCGCACAGGAAGGAGAAGTTTTATGAAACGCTCGTTTACGTCATTAACCGACGTGACACTTATTACTGCTGTAGTTCAGCATGGATACGGTGAAGTCATTAGCGAGTCTTTGCTAGAAGTAGGCATCCAGGGTTTCACTAGTCATGCAGCCATGGGAGTTGGAATACGTGAGCGTCTGGGTGCGCTTGGCGTTGCGGTCGATGCAGAACGCGACGTTGTTAACGTAATGGTTTCAAGCGACGAAGTAGATCGTTTATTCGAAAGAATATTTTTGGCTGGAAAACTTGATGTACCAGGAATGGGATTTATGTATGCAACTCCATTAATGCAGGCGGCTACCTATGTGCCTCCATCCATTTTGTCAAAATATGTAGGTAAATAAAATGCAGGTACCTGTAACCAAAAACCAGTTACCTGCGGTGAAATCAGATACTAACGACTACTACCTTGATTATACTTGGTTGATATCTGGCGTTCTTTATCATGGTGGTACAGATTTGTTGATCCCAGAGTTAATGAAGCGTGGGAATAATGAAATCTATTTTTATAATGTCGCAGGCTCTGCGATTGGGCAGAGATCGGTTGCAGGGGTGGCAGGTTCGTTTGACGTAGAAATGTTTCATGTCGTAGTATCAGCAGATCAGGCAGATAACACCTTCGACTTTATCTATCGATTTTGCAAGCTATCTGAACCCAACACAGGCATAATTAACATGAGCAAGTTGCTTCGCTCAACACAATTCCAACTTCCCGAGAGTGACACATTCAATACGGATGATATAGCAGACTGACCAATAGGTGATCTAATGACAAATCGGCAAGATTTAGTAAAAGAAAATAAAATGGGCATTCGAAAAAATCGTCGGATTATATTCGAACTGCAGGGAGAAGTCTCAACTACTTATGCTGACCTAATGTTACTGCTTGCAGACATTGAGGAACATCGGTCCTTATGGCATAGAAATTTCACAGCAGCTTTTACCGGTAATCGCGCCATAGCTGTTGACAACGTAAACGACCTTTATTTAGCTCGCCATGAGATGACAAACGCCTTGGAACCAAAATCCGAGGTGGAAACCAATTTTCGATCGATGGTAATAAATGAAACTGAAATTGAGCAAATCGAAAATAGTGTTAAGCTCAACGAAAAATTGAAAGAGATCTGCTTGCGAATGGCCGAGGTGAACGTGATTTACGAATCACTCACGGGGTTGGTGGCTCAGACGAATGAAGTCATTGCTGAAAAAGCAGATACAATGATCTCTGAGAATGCAGATTGGGTTGATGGAGCATTGTCTGAAAGGATGAACTCCTCTACCGCAAATTCTAATCAGCAGAATGTTGCATCTAACAGCGATCGTTTGCAAAAATTAAAAGAATTATCCCGTATGGAAAGTGATCAGGCCGCAGCAGTTCTAAGTCGCATCGAGAGTGAAACAAAATCAATACTTGAGATGGGTGATGACATTGCAAAACGGCGTGAGCGGATCCAAGCTGACCGAGAGCGGGTAACGGCCAACCATAGACGCACCGCTGATCTTATAAGTAAGTAACTGTAAATTGTAGTGCTAGACAAAAATAGTGAGCAACCTGAACTAGTTGGGCGTGTCTTAGCCCCCTAAAACTGTGCCATGATTTCATGGTCATAAGATGCTTTTGCTATGGCACGTATGCGCTATTTGGACGAAGATGCGCTGAGGGTTTTGGTTGAGATTGACATTATTTAAAGCTGACGGCCTAACAGTTGATGGGTTGTGTCAAGCCGTGATCCATACCTGTCAAAAACTGAACACATCGGAACGCTGTACATTTTTCGTTCTGAGGCTATCACGTTCCAGTCATCGATACCAAACGAAGCCACCAGATGATGATGAATTACGTTTGGCAATGATCTGATTGGCTAAACATTATGGGCTATATGGCTATCGTAAGGTCACCACACTTTTACGCATGGAAGGATGGCGTGTTAACCCTAAGAAGATAGAAGGGTTATTGGGGCCAAGAAGGCCTGCAACTGCCCCAGCGGCATAAGAAGTGGCGCCGATTTTATCATCAGAACAGTTCTGTCATAAGGCTACTGCCCACACACCTCAACCACATCTGGGCCATCGACTTCGTCCACGACAAGCTTAGCAATGGGCGCAGTTATAAAATGCTGACGGTTCTAGATGAATATACCCGTGAAGCGCTCTGCGTGGTAGTGCGACCCAATATGAATGCGCACAATGTTTTGGACGCACTGCACACGCTGTTGATGAAACACGGCAAGCCAGAGTTCATTCGCTATGACAATGGACCTGAGTTCATCGCTATGCACCCCCGGGACTGGCTGAAGAAAGTTGGGATCAAACCGATGCAAATCGACCCCGGCAGCCCTTGGGAAAATGGATATAACGAACGCTTTAACGGGACCCTGCGAAAAGAAGTGCTAGACGCCGAATGATTTCACATCACCAAACAAGCCCAGGTCGCAATCAATGCTTGGCTCAGGCAATTCAATCAGATCGGGCCTCATCACGTCCTAAACATGAGACCACCCGTCCCTGAAACTTTATTAGAGAAAGTCAAAACAAGTGGTACTGAGAAATGGGGCTAAACACAGTGGCATCAGTTATTGAGTGTACAGAAGAAAATTTCTCCATCAATTTGAAGCGCGTTCTCATATGTTTGGTAGAAAACCAGCCAGTCCTTCGGCCAATTGCATTAATACGTCGCACGACCGCCACTGAGATCAAAACCACTCCCTGTGGTGAAACTGTTTTCGGAGGATAATAGCCAGCATACCATTGCGGCTGTTTCGTCGAGTTCTACAAAACGAGCACGGGGGATTTTAGACAACATATAATCGATGTGTTCTTGGCTCATTTGATCAAAAATTCGGGTGCGTGCAGCTGCTGGTGTGACACAGTTGACTGCGATATCGGTTTCAGCCAATTCTTTACCTAACGATTTAGTAATTGCTATTATAGCAGCTTTTGATTCTGAATATGCAGATGCATTTGGATTGCCTTCTTTACCGGCTACAGACGCTATGTTGACTATACGACCATAACCTGGGGCATGTGCCACCCCACCCCCTAGGGATACCGTATATGAGCCTGACCTGAGATTGGGATTTGTTAATCGTCAAGTTGACGGTTCTGATCATGCAGGGGGGCGCGCAGACTGTGGCATGCGTTAAAACGAGAGCTGTTCTACGTCGCCCGCGGCACCGTTGAAAGGCGGATGCGGGGTAATACAAGCTTTGGGACCGGTGGGTAACAGCTATGAGCACGCATGGGTGCCAAGCCCCCAGTCTGTGCAAGGGTTTGTCCATTTTCCAAAGGCTGCGCATCCGAACTGCTATAGTCGGCGCAGCGGCGTCAGTCCTCTTGGGAAGTTAAAAGCTTTTGGGCCAGTTCAACAAATCCTTCGCCGCCTTTTTTTGCTGTGATCCACGCAGGCTTGCATGTGATCTGATCAACAAAATCGGCGACATTTGCGACGCCGCAGGAATTTGGAAAATAGCTGAACATTGGCGCGTCATTTGGGCTGTCGCCGCAAAAAACAATGCGGGATTTTTCCGCTTCAAGGTCAAATCCCAGCACCTCCTTGGCAAAACGGCTCGACATCGACAGCTTGTCATAATCACCATACCAGCCGTTCACATGGATTGACGAAATCTTGGCTATCGCACCCTCTTCCTCGAATATATCTCGGATCCGGGTCACCGCTGCCGCGTCTAGCGGGGTCACGTCTTCGCTGAAATCCACCGCAAGATCGGCCTCGCGGTAAGGTTGGTCGGCGGAGATCGCACAGCCTGGCACCTCGGCCAGAACCCGGGCTTCAATTTTTGCAAGGCGAGCAGAATTCCTTGCCCGCTCGGCCGCATCGGCGAAATACTCTCGGCGCATTTTGCGTGTTTTGGCGTCATAGGCGAAATAGAATGCACCGTTTTCACCGACGACGCCGTGGACCGGCCAAAGCCTCGCGATCAAGTCACACCAACCTGCTGGACGTCCGGTGATTGGGGCGACGTGAAACCCGGCATTGAAAAGATCTTCCAAGGCACGGTAAGCTACCGCAGGCAAGCGCCCGTCGGTGGTCAGCGTGTCGTCGATATCAGCAAAGACCGTGGTAACTTTGGCGGCAGTGTCGGCGGGAAACTCGGATAGGGTACGCATAGGTCGTAAGTCTCATTTCTTTTGGTTGTGACATGGTTTCGCAGCTGCGTCTCTGTCAAGTTGAAGGCTGGATGCCAACAGTGAGTCAGCATTGATCCTGATTGTTTGGGCGGTGACACTACAGAAGGAACGAGATCGAGCCTTCTGAGACCGTTCGGATATGGTTTGGACTGTGTGAGCCCTGCGCCCTCCGGCTTTGAGCGCAAGCCACATCCAGGCTGCACCATAGACTAAAAATACAATTTTAAAACCACAAAAGTACATAAATTTATGTAGAAACGACCTAAAATCCTATATAATGCGGAATTGTACGCTAATAGCGTAGAAATTTGTGTAATAAATGGTTGGTCACTCAGAAAAAATGTTGCTTTGTGGCTTTTGTGTGTTTAGCGTCACGGAGTGGATTCTGCTGGGGACTGCTATGTCGCTTAAAAAACAAAAAAGACGCGAAGCGATCTCGGCTCTTGTGCTTGAGCAGGGGGCCGCGACCGTCGGTTCGCTTGCCGAGCAACTCAACGTGTCCATGCAAACAATCCGCCGCGATGTTGATGTGTTGTGCGAAGGCGACATGTTGCACCGTCTGCATGGCCGGATAGAGCTCAGCAAAGAATTCCTGAACACACCTTTTGACCAGCGCACCGATACAAACCCGCTGGGAAAGCAGGCGATTGGCGAAGCAGCCGCGCGCCTGATCCCCGATGGCACGACCTTGTTTTTCTCTATTGGATCTACCCCGCTGAGTGTGGCCAACGCCTTGCGCCGCCGGAAAAACCTGACCGTAATTACCAACAACCTGAATGTGGCAATGGCGCTGAGCGATGAGCTTTCAAATCGCATAATTATTCCCGAAGGAGAGTTGCGTCTGCCGGACCGCGATATTCTAGGGAGTGATGTCCTAGAGTTTTTTGGGCGCTACAGGGCCGAATTTGCTGTTTTTGGTGTGGCTGGCGTTGACCTGGACGGCAGTCTTTTGGAGTTCCACTCTGCTGAAGCGCGTGTGCGTGAGAAAATTCGTGCCAATGCGCTGAAATCTCTCTTGGTTGTCGATCAGTCGAAGTTTGGGCGTCAGGCCCCGGCCTTGAGCGGCAATATTTCCGGGATTGATACAATCATAATGGATCGGCGCCCAGGGCCTGCGTTCACCACGCTGCTTGATCCAATCGAAAACAGGCTGGTGATAGCCGAAGGAGAAGTGAAATGACGACAGCGCCCATGGTAGTGCTCAAAGATATCGCCAAACGCTGGAATGGTCAGCTTGGAGTCGAAGGAATATCATTGGATATTCCCGAGGGCAGCTTTACGGCACTTCTTGGTCCATCAGGCTGCGGTAAATCCACGACATTGCGCCTGCTTGCAGGGCTGGAATTGCCTGACGAGGGTACGATCCTGATCGATGGCAAGGACGTGACAACCAGCGCCGCGTCGGACCGCAACCTGTCAATGGTATTTCAATCCTATGCGTTATTCCCGCATCTGTCGGTGGCTGAAAACGTCGTATTTGGCCTCAAGGTGCGGCGGGTTCCAAAACAAGAGCGCCAGGAAAAGCTGCACCGTGCTTTGGAAATCACAGGATTGCTTGGTTATGAGAATCGCAAGCCGGGGGAGCTTTCTGGTGGACAACGCCAGCGGGTCGCGCTTGCCCGCGCTATCGTTGCGGGCCAGCGTCTTTGTTTGATGGATGAGCCGCTGTCGAATCTCGATGCAAAGCTGCGCAACTCGGTGCGCAAGGACATCAAGAAACTACAGCGTGATCTCGGCATTACCGTAATCTACGTCACCCACGACCAGACCGAAGCGATGAGCATGGCCGACACAGTTGTCTTGATGAAAGACGGTCACATCCAGCAGGTTGGTACGCCCAACGACCTTTACAGTAACCCCAACAATACCTTCGTGGCCGAATTCGTTGGTGCGCCGCCGATGGCATTGATTGAGTCGTCTGTTTTGGGCGGGTTTGGTGAGGATAAAACCATCGGGATCAGAGCCGAGAATATCCAAATTGTTCCCAAGGGCGAAGGCCGGATGAGCTGCATTGTAAATGAAAGCGAATTCCTGGGAGCGGAGACTTTGATTGGACTGGATCATGAGGGTGCCAGGGGGCTGTGCGTGCTCAAGCCCGGTCTGTCAATGGTGGCTGAAGGCAATGAGATCGACATCAATTTCCACGACGAACACCTGCACGTCTTTGACGCTGCAGGCCACCGGCTGGTGCGATAATTACCGCGCAGTCAAAAAGTAAGACCAAGATTAAGAACCACTAAAAAACCAAAGGAGAAAGACATGGAACTATTTTCAACAAAAGGACTGGGGCTGGCCACTGCAATGGCAACTGGCCTTGCCGTACCGGCGATGGCCGAAACGGAACTGACGATGTACTACCCGATTGCTGTGGGTGGGGCATTGACTGAAGTGGTCGACGGAATTGTTGCTGATTTCGAAGCCGCCAACCCCGATATCAGCGTAAACGCAATTTATTCAGGCAACTATGATGACACCCGCGTGCGGGCATTGTCAGCGCTGGCTTCGGGTGAGCCTGCGCAGCTTGCAGTGATGTTTTCCATTGATGCCTACGACCTGATCGAACAGGATCTTATTTTGCCATTCGATGATGTCGCAACATCGGACGCTGACAAAGCGTGGCTGGGAAGTTTTTACCCAGCGCTGATGGCAAATGGCACTATCGAAGGTAAGACTTGGGGCATTCCGTTCCAGCGGTCAACGATTGTTGCTTATTATAACAAGGACATGTTCCGTGCGGCTGGCCTCGACCCTGAAGCCCCGCCAAAAACTTGGGACGAAATGATTGCAATGGGCAAGGCCCTGACCAACGATGGCACCTATGGCTTGATGATCCCATCAACTGGCTATCCCTATTGGATGTTCCAGGCACTGGCGATCCAGAACGGCAAAGAGGTGATGTCAAAAGATGGCCTGACCACATATTTCGACGACGAAACCGTTATTGAGACACTTGAGTTCTGGCAGTCCCTGTCTGGCGAGCACGGCATCATGCCTGACGGCACTGTTGAATGGGGCACATTGCGCCAGGCGTTCCTTGAAGGTCAGACCGCGATGATGTGGCACTCCACCGGCAATCTGACGACCGTGAAAAACAACGCCAGCTTTGATTTCGGTGTCGCCGAGCTGCCGGGCAATGTTCGTCTTGGTTCGCCGACCGGTGGTGGCAACTTCTACATGTTCAAGGACACAACAGATGAGGAACGCGCCGCGGCCCTGAAACTGATGCAGTTCATGACATCGCCCGAGCAGGCAGCCGCCTGGTCAATCGGCACAGGTTACATGGGTGTTTCACCTGCGGCCTACGAAACCGAAGCGCTGAAAGCCTATGTCGCTGATTTTCCGCCGGCACTTGTCGCGCGCAACCAGCTTGAAAACGCCGTTGCTGAGTTTTCGACATTTGAGACTGCCCGCGTGCGTGACGGTCTGAACAACGCCATTCAATCGGCGCTGACCGGATCGAAAACGGCTGCTGAGGCTTTGGGCGAAGCCCAGGCTGCAGCCGAGCGCCTGTTGGCTGCCTATCAATAACTAAAAATCCCCGGCGGGGCTGGTGCACATCGCATCGGCCCTACCAACTTCTTACATGCCAAATCTGAACATCGGAGACGCGCTATGTCCGCTCACGCCAATCTCGAACGTCGCAGGCAAGCCATATATGGCTGGTTGCTTCTGTCGCCCGCAGCGGTGTTGCTGACGGTTTTTGCCTTCTACCCGTCTATCGCGACCCTCTGGTCGTCCTTGTTTTCGCGGCATACCCGCCGCAACCCCAGTGAGTTTGTTGGCACAGAAAACTATGCCGATCTTTTTGCGGACCCCACATTTTGGCTGGTGGCGAAAAATAACCTGTTTTACGCGGGCGTCACGATCCCAGTTTCGATTTTCATTGCGCTTTCAATGGCGCTTTGGGCCAACTCCAAGATCTCAGCGCGGGGGTTTGTGCGTACCGCCTATTTCACACCAACCGTCTTGCCGATGATTGCCGCTGCCAACCTTTGGCTGTTTTTCTACACGCCAGGTCTGGGCGTATTGGATCAAATTGGCAGCCTGTTTGGCCTGCCGTCGGTCAACTGGCTGGGGCAGCCTGAAACTGCGCTATGGGCGATCATCATCGTGACAATCTGGAAAGAAGCTGGGTTTTTCATGATTTTCTATCTCGCGGCATTGCAAACAATTCCTGTGGATCTCAAGGAAGCGGCAGACATCGAGGGCACCAGCCGCTGGACCTATACGCGCCGCATCGTGTTGCCGCTGCTGATGCCGACAACGCTGTTTATTGCCGTCAACGCGATGATCAACTCGGTCAAGCTGATCGACCACCTGTTCATCCTGACCAAGGGCGGGCCGTCGGACGCCAGCAAGCTGATCCTCTATTACATCTGGGAAATGGCATTCGCATTCTTTGACGCGCCACATGCGGCGGCCATTACGGTCCTTGTTATTGCAGTGCTGGGCGTCGTGGCTGCGGTACAGTTCTTGTACCTCGACAGAAGGACACACTACCAATGAAGAGCTTCACCAAATTCATGGACAGCTTCGGCGCGATCCTTCTGGCTGTTATTTGGATTGCGCCGCTGTTGTTTGCCTTCTGGGCTGCAACGCATTCGACCTCTGATGCGGTGAACCTCAAACTGTTTTCGCCTTGGACGCTGGATAACTTCCGTGTCGCCTGGAGCGGTGCGCCCTGGCTAAAGTATTTCTTCAATACATTCATGCTGGTGACGGTGATCCTGATTGGCCAGTTTTTCCTGACCACGCTTGCAGGGTTCGCCTTTGCGCAACTCCGGTTTCCCGGCAAGGACTTCGTATTCATCCTGGTCCTGATGCAGCTGTTCATCCTGCCCGAAGTCCTGATCGTGGAAAACTATGCGATGGTGTCCCGGCTCGGGTTGTTTGACAGCATCCTTGGCGTCGGCATGCCCTATATGGCGTCGGCCTTCGGCATCTTCTTGATGCGGCAGTCATTCAAAGGCGTGCCGATCGAATTGCACGAAGCTGCGCGGATCGAAGGCTGTGGGCTGCTTGGTATCCTGTGGCGGGTTTACGTGCCGCTGGCAAAGCCAACCTATCTTGCCTATGCGCTGGTGTCGGTTTCGACCCACTGGAATAACTTCCTGTGGCCGCTGATTGTGACCAATTCACCGGAAACACGCCCCTTGACGGTCGGCCTGTCGATCTTTGGCGCTCCCGAAAACGGTGTGGATATCAGCATCATTTCGGCCGCCACGCTCATGTCTGTTGCCCCGCTGCTCATCGCATTCCTGATCTTCCAACGCCAGTTCGTTCAGTCCTTCCTGCGGGCTGGTATCAAATGACCGCAATCCTTCAGATCACTGACACACATATTGTTGCGGAAGGTAAGCTCGTTTCGGGTCAGCTGGAAACGGCTGCGCCACTGACGCGGTTGGTCGACCAGATTGCGTCGATCAGACATCAGATCGGTCCAATTGATGCGGTCATCGTCAGCGGCGATCTGAGCGATGACGGTAGCGAAGAAAGCTATGCCCGGTTCAAGAGGCTGCTCGCCCCGCTTGACCTGCCCACCTATGTGATACCGGGCAATCACGATATTCGTGAACCTTTACGCCGGGCGTTCGCGAGCGATCTTCCCGTGGCTGGACCATTGAACTGGGCGCGTAAGGAGGGGGATATCCACCTGATTGGCCTTGACACTTTGGTTGAGGGGCATGGGCATGGCACTTTGAGCCCTGAGACCTTGGCGTTTCTTGGGGATGCACTTGCAAGAGCGGATGGCTCAGCCGTTTTGTTGGCGCTGCATCATCCGCCCTTTGCCAGTGGTATCAACTTCATGGATGCAATCGGTCTGACAAATGCGCTGCAATTGCGTGACGCCGTGGCTGGCTACAAAGGTGAATTGCGGATGGTTTGTGGACACATCCATAGCATGATGGTGCACAATGTCGGCGGGCATACTGCAATCTCTGCGCCGTCGCCATGCAGCACATTCGCTTTTGATCACAGGACAGATGCGCCTGTCGGCTATCTTATCCAAGACGATGGCTGTGTGTTGCACCGATGGGACGCGGGGTTCCAATCAATCCGCATCGGACCAGAGGCCGGATCGGGCCCTTTTCCCTTCTAGCCGTCTTACATGAAAGAAAGCAAAACCGGTGAATGAACCACATGTACTCCAGATTATGATACATATCGCAGGTGCTGCGGCCCTGCTGATCTGGGCTGTGCGATTGGTCCGCACCGGGGTCGAACGCGGTTTTGCAGCACCCATGCGCATCTGGCTGCGCCATTCAGCCAAGAACAGATTGCTTGCAGCTGGGACCGGAATCGGCGCTGCTGTTTTGTTGCAAAGCGCCACTGCGGTAGCGGTTCTAGTGTCCAACTTTATCTCCAAAGGAGGGGTTGTGACGGCGACCGGTCTGGCGATCTTGCTGGGCGCTGATGTTGGCTCCGCCCTGGTGACGCAGCTTTTGATGGTGCGGCAACCCATTCTGATCCCGCTGCTGCTTATTGTTGGAGTCGTGGTTTTTTTGCGTGGTGAAGGCAGCAATACACGCCAGATTGGCCGCATTCTGATCGGGCTTGCGCTGATCTTTGTGTCGCTGGATATGATCCGCAGCGCCACTGAACCGATGATATTAAATACGGGCACGCAGGCCATCATGGCCTATCTCGGTCGTGATTTGCTGACTGCTTTCCTCATTGGCGCTGTGTTCGCATGGGGTGTTCACTCCAGCGTCGCGGCGGTGTTGCTATTTGTCACCTTGGCCGGGCAATCCATATTGCCCAGCCCGGCCGCCGCAGCCATGATCCTGGGGGCCAATCTGGGCGGTGGGTTCATCGCATTCGTTCTCACCTATTCCGCGCCGCTTGCGTCGCGGCGGATGGTCATGGCGAATTTGCTCTTGCGGGGTGGGGGGGCCGTGCTGGTGGTTCTGGTGATTGCGGCAATGCCGGAGCTGTTGACCCAGCTTGGAGCGACGCCGGCCCGGCAATCCATCAATCTACATCTCGCCTTCAATGTGGCTTTGGCAATCGTGGCGCTGCCTTTCGTGGGGCCAATCACAACGGCCCTCTCCTATTTCATGGCCGAAAAAACTGGCCCAAGCGGTGCTCTGGATGTCACCAGCGCGCTTGATCCTGCCCTGCTGGATCGCCCGCAACGTGCGGTTGACAGTGCTGCGCGTGAATTGCTTGGAATGGGCCAAAAGATCGAACAGATGCTGATCGCGGTCGATCCCCTATATGATCAGTGGAATGTTACCACCGCCAGCATGATCGCGGATCAGGACAAAGCGATCAAACAGACCCACCTGGATATCAAACTTTATCTTGCACGGCTTGGCCAAAAGGGAATGGATGAGGATCTGAGTCGCCGCTCGCTAGAACTCGCCTCGATTTCATCCAGCCTTGATTCCGCCTCAGATGCCATTACACGGACCATGCTGGACCTCGCTGAGCGTCTTCATCGGCAAAAGCTCCAGTTTTCGCAGCAGGGGCGGGATGAAATTAGGGATTTCACCGACCGGGTCCAAAGCAATGCGCAACTGGCGTTGAATGTCATGATGAACCAAAACCCGGCTGAAGCGCGCGAGCTGGTGGCCGCAAAGGATAAGGTACGCAAGGTCGAACAGAAACTACAGCGTAGCCATATTGGTAGATTGCGCGAAGGCTTGGTTGAAAGTATCGAAACCAGCAACATCCATCAGGAAACGCTCCGGGCACTCAAGCAGGTCAACAACGCATTTTCGATGGTTGGATACCCGATACTTCACAAGTCTGGGGACTTGCTGAAAAGTCGCCTGGCTTAGACTGGATCGCGCAGCGGTCTTCGATTTAGGGAATTGCCACATAGGTTCAGCTGCACGTCAGAACCAATTGACCGCTTAAGGGTTCTGTCTTGAAACAGAAAATTATGAAGCCAGAGCTTTCAAAAAGGCTTTGGCTCAGCACAACAGATAGCAAGGAGGCCATTATGTCGCCAAAAGAACAAAAGTCAGAAGTTGATCTCTTCGTCGTCGGTGGGGGCATCAACGGCTGCGGTATTGCTCGGGATGCCGCGGGCCGTGGGCTGTCTGTGGCGCTGGCGGAAATGAACGACCTGGCATCTGCGACATCTTCGGCCTCGACCAAGCTTTTCCATGGCGGGCTGCGCTATCTCGAATTTTTCGAAGTCCGCCTCGTGCGCGAAGCTCTGAAAGAGCGCGAAACACTGCTGCGCGCGATGCCCCATATCAGTTGGCCAATGCGCTTTGTATTGCCGTACCACAAGGATATGCGGTTTGAGGGTAACACGCCGACATCGAAGATTCTGAGCCTTGTCATGCCCTGGATGCGCGGGCGCAGGCCTGCCTGGCTGATCCGCTTTGGACTGTTTCTCTACGATCATTTGGGGGGGCGGAAAATCTTACCCGGCACGACAACGGTTGATCTGGCTGCCGATCCTGTCGGCAAGCCGTTGCAAAATCGCTTTGCCAAGGCCTATGAGTATTCTGACTGCTGGATCGAGGATTCCCGTTTGGTGGTTTTGAACGCGCGCGATGCTCAGGCGCGCGGCGCGCAAATCATGACCCGGACCAAGGTGGTGTCAGCAGAGCGGGTCGATGACGTTTGGCATATCACCACCGAAGATCAGAGCACGAAAGAAACCCAGCTGACCGTCGCCAGAATGCTGGTCAACGCCGGTGGGCCTTGGGTCGAAGAGATCATTCGCAACACCGCTCGGATCAATTCGTCTGAAGGTGTGCGTCTGGTGCGTGGCAGCCATATCGTGACGCGCAAACTGTTTGATCACGACAAATGCTATTTCTTTCAGGGTGAAGACGGGCGGATCATTTTTGCGATTCCCTATGAGACAGATTTCACCTTGATCGGTACGACGGATGCAGATCATGAAGACGCATCCGTAAAACCACAATGCACTGAGGCCGAAGCCGACTATCTGCGAGCCTTTGCGTCAAATTACTTCAAAAAGCCAATTCCCAAGGATGATATCGTCTGGAGCTATTCCGGTGTGCGCCCGCTATATGATGATGGTGCCAGTTCCGCGACCGCGGCGACGCGGGATTATGTTCTGAAAGTAAATCAGGATGGTGAAGCCGCGCCGTTGTTGAACATATTTGGCGGAAAAATAACCACTTATCGTAAACTTGCAGAGTCCGCGCTTGAGAAGATCACACCGTTTTTCCCCAAGGCCGGTCCGGACTGGACCGCGGGCGTAAGCCTTCCCGGTGGAGATTTCCCAGTGGATGGTGTGGCATCTCTGATCCAGGAATTGCGCGAAACCTATCCGTTTCTGGATGATTTTTGGGCGCGGCGTCTGATCAGGGCCTATGGCACAGAGGCCCGGCTGATCCTTGGTGATGCCAAATCAATCGGGGATATGGGCAAAGCTTTTGCCGTAACGCTAACTGAGCGCGAGATTGTCTGGCTGATGGATAAGGAATATGCCCGCACCGCTGAAGATGTGGTTTGGCGGCGCTCGCGATTAGGGCTTCGGATGAGCAAGGCCGAAATCGCCGAGCTTGATATCTGGATGACAAACGCGGACAAAGACGCCGGCCCCAATGGCCAAGGATGAAGCCCCTCATATTGAGGCCCAGCAATGACGTTGGAAACGGCTAGATGTCTGCAGTGAAAACTACTCGGGACGTGCTGAACGAGTTTTGGGAGACCCAAAACGTTATGTCACATCTATCTCTGTGAACGAAAGTCCGACAGGAATCCAGAGGCCAAAATTAAGTCAGCTTTAGCCGGGTTATACGCAATCGCATCCGTCAGAAAATCCTGATAGTCCCTTCTGGATAGTAGAGGAGCAGCAACACACTTCCTGTTGACCGCTTCTATGTCGCCGCTGGGTTTAATCATGAATTCAAAAAGCCTGATATCAGTTGCGTTTGGAGCAACGTCGTTTTGGATCAGTGCAAACACTGCGGGGATCTCGCCGCCAACAGCAAAGTATGTTGAGGTTTTGTGAGCTAGATCGGGCCCAGCCTTGTCGAAATGATCAGATATTTGCAGTCTGCCTTCTCCAGAAATGTTGCGGATAAAGCTGTCACCTGAAAGCCATCCCGAAGACGAGGTGGCCGCTAAACCATTGATGGATACAAAGGCGGCATTGGTATCGTCATCAACGGCAGCTATCAGGTTTGCTAGCTCCAGAAGCGTGTGGCGCTTGCAGAGGCCACAGGCGATGCTCAGTTGGTGCTGCGGGATGTTAGAGGGTTTATTTGGCCCTTGACGATGATATGCTTAGTCATCTGCAAGCGCACTATTGTAAAAGATACCCATCCAAATAATTTCTCCCAAAAACAGTGGTCTAGGAATTATAAATATTGTTAAGTACGGACGATCCTCAAAACTCACTAATCCAGTAAAAAGAACCAAATTATCAACCGTGGCATTTAACATAACAATTATAGATATTAAGCACATGATCTTGAATGCAATATTAAAATATGCACTCATATTCATCAGAATTAAAAGCCACAACATAATATTAGCCCGTCCATCGAGGACAGTGAGAAAACCCTCGTTAATTAAACCAGCTTCGAGCGGTTGAAGTAAGTTATTTTCAAAGAAGATATAAATTATTAAAGATCCAGAAGCATATATACGACTACATTCTAAAAGGATCTTAAACGTTGTAATCTGATTTGTTACATGAGCTTTAGCTTATCTGCTTTCAGCGAAGGCTTCTAAGATTGGCAGGCTACAGCAAGCGTGGGGTTGATGACGACGTATCGTCAATTTTAGTGGTCGCATTAGAGGCTTTATTTTGGGCTGGAGTGCTGTCAGTTGTTGGGTTACCGGTGGCTGACAAGCGACCTACGACATTTGCGCCAAAATCTATTCGTATTTTCTCCGCAACCACTTGGCCTATGACAACGGCTGTTGACCCCAGTACCACTTCCACAGCTGCTATGGTGCCGTTCAAATAACCGTCGACCGTGACAGATCGCGCCCTCACATTACCGTCCACATTGCCGGTGCCAGTCACTACGAGGACATCTACAGTTAAATCGCCTGTAATCCTGCCGCCAAATTCTACTGTACCGTCACTTTGCCAATCGCCTTTGATAACTATGCCATCATGCAAAATTGATCGACGTAGCCTTGGCTCCTTAGAAAAACTCTGCCGAGAAGAAAGGTCATCGCTGTTTGATTGGGAAAACATATCTAATACCATGTATCATTTGGGGTTGGTCTTTGGAGTAAGCTACCTATAACACTTCTGCAAACAACTTATTACGAAACCCGAAGATTGCTGATACTGAAGCCTCTATTAGCTCCATCGCTTTTTCCCAAATATTGCCCACCGCCAAGCCACGCACTCCTGATCTGTTATCTCAAGTGAGCACAGGTATAGTGCTTGAGGCGCTGGCCTGTCCTTTATGCTGGGTTTGGCTGACTGCGGGACAAAGCTCCAATCTGCTACTGCGTTTATATAATGAAAATAATATTGCATTTTCTGACCCGTTTTGCGCGCCCGACCTTAGGTGCTATCAGGCTGTCAATTTTAGGATTAGTGTTTTAAAGCCTTAGGTTGAATTTGAGTGCCTCGTGGCTTGACGAATGCGGCGCTTCACGGGCGGCATTACAACTGCTTCAACATTCGAACTAGATCGTCTGTTAATCCCCGTCCAAACTCAAAATACGAAATAACTGTAGTGGTAAATAACTGTAGTGGTGATGAGTGCCGTAGGTATCTCCACTTAAAATTTGGTTAAAACCCGACAAGACAGGAGATGAAGACATGATTGATGCAAGTGGCGGATTCACCAACTTTATAGCGATCCTAATTCCAGCCCTCATGGGCGGATTTTATGGTTACCGGTGCCTGTTTCTAACCCATGGGTTCATCGCTCAATATGGGCTTGGTGCGGGGTCTGAATTTATGGTCAAGCTGAGTGGCACTTACACGTTCACGCAATCGCTTATTTATGTCATATTATTGTTGACCTCTCCAGTTGGGGCATGGAGTGTCTTTGCCTTTGGAACGATCCAAGCGGCCTTGTTCCTCGTATTTGGGTATACGACTGTTAAGGGCAATTGGGCGCAAGTTGAGGGTGTCAAGGCGACAGCTGAGGGCTATATTGTTCCAGCCATATTATTGGGATTTCATCTCTATATTATGTTTACCATGGGTGACATAATTTACGCATAAAATTTTGATCTCAATAAGTATTTTTTTGAAGATGGCCCAATTTTGCGTTGGGCCCGGCTCTGGAAAGTTTTCCCATTCGCCATCAGTGGTGAGCGCTAAACCTATAGATCTTGGGTGCAGGGCACCCGACAAAACAAGTAAAAATGGTAGGCCCGGCAGGACTTGAACCTGCGACCAATCCGTTATGAGCGGATTGCTCTAACCAGCTGAGCTACAGGC
>ENA-OQVM01001945-OQVM01001945.1-marine-metagenome-genome-assembly--contig:-NODE-1945-length-25524-cov-4.635556_pt1 | contig 25524 bp, 25 predicted proteins | sample MGYA00237776_ERZ505498 | MGnify/ENA primary metagenome ERZ505498 (study PRJEB26159, sample SAMN06265151) | marine metagenome | isolation source: Helgoland LTER site | place: Germany:Helgoland, sampling...
GGTGGAGTCGCCGGGTACCGCCCCCGGGTCCGATCCGTGTATTACGAGCGCGTTTATGTCCATAGTCCCGAAGGACATGAGTAACATAGGCGCACGTGGCGCGGATTGCAATCTGAGGGAGCCTTCGGCGGCGATTTTTTTAAAACTGCGAAGGGCAGAGTGACATGTAGCAGATGGGCGTTGCGACGTTGCCGATTACAGGTTGGCGGCGAGAAACCAAAACGCCAGCGCGGCTTCGATCCCGCCGAACACCAGCACCTTGGTTACCGGCGGTTTATCAAAGATCAGCGAGACGATCCGCCCCGTGGCTGCCCCGACAAACGCAAAGCCGATCATCGCATAACCCAACGGCTGATCCAGCCAGATCGCAGCCCCACCTGCTGCCACGAACAAGCCGCCGACACTGGCGCGCATTTCGCTGAGCCCCATCGTGCTGGAGGTTGGGGCCAGATCGAGCGCGGATGCAGTATATCGCGGTGCCAAAAAACCAAAGAGCCCAAAACCGATGGTCAGCAGGGCGGCGACGATGTTCAAAATGTCAATCATACTGCGTGAGCTAGCGCGCTATCCAACAACCGGCAAGCCCATATGGTCATGATGGCGCGGGGCCCTATGTTCATATGCACAGCAACGCAGGAGAACCTCGATGACACGCAAGACGGCCAAGGATTTTGATCCCAATATTCTCAAGCTTTTCGACGGATATGTGCATGGCGACATGACCAAACGAGATTTCCTGCGCGGTGCCGGAAAATATGTGGCCGCGGGTGTCACTGCGACGGCTGTGCTGGAAAGCTTGCAGCCCAATTACGCGTTGGCCGAACAGGTTGCCCCCGATGACCCAAGCATCGAGACGATGCGCGTCACCTATGACAGCCCGGACGGGCACGGCGCGATCAGCGGCTTGATGGCCAAGCCTGCCGGAACGACGGGCAAGCTGCCTGCGGTGCTGGTTATCCATGAAAACCGTGGCCTGAACCCGTATATCGAAGACGTCGTCCGCCGCACCGCCAAGGCGGGGTATCTTGCCTTTGGACCTGATGGTTTGTCGCCCTTGGGGGGGTATCCCGGCAATGACGACGATGGCCGAACAATGCAAAAAGAGTTAGATGGCACCAAGCTGTTGCAGGACTTTTTTGCGGCGTTCGAATATTTGGTGGCGCATGAGGGATCGACCGGGCGCGTTGGCGCTGTCGGGTTCTGCTATGGCGGGGGCGTCTGCAATGCGCTGGCAGTAACATATCCCGAGATGGCGGCATCCGTGCCGTTTTATGGCCGGCAGGCCGCAGCAGAGGACGTGCCCAGCATTCAGGCCCCTTTGTTGTTACATTACGGTGAGTTGGACGAGCGCATTAATGCAGGTTGGCCTGCGTACGAGGCGGCATTGAAGGAACATGGCAAATCCTATGAGGCACATATCTATCCCGGTGCGCCGCATGGTTTCCACAATGACACAACCCTGCGCTACGACCCTGAGGCGGCTGCCTTGGCTTGGGAGCGGACGCTGGCGCATTTCGCAAAGCATTTGAGCTAAAACACAACGCGCGCCGCTTTTTGCTTTGGCGGCGCGTGCTTTTGTGGGGTATTTTATGAAACACCTTATCCTGTTGATTGGACTTGCGTTCGCTCCGGTCGCTGCAACTGCCAATGACTGGGATGCCCTGAACGCACCCGATGCCGTGGCTGTCATGCGTCATGCACTTGCTCCGGGCAATTCTGACCCGTCGGGGTTCGTGTTGGGGGACTGCAGCACGCAGCGCAACCTTGATGCACGGGGCCGCACGCAGGCGGAACGCATTGGTGCTGCGTTTCGCGCACGCGGCGTTCAGTTTGATACCGTGTTCACAAGCCAGTGGTGCCGGACCCGCGAAACGGCGGAATTACTTGATGTGGGCGCAGTGATCGACGCCCCGTCATTGAATTCGTTTTTCGACGATCGCTCGACCCGCGACAGCCAGACGCGCGATACCGCTGCACTGATTGGGGCAAACGAGGGACGCTTGATGCTGGTGACCCATCAGGTCAACATCTCAGCCCTTGCAGGGCGCAGCACACGGTCAGGCGAGGTTCTGGTGCTGGTGCCGCGCGAGGATAGCTTTGAGGTGATCGGCAGCATTCTCATCGCGCCCTGAGGAGGGCGGGAGCACTAGATCGCGCTCCAGACTCCTATGACGCCGACGATGATCAGGCTCAGCGCCCAGACCAATTCCAGATCAAACCAGCTGCGCGATAGAAATTGCAGACCAAGCCAGCGGTGCACCGCATAGGCCATGGCCCCGCCTGATCCGATCATCGCCAGCGTGTGTACAACCGCAACACCAAGCGCGAGGGCTGTTGTCGCCATCAAGGCAGACGCGGCGCGGTGTCCGGTATCCAGGTCTTCGAGCGCACACAAACCCAGATAGATCGGCACCAACATCAGCGCCGCCCCGTGTGCCAAAGCAACCAGGAAGGACCAAAGTGCGAGCCGATGTGGTGGAATGCGCGCCAAAAAGCGCGGGTGGCGTCGGGTAATGGTCAGGTACAGACCCATGCCAATCACGATGACGCCTGCGCCGATGCGAATTTCGCGCGCATTGTCGATCAGGATCGCCATCATCGAAAACGGCAACAAGATACCCAACATCGCCGCAAAATGCCCAAGGCTCAGCGCGCCAAGCGCGGGCCACAGCGCACTGCGCCGCCGTTCAAACAGTGCCGAGGACACGGCCAGAGGCCACCCCATACCCGGGTTCAACCCGTGATAGAGCCCAGAGAGGATAACGGCGAGCCAAAGGCCCGCCGCAGTTGTCATGTCCATCCGGTTCTAGACCGACGGATAGCAGAAGCTGTCGGTGGAACAGTCGCCGCCCTCTAGCCGGATTTGGTGACTGCGATAGCCTTCGGGGAAGTCGACATAGAAATCCTCTGCCAGCGTCAGCCCGCCGTTTTCGCCAACATGAGCCATGACCATCTGCCCGCCCTCATCGTTGGGATAGAACTGGTCGTCCCACGTGGAATACAGCGAATTGGTCCAATAGACGCGTTTGCCATCGCGGCTGATCTCGACCATTTGCGGGCCGTAGACGAATGGCTTGCCGTTAGGATGTTTGGTCTTCTTGACGATGCCGCCAAGTTCCACCTTGCCCGCAAGGACCGGGTTCATCGGGTCAGAGACATCGTATTGATGCAACTCGCCCAACCCCCAACACGCGACATAGAGGTATTTGTCGTCCATGCTCAGGTCGATGTCTGTGACCAAAGGCGGCACAGCACCAAAGCCCTTAAGCAGATCGGGCAGGTCATCCGGGTCCGCAGGCACGGGATCGATGGTGATCGTCTTTTTGGCCTGCCATTCGCCGTCATCATCGCGCCACCAGGTAAAGATCGCGCCTTGCAGGTTGGTCGTATCCACAACCACGCCGCAGAAGCCATATTCCTTGATCGGATCATGGGCTGGGCGGATTTCCAGCGCCATCTGGTGATTTTCGCCCAGATCAATGGATTTGTTCACCTTGCGCGCGCGCAAATCCCAGAAGTGGATCGTATGGCCGTATTTGTTGCTCAGCAGGTCTTCGGCAACGATGCCGTTTTCGTACTGCGGCGGCAGACCCCATTCGGAACTGACCATGTAGTCGCGTGGCAGGTTCCACCAGAAATCATAGTGTTTGTCCTGAATGCCGCGATCCATTTCGTACCGGCCCTGTATTTCAAAGGTCTGGCAATCCATGATGAAGATACCCGGAGGGCCGTCTGTGCCGTCTTCGCCGCCACCACCAAGGGTAGAGACATAAATGCCTTCGGGCCCGCAGTGGATCGTGTGGGGGCGCGAATAGCCGGTTTTTGCCATCAGCTCATCGGCCTCGATGATCTTGTGGATTTTGGCGTCCATCGGGTCTTTGACGTCGATGATGTAAATCCGCGACGAACGAATGCCCGGAATGATCAGATAGCGGCGTTCCAGAAACGCATGGCCGGTCAGCGGCGACAGCGAGGACGAACAGGCGTTCCAGCCAAAGTGGTGGAACTCGTCGCCCAGATTGGGGACGTACAGTTCATGCACTATCTGCCCATAGGTCTTGCTGCCCGGGTCCACGTCCACGACAGCCAAACCATCGGGTTTGGTGCCATCGGGGCTGAGCATGAGGGTAAAGGCAAGCGTCTCGACCGGGGCTTCCATGGCCATTTTGGGCGAGGGGTGGAATGTGGGGTCTGGTCTCAAATTCATAACGTCCTCCCTGACGTGTATTTGCAATTCAGTGCCGGGCCCCGCGACGCTCTTGATGTGGCGTGATGTGGTGCGGGATCAGGCGGGCTTATGCTCCTTCTTGGGGGCCTTTTTGGCGCGGGGGGTGGCGGTTTCTTGAGTGCGTGCAGCTTGTGCTGCAACGACACTATGCGCCAATTCCCGTGTGTAGGCTTCTAGTTTTACGAGGGTTGCATCGGTTTTTTCTGCATCCTGCGCGGCAAGTGCGTCCGCAAGTTCAGTGTGCAGCGTAACAATCGCCTCGCGCGAGCGGGCGGTGAATGTGATCATGTTCATCAACGGCTGCATCGCCTCTACGGCACCTGCGAGCTGGTAGCTGAGCACTTTGTTGCCCGCCCCATCCACCAGCGCGCGGTGCAGGGTCACGTCAGAGGCGCAGAATGCCTCGTCTGTCAGGCCCGGCTGACTTTGGCGATGGATTTCGGCGCGCATGGTGGCCAGTTGATCCGGGGTGCGCCGTTGCGCAGACAATGGCGCACAGGCCCGTTCCAGTGCATATCGCGCCTCGCAGGCGACATCGAAACTGACCGCGTTCATCGACAACAGCAGGGTCGATGTGGTGACTTGCTGCGCATAAGCCTCTTCGTACCGAAGGCGATTCACAAAGGCGCCGCCGGTCGCGCCACGCTGGGTGCGGATCAGGGATTGGGCGGCCAACCGCTTGAGCGCCTCACGTACCGTGGGGCGTGACACGTCAAACTGATCCGCCAATTCTGCTTCGGAGGGCAGGCGCTGATCGACGAGCAAATCCCCTGCCACGATGGCATCACGGATCGCTTGGGCGATTTGAGCTGACAGATCTTTGGTGCTGTTGGGATCAATTTTCATTTGTCATACATATTAATGTCTGACATTTAATCTGGCAAGCGTTGAGTCGCATGCATGTCGGGGAGGACAGATGCCGCATCTTGTACGTTCGGCCCTTTGGCTTGGCTTTTTCGGCCTCATCCTGGTGTCGTGGGGGATCATGTACACCATGTCGATGGATATGGATGTCGACTTGCTGGGCCGCCCGGGCGAGATGGGCGCGCGGATGGCCGCAATGGATCCTCACATGCCGATGTATATGCCGATGGCCAATTTTGGACCGCTGTTTGCGATGTGGGCAATCATGATGGCGGCGATGATGTTGCCGACAATGGTGCCCACGTTGCGCAGTTACGAGGACCTGATGGTTTCCGCAGACGGCACGCGCGCGGGCTGGCTGGGTGTGATTGCGGGCTATAGCATCGGGTGGGTTGCCTTTGCCGCGCTGATTTCAACAGTGCAGTTGGGTCTGCTGTATGGCGGTGTGATCGACATGTTGGGCATCGCAAAAACGACGACCTTTGCCAGTCTGTTGCTTGTTGCTGTCGGAGCATTTCAATTTAGCCGTGCCAAGGAACTGTGCCATGGCGTGTGTCACAGCCCGATGATGTATTTCCTTGGCCATTGGCGCACAGGCGCGGCTGGTGGGCTGCGCATGGGCCTTGGGCTCGGGGCATTTTGTGTCGGCTGCTGCTGGGGTTTCATGGCGCTTGGTTTCGTCGGTGGGGTAATGAGCCTTGCCTGGATGGGCCTTGCGACGCTGTTTATGGTGCTCGAAAAGTTGCCGCAGATCGGGCATGTCATTACAAAACCTATGGGAGCGGTGTTGATCGCTGCCGGTCTGGCCGTGCTGGCTTGGCCATATATCGGAGGACTATAATATGGCGATTAAGAAACGGCCTGACGCAGACAAACTGCCGATCAGCCAGCGGATTGACAGCCGGATGCCAAATCCCGGTCGCCGCCAGATGACCCCAACCGAATGGGCGATCAAGGGCGAGTTGTTCTTGAACTGTTCGTGCGAATTGTTCTGCCCCTGCGTTGTTTCGCTGGGTGCGCACCCCCCCACAGAAGGGCATTGTCATGCTTGGATGGCCATCGCGATCGACGAGGGGCATTTCGAGGGCGAGGACCTGTCGGGCCTGAACGTCGGCCTGATGGTCGATATTCCGGGCCGGATGGGCGAGGGCGGTTGGCGCGTGGCAGCCTATGTGGACGAGCGGGCCTCGGGCAAAGCCTATAACGGGATTTTGCAGATTTTTTCAGGGGCCGCGGGCGGCACCACAGGTCTGTTTACCATGCTGGTCAGCGACATCGTTGGTGCAGAGCGTGAAAAGGTCGAGATCGTGCGCGATGGCAAAAAGCGCGGGCTTTATATCGGGCGCAAGATCCAAGGCGAGATCGAAATGATCGATGGCGCGACACCTGATCATCCCGTCATGATCACCAATTCCAAATACTGGATGGGCCCAGACATCATCGCGGCACGAGGCACCAAAAGCCGGGTGCGTGATTATGGGCGCATCTGGGACTTTGGCGGCAAATCGGCAGAAATCTGCCCGATTGATTGGAAAGGCCCCAAACCTTGATCGAAGCAGAGTATGTCCGGACCTTGGCGCGTTTGAATGCGTGGCAGAACCGTCAATTGACGGAGGCCCTTACGGGTGTTTCCGAAGATATTCTTCGCGCAGATCGAGGGGCCTTTTTCGGCTCGATCATGAGCACTCTGAACCACATCCTGTTCGCGGACACTTTGTGGATGAGCCGGTTTCACGATCGGATTCCCACGCCACCTGAGGGCGGCCCGGACCACCTGAATTTTACCCCCACGTTCTCGGCCTGGAGCGCGGACAGGTTCCGGATGGACGGTGCAATCAGGATGTGGTCGGACACGCTGCGCACGCTTGATATGAAGCGACGAATTGCATGGTATTCCGGAACGTTAGAGCGCGACATGAAACAACCGCTTGAGCAATGCATCGTGCACATGTTCAACCACCAAATTCATCACCGCGGCCAAGTGCATGCGATGATGACCGCCGCGGGGCTGAGGGCACCCGTTAGTGATCTGATCTTTATGCCAGAGGATGTTTGATGGCTGTTATCTCTCCTTCGCGGCGTCTGCGCCGCACACCGTTTTCAGACGGTGTCGAAGCGGCAGGCGTAAAGGCCTACACCGTCTATAATCGCATGTTGCTTCCGACAATGTTCGAAAGCATGGAAGCAGATTACCGCCACCTCAAAGACCATGTGCAAGTGTGGGATGTGGCCGTCGAGCGCCAGGTCGAATTGCGTGGCCCCGATGCGGGGCGTTTGATGCAGATGCTGACGCCGCGCGATCTGCGCCGCATGTTGCCCGGCCAGTGTTACTACGTGCCTATCGTGGATGAAACCGGTGGCATGCTGAACGATCCCGTTGCCGTGAAACTGAGTGAGGATCGTTGGTGGATCTCTATCGCGGATTCCGATCTGTTGTTGTGGGTCAAGGGCATTGCCAACGGCTATCGCCTCGACGTCTTGGTCGATGAACCCGATATTTCGCCCCTCGCCGTTCAAGGCCCCAAGGCGGACGATCTGATGGCGCGCGTGTTTGGGGATCGGGTCCGTGATATCCGGTTTTTCAAATTCGACATGTTCCAGTTCGAGGGCTGTGACCTGGCGATTGCCCGGTCGGGGTATTCCAAACAGGGCGGGTTCGAAATCTATGTAGAGGGATCAGAGAATGGGATGCCCTTGTGGAACGCGCTGTTTGAAGCGGGCGAAGATTTGAACGTGCGCGCCGGATGCCCGAACGCGATTGAACGGATTGAGGGTGGGTTGCTGTCATACGGCAATGACATGACCGACGACAACACCCCGCACGAATGTGGGTTGGGCCGGTTTTGCGACACGCAGACCGCCATTGGTTGTATCGGACGCGACGCGCTGTTGCGCGTCACCAAAGAGGGGCCAGTTCAGGAAATTCGCCCCATTTCCATCCATGGTGACAAGGTTGGTCCCTGTGACCGTCTCTGGCCGATCTATGCCAGCGGCAAGCGGGTTGGGCAGATCACAAGTGCGGCTTGGTCGCCTGATTTCAAAACCAACGTGTCTATCGGCATGGTGCGCATGACCCATTGGGATGCCGGCACCAAATTGGAAGTTGAAACGCCTGACGGGATGCGCAGCGCAACGGTTCAAGAGTCCTTCTGGTTGTAAAGACGGGACTGGGGTTTTACCCCAGACCCTATGGTATTTTTAGTCAAAAGAAGCAGGGGATATCCCCCGGCAAATGGAGTACGATATGTTTGATGCACTGGTAGTGACCAAGGACGAAGAGAGCGGCAAGACATCTGCGGCGGTGACGCAACTGGGTCTGGACGATCTGCCTGCCGGTGAGGTCACTGTTGCGATTGAATATTCGACCGTGAACTACAAGGATGGTCTGTGTATAGGTCCCGGTGGCGGTTTGGTGCGCAAGTACCCTCACGTGCCCGGCATTGATTTCGCTGGTACTGTCGAGGCGTCGGACGACGATCGTTATAAGCCCGGCGACAAGGTCGTTCTGACAGGATGGCGCGTGGGCGAAGCCCATTGGGGCGGCTATTCCCAAAAAGCGCGCGTGAAAGCGGATTGGCTCGTTCCACTGCCGGCTGGCTTGGATACCCGCGCCGCCATGGCTGTGGGCACTGCAGGTTTTACTGCGATGCTGGCTGTTATGGCGCTTGAGGATCATGGCATCAAATCCGGCCCTGTTCTGGTCACAGGGGCTGCGGGCGGCGTTGGGTCTGTTGCCACCGCCATCCTTGCCAATTTGGGTTATAAGGTTGCTGGTGTCACGGGGCGCCCTGAAACGGCGGACTATCTGACGTCACTCGGTGCCACGCAAATCGTTGCCCGCGAAGAGATAAACGAGACTGTGAAGCGCCCGCTTGAGGGCGAAACATGGGGCGGCTGTGTAGATGCAGTGGGCGGCGCGATGCTGGCCCGCGTGCTTGGTCAGATGGAATATGGTGCAAGCGTTGCCGCCGTTGGTCTTGCGGGCGGCGCTGGCCTGCCTGCCACGGTCATCCCATTCTTGCTGCGCGGTGTGAACTTGCTGGGTATCGATTCCGTCATGCAGCCATACGACAACCGCGTGCGCGCATGGGATCGGATCGCCAAGGACCTGCCAATGGACAAGCTCGAGGCAATGATCCAACCCGCCACCTTGTCCGATCTGCCCCAGCTGGGCAGTGACATTCTAAAGGGTCAGGTCAAGGGTCGTGTCGTCGTGGACGTAAACGCCTAAAGGCACCACTTCACATCAAGGCTGCGCGGCATCCAGAAGGTGCCCCGCAGCCCATGCCCACATCGACCGCGTCGCCTCGCGATCTGTCCCGCTGGATTCATGTGACGTGAGAGGGGGTGGCAGGCGTGCCCAAAACCGATACATCTGTGCGCACGCAGTACAGGAGCCCGCGATGACCGCTTATGACGACCAGAACATCTTTGCCAAGATTTTACGCGGTGAAATCCCGTCCATCCGTGTCTACGAGGACGAAGAAACATTGTGTTTTATGGATATCATGCCCCGCACGGATGGGCATTGTCTGGTCATTCCCAAAACGCCATGCCGCAATGTTTTGGATGCGTCTGACGCACAACTGGCAGCCGTTATGGCGACGGTCAAGAAGGTTGCAAATGCTGCGAAATCCGCCTTTGGGGCGGATGGCATAACACTGCAGCAGTTCAATGAAACGGCGGGCGGCCAAGAGGTGTTTCACCTACATTTCCACATTCATCCGCGCCATGCCGGTGTGGCAATGCGCGCGCCCGGTCAAATGGGCGACATGGACGCGATCAAACGCCATGCCGCCGCCATCGCTGCGGCCCTACAGGCGTAAAGCGCGGCGCACACCGCGCGGTTGGCGTTTCTCGTTCGTAATTCGCCTATTGTTCGGGCAATTTTTGAACGTAGTGTATCAGAACTGTAACGCACGTGTTACGGTTCTGTGGCGGCTCGTAAAGAAGCCCGCGCAAAACAGGGAGCGAACATTATGTCACTCAAACCTCCGTTGATGGAGTTGCCGATCAAAGTCGCGAACAGCGGCTTTTACAAAGGCTTCACCACAGACGTGACCGTCACCGCCAAATTGCTGGTGGGTGGGTTAATCATTTGGGCAGTTGGATTTCCGGAGTCTGCTGGCACAGTCCTGTCCGGAATTAACAACTTCATCCTAGCCAGTTTTAATATCTGGTATGTTTATGTGATGGCGTTCTTTGTTTTCGTGTGTTTGTTCCTGGCCGTTTTGCCGGCGTCCGGGCGATTGCGCCTTGGACACCCAGAGGATCGGCCAGAGTTTTCAAATTTTTCATGGTTTTCGATGATGTTTGGGGCGGGGATCGGCATTGGGATGCTGACCTTTGCCACTGCCGAGCCGATGTATCACTTTGGTTCCAACCCGTCGACGATCATGGGTTTGACCGAAGGCAGCAGCGCCGGAAATGTGCGCGAAGCCTATATTTGGTCCTTTACACACTGGGGGCTGGCGGCGTGGGCGGCTTATGCCATCGTTGGACTTAGCCTTGCGTATTTCTCGTATCGTCGCGATCTGCCGCTGACCATTCGATCTGCTTTGGTGCCGATTTTCGGTTCCAAACTATCTGGCCCATTGGGTCACACTGTGGATGTTGTGGCCGTTGTGGCGACCGTTCTTGGGGTGAGCCAGACGTTGGGTTTCGGGGTTGAACAGTTCGTGGCTGGCCTGAGCCGGATTGGATTTGGTGACTGGCTTTATACCGCGACTGCCGATGGCGGGTCCAAAGTGTCGGTTGCGGCGATCATCGTAGCGCTTTTGATCATCATGGGTGCATCGACGCTGTCAGCCCTGTCTGGTGTCGGCAAAGGGATCAAGTGGCTGTCCAATATCAACATGGGCTCAGCTTTTTCATTCTCGCCTTCTTCTTGATCTTTGGCTCGACATTTTTTGGCCTGCAGGCGCTGTTCCTGGGCATCTGGGATTACATCATCTCAATCCCTGGAAATATCTTTACCGTTTGGTCGACAACACCGATGGAGACGTTCGCGGCCAATATCCCGGCAGCGGTTCAGTCACTGCCAGCCGAAGACCTGAGCACAATCTATGGATCAGCAACCAGCCCATGGGGCTCTTTGCAGGCCTTCACGGATGGATTGCCCGCGTCTGCGGGTGCGCTGCCACCTGCCGATATTGCAGCCACTTACGCTGCTGCGACCGACAGTCGGTTGTCCGGTTGGCAAGGTGCATGGACCATCTTCTATTGGGCTTGGTGGATCGCATTTGCCCCCTTTGTCGGCGTGTTTCTTGCGCGGATTTCCAAAGGTCGCACGGTGCGTGAATATGTGTTGGGCGCGATCGTGATCCCTGCCTTGATGTGCTTTGTCTGGTTTGCGATTGTTGGCGGCACTGCCATTGATCTGGAACTGAACGGCGATGCAAACGGGGCCATCACAGGGGCCGGTCAAGCCGACCAGCTGTTTGCTATGTTGGCCGTGATCTTGCAGCCAACATTGGCGTGGTTGATGTCGATCATCGTGGTCATATTGCTGTTGACCTATCTGGTGACATCTGCGGACTCGGCTGTGTTGATCATCAACACGATCAACGCCGGCGGCGACGAAGGTCCAAAGGCCCGCCCGCACATCCTGTTCTGGGGGGCTGCGCTGGCGCTGGTTGTGGGCGGTTTGATCATTGCGGGTGGTTTGGGTGCAATCCAAACGGCCATGGTGATCGGGGCGTTGCCCTTTAGTCTCGTCATGGCGTTGATGGGTATTTCGGTCCTCAAGGCGATCTGGAAAGACGGCAAACGCGAGAAGGCAGGCGTGCCTGCGACTTCTGCACAGGTTGCGGACGCGGCCGCTGCCGCTGAATAAAAGGTCTTCCTTTGCGAAGCTTAAGGCTCCGGTGCTTGCGCATCGGGGCCTTTTTTGTATCACTGTGCGCAGCAGAAAGGCCCCCATTACATGACCCTTGACCTTGATTTCGTGCGTGCGCAATTCCCTGCGTTTTCAGAGCCTTCCTTGCAGGGACAGGCGTTTTTTGAAAATGCTGGCGGCAGCTATGCCTGTGGTCAGGTGATTGATCGCCTGACCCGCTTTTACACCCAGCGCAAAGTACAGCCTTATGCGGACTACACCGCCTCGCGTCTCGGCGGCCAAGAGATGGATGAGGCGCGCACGCGCATGTCCGCCATTCTGGGCGTGGACGAGGATGAGCTGAGCTTTGGGCCGTCCACCACGCAAAACACATATGTGCTGGCGCAGGCCTTTGGGCAGATGATGCAACCCGGCGAGGCGATCATCGTCACCAATCAGGATCACGAGGCCAATACGGGTCCATGGCGCCGTCTGGCAGATCGCGGGATTGAGGTGCGCGAATGGCAGGTGGACCCCGCGACGGGTCATCTGGACCCGGCAAGGCTTGAGGAATTGCTGGATGACACTGTGCGCCTTGTCTGCTTTCCGCACTGTTCCAACGTAGTCGGTGAAATCAACCCGGTGGCCGAGATCACGGCGCTGGTGCATGCTGCAGGCGCGTTTGTCTGTGTGGACGGCGTATCCTATGCGCCCCACGGTTTTGCCGATGTGGGCGCGTTAGGGGCGGACATTTACCTGTTTTCTGCCTATAAAACCTATGGTCCTCATCAGGGCTTGATGGTGATCCGGCGTGCATTGGGCGAATTGCTGCCCAATCAGGGGCACTATTTCAACGCCGATCGTCTGTATAAACGGTTTACCCCTGCAGGCGAGGATCATGCACAGACAGCGGCCTGTGCGGGCATGGCCGATTATGTCGATGCACTTTACGAACATCACGTGCCGGACGGGGCCGCAGATGCTACAGCCCGCGGCCAGGTGGTCCATGACATGATGCGCGCACGCGAAGTGACGGCGCTGGCACGAGTCATGGACGCGCTCAAGGATCGCAACGATCTGCGCATTATTGGCCCGACTGACGCGGCACACCGCGCGCCCACAGTCGCCCTTGATCTGGGCCGTGATCCAGTGGCCGTGGCCGCCACCTTGGCCGATCATGGGATCATGGCGGGAGGCGGCGATTTTTACGCAGTGCGCGCCCTAGAGGCGATGGGCGTTGACCCGGCGCGCGGTGTTTTACGCCTGAGTTTCACGCATTACACCAATGACGCAGAGATTGATCAGCTGCTGGGCGCGCTGGACGCGGTATTGTGAACCGATATTTCTATGGGCGTGGTTGATCCACGCACTTCCGTGCTACGTAAGTCCTGTTAAGAAAAGGATAACAGGCGTTGAGCACCTCTCCGATTATTATGTGGTTCCGCCGCGACTTGCGGTTGAGCGATCACGCGGCCCTGTCTGCTGCTTGCGATGCCGGACGGCCCGTGATCCCTGTGGTCATTCGCGATGGCGCGGTCGATATTCTTGGTGCCGCGCCAAAATGGCGCTGGGGACTGGGGGTCGGGTATCTGGCGGCGTCGCTTGAGGACAAAGGCAGCCGTTTGACCTTGCGATCTGGCGATGCGCTCGAAGTGTTGCAGGCATTGATCCGCGACACGGGGGCAGGGTCAGTATACTGGACCCGCCTGTATGATCCGGATGCTGTTGCGCGTGATACAGCGATCAAGGCCGCGCTGAAGGATCAGGGGATCGAAGCGCGCAGCTTTGGGGGGCATTTGATGTTCGAGCCGTGGACAGTCGAGACCAAGACTGGCGGCTATTACAAGGTGTTCACCCCGCTTTGGAAATCGGTGAAGGACCGCGATGTCGATGCGCCATTGCCCGCACCGGCGCGCATTCCTGCACCCGAAACGTGGCCCGAAACCGAGGCATTGGCCGACTGGTCCTTGGGGGCTGCAATGCAGCGCGGTGCGCCGATAGTGCTGCCTCATGTGCAACTGGGCGAAGGGGCCGCACAATCGCGGCTGGGCGCGTTTATCGCGCACAAGGTTGCGAGTTACGATCAGGGCCGCGATCTGCCCGGAGAAGATGGCACATCCAACCTGTCGGAAAACCTCGCTCTTGGTGAAATCAGCCCGCATCAATGCTGGCATGCAGGCCTGCGTGCCCGCCACGAGGGCAAACCGGGAGCCGAGACCTTTCTAAAGGAATTGGTGTGGCGCGAATTTGCCTATCACCTTATGCACCACACGCCCCGCATTCTGGATCAAAACTGGAAAGAAGGCTGGGATGCGTTCCCTTGGAACACCGAGGACACGGACGAAGTGTTGGCGTGGAAACGGGGGCGCACAGGCATCCAGTTCGTGGATGCATCCATGCGCGAGATGTATGTGACTGGACGCATGCACAATCGCGGGCGCATGATCGTGGCGAGCTACCTGACCAAGCATCTGATGAGCCATTGGCGCATTGGGCAGGCGTGGTTCGAGGACTACCTGATCGACTGGGACCCTGCAAGTAACGCCATGGGTTGGCAATGGTCCGCAGGGTCCGGCCCGGATGCAACACCCTATTTCCGGGTGTTCAACCCCGTCACCCAATTGGACAAGTTCGACAAGAACCGGGACTATGTCACCCGTTGGATCGCCGAAGGACGTGGCAATCCACATGCCGATGCGCTCAGCTATTTCGACGCGATCCCGCGCGCTTGGGGCATGTCTGCGACTGACCCTTATCCTGATCCAATCGTCCCGGCAGATCAGGGGCGCAAACGCGCACTGGGTGCCTATGAAAACAGGAAATTCTGATGAATTGGGCTGCTGAGTTAGCGATGTTGCGCGCGTCTGCCGCGTTTCGAGACATGAAAAATATCAATATTCTTTGCCCAGACATCTGCATCTGCTTGCACGCCCGTGCAGGTCTGGCTAGCACCGAGACTGAACGTCGAACGGAGACCGCATGATCAAGACTTCAACCACCGGCGAACAGAACCTACCGCGCTACTTTGCGCGGGCGTTTTCCATGCTCAAGGGCATGAACACAGGGCGCATCGATTTTGTGTTGCCGGACGGGCGTCGTTTTCGCGCCGAAGGGGTCAAACCCGGTCACGTCGCCGAAGTGCACATTCACAACAACGATCTGTTTGCACGGTTGATCCGCGAAGGCGATCTGGGCTTTTGCGATGCCTATCTGGACGAATGGTGGAGCACGCCGGACCTGCAGGCCTTTATGGACTGGGTACATGCGGACAACGACGCCATCTATGATGGCTTTCCCGGTATGGGGCTTGTGCGCAATTTTGAAAAGTTCCGGTTTTGGTTGCAGCGAAATCACCGCGAACAAGCCAAAAAGAACATCAGCTATCACTATGACCTTGGCAACGAATTCTATGGGTTGTGGCTTGATGAAACGATGACCTATTCCAGCGCTCTGTTCGAGACAGGACAAGAAAGCCACGAGGCCGCGCAAATCGCCAAATACGCCAGTATGGTGGATGAAATGGGCGTAGACGCAGGCGATCACATACTGGAAATTGGCTGTGGTTGGGGCGGGTTCGCCGAATACGCCGCCAAGGAACGTGGCCTCAAGGTGACGGGTCTGACCATCAGCGAAGAGCAGTTTAAGTATGCGCAGGATCGCATTGAAAAAGCAGGACTTTCTGATCTTGTTGACTTCAAGCTGCAGGACTACCGTGATGAACTCGGCAGCTATGACGGGATTGCCAGCATCGAAATGTTCGAGGCTGTGGGTCAGAAATACTGGCCAACGTATTTCGAAACGGTTCGGGACCGCCTGAAACCGGGCAAGAACGCGACCCTGCAGATCATCCTTGTGCAGGATCATCGGTGGGACGTGTATCGACGTGGTGTGGATTTCATCCAGAAATACATCTTTCCCGGTGGCATGTTGCCAAGCCCAAAGGCGCTGCACGCGCAGATCACGCAGGCGGGCCTGGGCATTGAACGCTCTGTTGAATTCGGTCCCAGCTACAACATAACGCTGCGCCGCTGGCACGACACGTTCAACGCCAAGTGGGACCAGATCTCAGCTATGGGCTTTGATGATCGATTTCGGCGGATGTGGAATTTTTATCTAACGTCTTGTGCTGCCACCTTTGACAGTGCGAACTGTGACGTGACACAAATTACGATCAAACGCCCTGGATAAACAGATGATGGATACCGCCTATGCCTGACGCAGCCAAATTGGTGGCCGCTTTGTGCATGGCTGCATTGGGGTTTGTCGTATCGGGCCTGATAATGGGCCTGTTTGATGACGAGATGAATTTTGGCTGGTTCACACAGGTCAACATGGCTTTGGGTGCCATCGTCGGTTGGATCGTGATCGGCGGGCGGGCAGGGCGCGGGATCACGGCGGCAATCAATATCGGTCTGACAGCGCCTGTTGTTCTTGTGTTTTGGGGACTGGTCATTCAATCCGCAAACGAAATGATACGTAATGCAATGTTGAACCGGTATCACGATGCGTTTGATGCTGCTGGGGCCGTTTTTGAAATTGGGGTGAAATGGGCGTTGATCATCACTACAGTCCCGGTTTGGGCGACGCTGCTGATGGGTGGTGTGATCGCGGGCATCGCCAGCGAATACGCGTGGCGGACGTGGCGATAATTTGATGAACACCCTGTTTTTTTACGGCACGATGCGTCATGTGGCGCTGCTTGAATATGTGATGGGCCGCGCGGCGGGCGAACTTGACCTCGCAGAAGCGGTGTTGCCTGCATATGCCGTGATGGCGGCACAGGACGGCCCATTCCCGGTCTTGGTCCCCGATGCGACATCAAACGCGCAAGGCGTCGTTGTACACGGGCTATCGGATACTGACATTGCCCGCCTGAACTACTATGAGGCCGGGTTCGACTACGACCTGCGCAGGTTAACGCTGCAGAGCGGCGAGAACGCGGATGTTTATGTGCCAACCCCGGACGTGCGTGCCACGGATACGGCGTGGGATTTCGCCGCGTGGGCGCGTGATTGGGCAGACCTAAGCCTGCTGGCAGCCCAAGAAGTGATGGACGGTTTTGGTATTGTCGCACCGGAAGTTGTCGCAGCACGGTTTCCGCAAATCCGTGCCCGCGCCTGGAGCCGTATCATGGCCCAGAACGGACGACATGGGGCAGGGGTGATGGATGGTCGTGTTGAGATCATCAACCGCCGTCGTGCGCACACCAGTTTTTACGGGTTTGACGAACTGCAGATCTGTCACGAGACGTTTGATGGTGGAACGTCTGCCGTTCTGGATCGGTCTGTGTTCGTGTCTTGCGATGCGTCAATCGTGTTGCCCTATGATCCGGTGCGCGACCGTGTGCTGCTGGTCGAACAGGTGCGCCTTGGGCCAATCGGGCGGTATGATCCGGTTGTTTGGCAGTTGGAACCCATCGCGGGCCTGATCGACGCCGGCGAGATGCCAGACGCCGCCGCTCACCGCGAAGCGCACGAAGAGGCAGGCCTGTCGTTTGATCAGCTTGAGCCTGTCGGGGAATGTTACGCATCACCCGGTGCCACAACAGAGTTTTTCAATCTGTTTGTGGGCCTGTGCGCGTTGCCTGACACCGCGTCCCGGATTGGGGGCGAGGCGAGCGAGGGCGAAAACATCCGCACACATGTGCTGACCTTTGACGCGCTGTTGGCCATGGCAGACGCGCGCAAAACAGCCAATGCACCGCTGACCTTGCTGACATATTGGCTGGCCGTTCACCGAGATCGCCTGCGCGCCAACCACGCCGATTGACGTGGGTTGAGGTCGCCCCGCGCGCCCGCTAAACCTGTATCAACACCAAACAAAGGACCGCTGTCATGCGCTTTTCCCCCGATCTGGCCGCCGCCGTTGGAAACACTCCCCTGATCAAGATGCGCAAAGCCAGCGAAGTCACAGGCTGCACCATTCTGGGCAAGGCCGAGTTCATGAACCCCGGTCAATCCGTCAAGGATCGCGCCGCCCTGTCGATTATCAAGAATGCAGTCGCCACCGGCGAGTTGCGTCCCGGCGGCACGATTGTCGAAGGGACGGCAGGAAACACAGGCATCGGTCTGGCACTAGTGGGCGCGTCCATGGGGTTCAAGACCGTGATCGTCATCCCCGAAACCCAAAGCCAGGAAAAGAAGGATATGCTGCGCCTCGCCGGTGCGGAGTTGATCCAGGTTCCTGCCGCACCCTATCGCAATCCGAACAATTTTGTGCGTTATTCCGGGCGCTTGGCGGCTGAACTTGCTAAAACTGAACCGAACGGTGCCATCTGGGCCAACCAGTTCGACAACGTCGCCAACCGTCAGGCGCATGTCGACACGACAGGTCCTGAAATCTGGGAACAGACGGACGGCAAGGTCGATGGCTTTATTTGTGCTGTCGGCTCAGGCGGCACGCTGGCTGGCGTGGCGCAGGTGTTGCAACCCAAGGGCGTGAAGATCGGCCTTGCCGATCCGGACGGTGCGGGCCTGTTCAGCTATTATACGACCGGTCAAATCGCCATGCAGGGCGGGTCCATTGCCGAAGGCATCGGCCAAGTGCGCATCACCAAGAACCTCGAAGGGTTCAAGCCCGATTTCTGCTATAATGTGTCTGATACAGAGGCCCTGCCGATCGTGTTCGATCTGTTAGAGCACGAAGGGCTGTGCATGGGGGCCTCAACCGGGGTCAACGTGGCAGGCGCGATGCGGCTGGCGCGCGATCTGGGGCCGGGACACACGATTGTGACGATCTTGTGCGATTTCGGCACGCGCTATCAGTCCAAGCTGTTCAACCCTGATTTCCTGAAGGAAAAGAACCTGCCGGTGCCCGACTGGCTGGTTCGGCCACCCGCCAGCCTTCCGGACGTTTTTGAGGACGTATGATGGGGTACAGCGTTGCACGGCAGTGCTTGGCCGGACTTGTATTTCTGTTCTGGGCAACGATTGGTGCCGCGCAATCGGCAGCACCGGATTATGAGCAATGGCAGTCGGTCGCAGAACGCGCGGAAATGGCCGTTGAAACCGCGGCCGCGTCGGATGCGGCATTTAACGTGGTGCGGTCGGAAATTGCGGGCTGGCGTGAACAGTTTCAGGCACAGTTTTCGGTAAACGACAGCCGTATTTTAACGCTGCGCGAACAGATTGCAGCCTTGGGTCCTGTCCCTGAGGACCCAACGACCGAAGCCGACGAAATCGTCGCACGTCGTGCAGAGCTGAATGCACAAATACAGCGTTTAACCACCCCACAACGCACCGCCGAAGAGGCGTTCAGTCGCGCCAACGGCATCATCGCAGAGATCGATAGGATCATCCGGGACAGGCAGGCTGACGAGCTTTTGAATGCAGGACCATGGCCAGTAAACCCGGCCTTTTGGCCGGGTGCGTTGCGGAACCTCCGCGATACGGTAACGGCTTTTGGGGCTGGCACGCGGCAGGCTTGGGGCAATCCAACCCGCAGATCCGAGGCGCAAAGCAATCTGCCCCTGACAATTCTGCTTGTGGTTGTCGGGGTCCTTTTGGTGACACGCGCGCGATCTTGGTCGGAATGGCTGGCCGTGCGCATCCAACTGCGTAACAGCCGGGCGACTGCGGATGTCGCGGCCTTTATCGTGTCTTTGGGCCAGATCGTGGCACCCATGATCGGGGTCATAGCACTTGTGCGCGCCATTACGGTCACGGACATGTTCGGGCCACGCGGTCGTGTCCTGCTTGAGTCTTTGGAAACTGTTGGTCTGCTTCTGTTTTTCGCACTGTGGCTGGCAAGCCGTACGTTTCCAGGCGACGATGCAGTGCGTGGAGCGACCCTATTGCCGTCTAAGCGCCGCACCGAGGCGCGGGTTTACATATTTTTTCTCGCGCTTGTTTATGCGGCGTCGTTCCTGCTCTCTGAATTCTCGACATTTGATCGCTACACCCCGGCGACTGATGCCGTCCTAAACTATCCGCTTGTCATACTTGCCAGCCTTATGCTGATCCGCGTGGGTTGGATCCTGCGACGGGTCAAAACCAAAAGTGACGACGAAGCCGCGCCAGAGCAATTTGTCACGCGCCGGGCCATCGCTTTGTTTGGTCGCGGCGTCATGATTGTCGGTGTCGTCGCACCACTGTTGGCCACATTTGGGTATGGCACAGCTGCGAAGTTTCTGGTGTTTCCGACGATCCTGACACTTGGGTTGTTCGGCACGGTACGGCTGTTGCAGACCTTTGTTCGAGATGTCTATGCGGCCTTCAAACAGGATGAAGAAGCCAAGGATAAGCTATTCCCGACGCTGGCCAGCTTTGCGATTGTGGTGCTCGCCATGGGTGTGCTGCCCTTGATCTGGGGTGCACGGGTCACTGACATGACCGAAATTTTTTCCCAGATACGCACAGGCGTGAAGATTGGCGATGTCACGATAACGCCCGGAAGCTTCTTCACATTGTTCATTGTGTTTGGTCTTGGCTACGGGATCACACGGGCGGTTCAAAACGCGCTCAAAGTATCGGTCTTGCCCAAGACCAAGATTGAACCGGGTGGTCAGGTCGCAATCGTTTCCGGCCTTGGCTATGTTGGGATCTTTTTGGCTGGCCTGATTGCGATCACAGCGGCTGGCATTGATATGTCCAGCTTTGCGATTGTGGCCGGTGCGCTGTCTGTAGGCATTGGTTTTGGTCTGCAAACGATCGTGTCCAATTTTGTTTCTGGGATCATCCTGTTGATTGAACGCCCGATAGCCGAAGGGGATTGGATCGAAGTTGGCGGGCAGATGGGCTACGTCCGCTCGATCTCAGTCCGCTCGACCCGGATCGAAACCTTTGATCGCACGGACGTCATCGTGCCCAATGCGGATCTGATTTCGGGGACTGTGACGAACTATACCCGCGGCAATACAGTGGGGCGCGTCATCATTCCCGTTGGTGTGGCTTATGGCACTGATACCCGCCGTGTGGATCGCATCCTGCGCGAATTGGCCGAGGCCCATCCGATGGCGCTGATGAACCCGCCACCGATGATCCTGTTTGCGGGGTTTGGCGCGGACAGTATGGATTTTGAAATCCGCATGATCCTGCGTGACGTGAACTGGATGATGGTGGTGAAAAACGAATTAAACCACCAGATCGCGGCCCGCTTTGCAGAAGAGGGCATTGAAATACCATTTGCGCAGCGCGATGTCTGGTTGCGCAATCCCGAAGCCCTGCAGACACGCGCACCAGCGCACCCCCCTCAGGCGGCACCCGAAACGCCAGATTCTACTGTAATGCCGGATGTCGTCATAGACCCCGACACGGACGGTGTAACGCGATGACCAATATGCTGTTTCGCACGGACGCCTATGTGCGCGACGCAGAGGCCCGTGTTATGGCCCACACCGCTGAGGGTGGCATCGTGCTGGACGCCAGCCTGTTTTATCCCACAGGCGGCGGACAGCCCGGCGACAGCGGCACGCTCAGTTGGGACGGGCAGGGCCTGTCGATCGCCACAGCCATCAAGGGTGAGCGCGACGCAATCGTACTGGTCCCGGCAGAGCCGCGCGCCTTGCCGCCGGTTGGCGCGCATGTGGTGCAATCGCTGGATTGGGAACGCAGGTTTGGTCACATGCGCGTCCACACCGCACTGCATCTTTTGTCCGTCGTTGTGCCCTTTGGGGTCACTGGCGGATCCATTGGTTCTAATCGTGGACGGCTGGATTTCGACATGGCCGAAGCCCCCGAAGACCGCGACGCACTCGAGGCCGCGCTGAACGATCATATCTCCGCAGACATGAGGATCGGCGAAGAATGGATCACCAACGCTGAACTGGACGCAAACCCTGGCATGGTAAAGACATTGTCCGTACAACCACCGCGCGGAGCAGGGCAGATCAGATTGATCCGCATCGGAGAAGACAGCGAAACCGTTGATTTGCAACCCTGCGGCGGCACCCACGTGGCCCGAACCGGCGAGATTGGTGCCGTGCGTATCGGCAAGATCGAGAAAAAAGGGCGGATGAACCGCCGGATTTACCTGCATCTGGACAGTTAGGCACGGACACCCATTGTTGCTATTGGTGGACCGCTCAGATCAGCCCAGAGGCCTTCGATAACAGGCGTTGCCTCTGCAAATGCGCGTCATTGCACCCGGTCCGAGGGTATGAAGCGACGTTAAGCTAAAACAATTAACACAAGCGTCACATTCTTTCATCTACCCGCTTGCGTTTGGGTGCCAGAATTGGGTAAACGGCGCGCACGGACAGGTGGCCGAGTGGTCGAAGGCGCACGCCTGGAAAGTGTGTAGGCGGGAGACCGTCTCCAGGGTTCGAATCCCTGTCTGTCCGCCATTATCCCCATTGCGAACCAGTGACGCCGCCCCGATGGGCACGGATTTTTCCGTGTTATCAAAGGGGTTTGCGTGAGCCGACCGAACCTCATAGACGCACCGTCAGGCCGAAGCTGGGCTCAGAGTGGCCCTCAGTCTCAGTTTGGGCGAACCTCGCCCTTTGCGGTTCGTCTATATTTTCTTAATCATTTTCAGTGACTTAACTTAAAGCCCCGCCAAAACCCAAACACGCGTTCCGAACGACCTCGATGGCGACATAGACGGAACGCGCGGTAGGCGCGTTACTCGGGAAGTCAGAGTAAAGCGGCGGATTTCTGGGGTAGGTTCGCATCCTAATCCCCCAACCGAAACTGCTGATGACAAATGATTTTCCCTTGTCTAGCCTCGCCGCATGTCGATCGATCCTACCGCACCGCAAATTGTTGAATGGCTCGCGCAGTTCGAGCTTGATGATCAGCCCATCGGAGCCAAGCTCCTGTCGGAGTTGCTAACCGTCAGTGCGGATGAACTGGCTGTCGGCCTTCGTGCCGTCATTATGAATATCGCGCAGGCTCGCTGTGGACCGGTGGCCCTCTATGCTGAGCGGCATATCCGAAGGCATCCCAAGAGTGGTCCAAACCGAATGTTTAAGGAGAGCCGGTCGCGACCTCGTCGCGCTGATGGCCATGGGCCGCCTCCTGTGCCTCAAGGCCGTCCCTATGACCGCGAAACCGGAAGCGAAGGAATCATAGCCACCTTAATCACTGGTTTGGTTCGCGCTGACCCGAAACGATTCCTCGATCATCCAGGACCGAAATTGATCCGTAAGAAACGGGTGCGCTCATTCGTGGTCGTGACTGATTTCATAGGGTCTGGAAAGCGGGCGGCCGACAATTTGGAGGCAGCGTGGAAAGTTCATTCCTTCAAGAGCTGGTTCTCTTCCGGGCACCTTCGATTTGCCGTCGCTGCTTATTCTGGGACGCTTAGCGGCGTAGCGAAGGTCAAAAACCATGGTTCGTTGCCTTCAGTTCATTTGCATCGTGGATGCCCAACGATATCGCATTTTGATTGGGAGACGCGCTCGCAGTTGATAAGAATTTGCAGGCGATATGCTCCAAGAAAGCTGCCTGACGATAGAACGGCCTTGGGTTACGGCGATGCTGGGGCGCTCATCGTTTTCGACCACGGCATACCAAACAACGCGCCTCTACTTCTCCATACGGCTACTCGCAGCTGGACCCCGTTATTCCCCCGTCGCTCTGCATCATTTCTGGGGAAAGCCCGTGGATACACCGCTCGATCCATGGAGATTGAACAGGCACTGATGCGTCTTCGAGAGAAACGTCTAGCCTCTGCGGCGAGATTTTCTGGGATAGAGGAACATGAACAAAATCGAATGCTAGTGCTGACGGCCTTAAAGAGGCGGCCACGCAATGCTCTTGCTTTGTCGGGCCGTACCGGGCTGACGCTGGTCGAGGTCGAAGAAATCATCGCTGAGGCTCGTAGAGATGGTTATCTTGATGGGGCGATGAAGCCGACGCAACGCGCCTACGTCGCACTGGAATATTTACGCTCTTCTGATCCACCGACTCCGCCTCTTCCCAAAACCAATGGCGAGTTCTATTGTCCAAAGTCGTTGAGACCGCCACGAAGGGCTTTTGGATGACGCCGGTTGCAAGAGCCGGCGCCGATGTTCGGTTGAGAAATCGGATATTGTGGGCAGCAGATTCTGCGCGCCTTCGGACTAGCTTTCTTGTAGCGCTGACGTGGATCGCGCCGTGCCACGATGCGCGGCCTTTCTACACGGCGCGATCCGCACCATCCTTGCGGAGTCGAAGCAAATGACTCTCTGGCGGTCTCAACCCTTCCAGACGGCGGCCAAAAAAGACGGCCGTGAGGATCAGGTCGTCAAAAACGCGACAAAAATCGCGACACATTTGATCCGCAAATCCCCCGGCGTCGAGCCTATACTGTCACTTAGACATCTGGGCCATCTAACTGGAACGCCTTACAATATGCTTCGTTCCGTTGTTAGACGCGATGAGCCTGAACCTTATCGTATCTTTCGAATTCGCAAGAGGCCACTAGCGAATGAGAAATTGCGCTTTCGGACCATCGTCGTACCTGCGCCGTGGCTGATGGAATTGCAGCGCTGGCTAAATGTTTGCATATTCGAACACATTTCGCCGCATTCTGCGAGCATGGCATTCTCGCGTGGGAATTCGATACGCGATGCAGCTGCCCCACATTGCGGTGCGCGTTGGCTCATCAAAATGGACATTATGAACTTCTTCGAAAGCGTCACGGAGCGGCAGGTTTTTCGCGTATTCGAAGACATCGGTTACGAACCTCTTGTTGCCTTCGAACTGGCACGCTTGTGCACACGACTTGGGACACGCTCGACACATGCGGGTCATCCTCGCTATCGTTCTTCTCTGAACCGGATGGAGATCAAGGATTACTCTGATCCATTGATGGGGCAGCTTCCTCAGGGTGCGCCAACCAGTCCACGACTAGCAAACCTGGTCTCCCGTGATCTTGATAAAGCACTGACAAAACTCGCGGATGAGCGTGGGTTCGTCTATACGCGCTACGCCGACGACCTCACTTTCTCATCGCGAGAGGCGCTTAACCGAACCGCAATCAAACCTATCATTGGAGCCATCAGCGGCATCATTGGCGACAATGGGTTTTCACCAAACGTAGCAAAGACGACGGTCTCTTCCCCGGGTGCGCGTAAGATTGTCTTGGGGCTTTTGATCGATGGGGATGAGCCCCGGCTATCGCGTGAGTTTAAGCAGAAGTTGCGTCAGCACCTTTATTATCTTCGTGAGCATGGTCCCGTCATCCACGCGGGTCGCAACGGCAATGCAACCACCTTTGGTCTCCGTCGCCACGTTTTTGGCCTTTTGCAGCATGCTCGCCAGATTGAACCGGTCTATGGAAATTCATGTTTGGAAGAGTTCGCGAAGATTCAGTGGTAGGAGATACTTCGTTGAGGTCCGCTGTAGTACTGTCCGATTTGGCAAAAACCAAGTTAGCCTAGATCGGTCACTTGAACGGAATTAAACACCAGCACGTTTTATTGCTGTCAATTTCTGTCGCTATCTTAATGCGCGACTAATGCTCGTTCATTTGACCTGCTTCAAGAATTGCTTGGCTTCAATCAAACACCCTTTCGGGCTGCTCCACCCATGGCAATTCCGCCACGCCGCAGAGGTCAAAGATCGACAGCACCGTGGGCTCGCGCCGCAGGACCAGTCGCTCCAGGACCGACGGCGAGAGCCATGCGAGCCGGATCACGCGGCTGACATAGCGATCGGAGATACCTTCCTCTCTAGCGAGATCGGCGATG
>ENA-OQVM01001947-OQVM01001947.1-marine-metagenome-genome-assembly--contig:-NODE-1947-length-25513-cov-20.679431_pt1 | contig 25513 bp, 27 predicted proteins | sample MGYA00237776_ERZ505498 | MGnify/ENA primary metagenome ERZ505498 (study PRJEB26159, sample SAMN06265151) | marine metagenome | isolation source: Helgoland LTER site | place: Germany:Helgoland, sampling...
CCATTATTCAGGAGCGCGCCTACTCCTCACCTATTTGGTACACCCCTTAGTTGGCCAACCTGATAGTAAGGAATTTGTATATGCAGCACGCTATTAATAAAGCACTGGCAATGGGCCTGGTGGGGTTCGAAAGCGGCCATTCAGGATCCATTTTCTTTCTCAGCTCGTCCAGATCAAACCCGAGGTCCGAAATGAGCTGTTTAGCTGGGGAGTTCGGCCTGGACAGGGATGGCATTTACGATCGGTTTGGAGAGTACCTACAAACCTACCAGGTCTCCCGGGACGCGCAGGCCTAGTCTTGCATTAATAAGCTTTTGAAAAATCACAAGGTAACTAGACGATGCTGAATTTTTTCTTGAGACGGGTAGTCGCGATGACGATCCCGTTGGCCGTAGTCGTTTTTATTTGCAGCTCATCTGCTGCCCACAGTTCCGAGTCGGCTGCGGTGGCTATGCCCGATGCCTACAGTGCAGCCGCGGCTAGAAGCATACTGGAAGCGGGCGGAAATGCCGTGGACGCCTCCATTGCTGCCGCTTTTGTCCTCGCCGTTACCTTGCCGGAGGCGGGAAACATAGGCGGTGGAGGTTTCATGACGGCTTATGTGGCCGGAAAGACCTCGTTTCTGGATTTCCGAGAGGTGGCTCCCGCCTCTGCGACTGTCGATATGTTTCTCGATGACAATGGGAAACCGATAGACATGTACAAACTTCTCTTCGGACCCATTGCTATAGGTGTTCCGGGCACGGTTCGCGGTCTGGAGATGGCTCATAAGGCCTACGGTACCATGAGTTGGAGCGCGCTGTTGGAGCCGGCCATTACGCTCGCCAGGGAAGGGTTTGTCGTTCACCCGAACCTGGCCCACAACTGGGACAAGTGGAAGGAGCCCGTCAGTACAGGCACCAACTTTCTCGAACATTTCGGTAACTTAAAGAGCGATGAAGTTTTTAAGCAGCCCCAACTTGCCGCTACCCTGGTTCGACTGGCGGAGGATCCTGAGGATTTTTACAGCGGAAAAACCGCTGAGATGCTGGTGGCAAGCATGGAGAAGTTTGGCGGCAGGATTACCGCAGATGACCTGAAGATCTACAAGGCACACTGGCGTGAACCCGTGGTGGCGGGATGGCGCGATTATACCATCGTCACGGCGCCGCCACCCAGCTCCGGAGGAATAGCGCTTGTTCAGATGCTCAGGCTGCGAGATGAGTCGGCACGGTATTTCGAAGGAGTAGGGCATAATTCCAGTCGCTATATCCACCTGCTCGCTGAGATCGAAAAACTCGCTTTTGCTGATCGAGCGGAGCATCTTGGTGACCCCGACTTTGTAACCGTGCCGACAGCACAGCTTCTTGGTGAGGCGTACCTGGAAGACCGGGCGCGGCAGGTCGACCCGGACAAGATATCGAGTGGCAAGTCAACTGCCCCCGGTTTTGAGCGCCCAGATACAACCCATTTCTCTATCATTGATTTCGATGGCAACGCCGTCGCATTGACCTATACCCTGCATGCTGTTTTTGGCAGCGGGATGGTTGTCGAGGACGCGGGATTTTTGCTGAACAATGAACTCGCCGATTTCAGTCCCAAGGATGACGTGCCAAATGCCCACGGGGTGCCGGGTAAATCCAGCAACAGTATTGAACCCAACAAGCGCTCTTTGTCGTCGATGACGCCGACTATTTTGCTCAGGCAGGACAAGCCGGTCGTGGTAGTGGGTACTCCCGGCGGAACCACCATATTCAACAGTGTCTTCCAGGTACTGCTGAACCTGTTTGACTTCCAGATGAGTGCTCAAGATGCGGTTTCAGCGACCCGGTTTCATCACCAGCTGCCAGAAGCAAACGTGATCCATTACGATGAAAATCGAGTGCCTTCACCTGAGCTAAGTGAAGGGTTGGCTCGTTTTGGATATGAACTGGTTCCCAACTGGTGGGGTGATCTTGGTGATGTGCAGCTTATATTCAGAGAATCTCCCAAGCGTCTCGCCGCGGCTTCCGATCCACGGGGCCGCGGCCTGGCCGAGGTGATTCCAATTACTGAGACCCCTGAGCCGTCTCGCTAGAATGTGCGCGATTTCTTACGGGGGATGGCAAGTATGAATCCAGAAACGCTGAACCTCATCAGGTTCATACGAGTTTTTGCACTATCTACGATTGGCTTGTTTCCTGTCTTACTAATTGCTGATATCGATGCGGGGCCAAACCGCTTCGCCTTTACCAATGTGATGGTCATCGATTCGGGGAATGGTGTCCGGGTTGATCAAACTGTCTATGTAGAAGGTCAAACCATTGTATCGGTTGGAGACGGTGAACTCCCGCCCGGTGTGGACGAAATTGATGCTCGCGACAAGTACCTTATTCCGGGTTTATGGGATGTCCACGTTCACCTGACATTTTTTTCCGGATTCGACAATATTCTTGACCTGTTTCTCGCTAACGGGGTTACCAGCGTTAGAGATACAGGGGGAGGCATTTCAGCGCTTGCGCCGCTGATCGATATGTCTGAGACGGACCCAACTTCGTTTCCCCGAATCTACGCCTCTGGTCCGCTACTGGATGGCGAGCTCGATGTATACAGCGGTAGCGACCCCATGCATCCCCCGATAGGTATTTCTATTCGGGATGAGTCAATGGCTAGAAACGCAGTGAGTGATTTGCATGAATGGGGAGCCGCTTTCTTTAAAGCGTATGAAATGTTGTATCCCGAAGCTTACTACGGAATTCTTCGGCAAGCGAAAGCCTATAACAAGCCGGTTACCGGCCATGTTCCGCTGAGTATGGATGCTGTTGAAGTAGCCGAATCAGGTATAAGCAGCCTGGAGCATCTAAGGAACCTTGAACTTTCCTGTTCCTCTGAGTGGGAGTCGCTGTTAAGGGAGCGACAGGAGATATTGAGACGCAGTATAGACGGGGAAGGTCACCAGGTTCGATCGAAGATTCACCGTAAACAACGGGAAGTTGCCCACGATACATATTCAGCTGAGCGCTGCGAGGAGGTCGTGCATTCCCTAAAAGAAAACGGTGTATTCCAGGTGCCCACACTGGCATTGAACCTGGCCCCCACGAGGAGATATTTCTCACGAGCGGAGTGGCAAGGTATTTACTCAGTACTGCCTGTTGCAATTAGAGATCTATTCGACCAGTTCACTGAGCAGGCCCTCAAGCTCGAGCCCAGTGAGCTCGATAGGCAACACGAGCAATGGATCCGCCGAGCTATGGCCCTGTTGGTGGGTGCTGACGTGCCCATAATGGCCGGTACAGATTCGCCAATCTATCTGTTGACGCCGGGATTCAGCCTGCATGAGGAACTCGCTGTGTTGGTCGAGTTTGGCTTGACGCCGATGCAGGCGCTGGCCTCGGCGACATCAACACCCGCCAGGTATTTCGGTCTAGAAGGGAAGGTCGGTACTATCGGTCCCGGGAAAACTGCAGACCTTGTCCTGCTGGATGAGAATCCCTTGCTGGATATCAGGAATGTAGGCGAGATTCGCGCGGTGGTACGCGCCGGCAAGCTCTATAATCGAGCCGCACTGGACGAGATGCTGGCGTCGGGAAAATAGGCTCTGGTGAAGCCGGCGAGGACTTTATTGTTCCAGTTCGGGAACGGTGAAAGGGGTGGGATCTGAAAACCTTTTTAGTACGTTCTCCGTTATCCTCGAGACGGCGTTGTCGCAGTCGTTATGGGTCAGGCTGCCGCACCAGGACATTGATCCGGTAGCAAAGACCGCACCGCCTCCCGCCGTCTCAAAGAATACGATATCGGCATGAGTCATGGGCGCATAGATCTCAAGCGGCTGGGTGGCGGTCATTTCGTCGATCGCATAGAGCATCCCCGGGCCGTGATTCTCAGACCTTGCCAACACGATCGCATGATCGGGAGTGCCGTGGTCAGGGTCGACCCGGTCGATTTCCTCGCCTGCCGCGCCCCCGAAAACCCCAAAGTCGCCGACAATGTCTTCGTCAACTCCCTCCAGGATGAAGGCTGCCCTGCTGTCCCTGGCATCCTCGGTCACCCGGTAATACGAGGGGCCGTAGCCCTGGGCGATAAAGCCCACGCCAAACAATTGCTGCGGTGGCCTGCCCAGTTCACGCCATTGACCGCCTTTCTCCCCGGTGAACTGGTGAAACTCCTCTCCGACCCGGGATGCCCAAGGCCTGGTCCCTGTTCTGCCGCGGCGCACTTCGATGGCGCCCGGGAAATGCTGGCTGACCGCTGAACGCCAATAGAAACCATTGCCGCCCATGTACATGAATCGGCCGCCCGTCTCCAGGTAAGTCTGGATCGAGTCCATCATCCGTGTTGTCGGGTACTCGGGATGGTTGCCGGTCATCACTACCGGGTATTGTTGCAGCAGTTCAGCACCTTCCTGGTCGGTCAGGTCGTCAGTGATGATGTCGTAGTTGATACCCTGTTTTTCGAGCCAGTCGATAAACAGCAGGTCGGCGCAGAAGGTCCACAGAATGGTCTTCGGCCGCATATTGAGTAGCGGCCTTAGCCAGGAGCTGAAGTGCACGCCGCTCCTGTCTGAGTGCGAGTCATAGGTCGACAGGCCGAGGCTGCGATTTGCACTGACAAGATCATCGTAGGCTGCCGACCCGGGAGTCTTCATGAATTCGTGGGATTCCTCGCGCGAAACGCCGTATTCTGATCTTATGATGTTGAAGATATTGTTATTCCCGTACGCGAGGTAAGTATATGTTGGCACCATGAATGCGAGTTTAGCTTGAGGTCGGCCGTTTGGCGCGGCTACGAAAAACGGTATGTACTCTTCGTTATCGCCTTGATGGAGCCTCAGGGCATAGATGCCGGATTTGAGGCCTTCAGGTATTTCCCAGACTATGTCATCCTGCCAGCCGCAGTCATACAGGTCGTCGTCATGGAAGTGAATCGCTGAATACTGTTCCGGCGCTTGTGTCCAGCGTGTTTCTGTGCCGTCCCATCGGCTGCTCCTGACCGCACGCAGAGGCAGGTTGTGTACGTGACCATGGCGTTGGTGTATAGACCTGTCGATAACCCTCCCGGATTGCTGTTCCAGGGAAAAATCCCAACGGGCCAACCAACTGGTGGCGCAAACGTCGGGTAGTTCATCCGCCAAAAGAAGGCCTGCATCAGCCTCCGAAAATGCTGCGGCGGCAATTGAAGGGTTCTCTATTCGCCCATTAAAGATGCTCCCCGGTACGGTGTTACCCGCAGCGTCTTCTCCCGAGGAGACTGCACCGATGGTCAAGGGTGCGCTGACCTCGGGTAATGCGTCGTTAAAGGACTTCGACTTTGCCGAATCGCTGTAGTTACTGTTGAATGTTTTGTTAGAACCGAGCTCGACGCACCAGAGAGAGGCTTCGCCGCTTTCTACATCCAGTGATAGTAATATTTGGTACCAGTGCTCCTTGCGAGCGACCAGTGCAGACTCGACCACGTCAGGACTACTGGAATCGCTGACGACTTCGAAGCCGAAATTCCCGTGCTCACTGATATACAGGGACCAGCCCCTGCATGCCGGCGCGTCATAGCGGGAAATCAGCACCTGTTTTCCAGCGCCGGGTCTGTAAGGTTGGCAACGCAGCGCGATCGACAGCTCAGGTGAGCCACTCTCGAAGGCATGGCCGGGCACGTAAATGCAGGATCCGGGGTTGACCGATTGGAACCGGGCCCGGTGCGTTCCATTAATGCTGGAAGGAATCTCCTCCTCCCTGAATGAGGCGTGCTCCGAGTGTGCGTCGCCATTGATCAACTTGACCAGCTGTACGGATATGTCTGCCTCTTCTTTACAACTAAAACGAAACGAGATTGGTTCCCCCGGGCGAACTGTCAGTCTGTCTGTGTAGCCAAGTAAGCTATTCATGCTAGATTTCCCAAATGTTACTTTACATGTTTGTAAACATTAAATAGTATACCCAGAGCATTTGCAAGATGGTACTTTCTTTAAACCAATCAATGGAGATTTCTAAATGTCACGCGACTCAATACAACCCCCGGAATTACTAGATGGACGGGCCTTTGCAATGGCGCAGGTGGTTCGTTCCAAGGGTGGCAGCTATGTCCACGTTTCAGGCCAGACAGCCATAGACAAGGAAGGTGCACAGATCGGTTCTGACCTGGCCACCCAGCTTGAGGTGGCGCTTGAAAACCTGCGGCTCGCCCTGGCCGGTGCCGGAGCAACCCCCAGCGACCTGGTGAGCATTACCACCTACATCGTCGACTTCGAGCCGGAGCAACTGGCAGTCTATGTACCGGCCCTGAACAACTTCTTCGATCCGGACAACCTGCCCGCGTGCAGCATGTTGGGCATAAGTGCACTGGCGCAGCAAGGTTTGCTGGTTGAGATCGAGGCGGTTGCTGTGCTGGACGATTGACACGGTCGTCTTACGGGAGGAATAGACGTCTCCGGGTTCCCGCACATCGAGGTCGGGTGTATCGGGAAGGCTTCTCACCACGCCAGGCAAGCGCGTGGGAGGCCTCGAATGAACCGTCGTGACTACCGCGGATGCCCGTCAGTGTTGGCGGATAGTAATCCCTGGGAGCTCCCGAGGCCGCCCTGACAGCACCACTTAACAGGGTCTGTGATCCTATGAGCGCTGCGCCCGCAATGCCAAGGGAGGCGCCATTGAGAAAGTCGCGTCGTGTTACTTTTTTGTTCATTTATTTCACCTGTGATTGGCCGGGCCTACTGCTCCAGCAATTCGTTCAACAATGCAGTGTCAAGGTATTCGTACATAGCCGAGTCTTTTGCCGGTAGTTATGAGAATTCAGGAGCCTGGAGCGTTACGCCATGGCCCCATGCTGATTGCGGTCAGGTTACATATACTGTACACTGCTGTAAAGTTAAAATTAGCGTCCGTGGCGCACGCTGATATGGACGACCGGGGCTGGCGCAAGGGTTGAGGGCAATAGGAAATCTGCGTGTTTGATGCGAAACGAGTGATATTCAGTGGTGCAGGCCAGTCAGACGTTGGACGCAAGCTAGGTCGGTCAGCCTATGACGCGACCTGGGTAATGCACGCCACGATGCTCTTACTTGCCGACCACTAGGAGTCGCTGCAATGAAATAGGGAACAATGAAAACGTCGCGCAGAACATTTCTGACGGCCACCGCAGCATCGCTAGCGGGGGGCGCGTTATCTTCCGTTTCCTACGGACGGAAAACAGAGAAGCGAGTTGAACTTCCTGACAATGGCACCGAGTTATGCTATATGGCTCCAAGTCAGCTCGCAGATTTAATCAAGTCACGTCGACTTTCAGCTGTCGAGGTTATGATCGCCTATCTCGACCGAATAGATGAGATCAACCCGAGTATCAATGCAATTGTCTCCCCGATACCCCGTGAAGACGCACTTGCTAAAGCGGAAGAAGCAGACAAGGCTGTATCCCGTGGCGATACACTTGGCGTATTTCACGGACTGCCGGTTGCGATAAAGGATACTGCTGATATCGCGGGCATGCCTACTACGGTAGGGTCATTGTTACTTAAGAATAATATCGCAAAGAAGGACAGTTTATTTGTCAGCCGTCTGCGCGATGCCGGTATGATCTTTATCGGCAAAACGAATGTCCCTGATTTTGCGGGCGGCTCCCACACAGTCAACAAGATATTCGGAAGTACTCGAAACCCCTACGATCGGGCGAAAAGTGCTGGCGGAAGCAGTGGGGGTGCAGCGGCCGCGCTGAGCGCCGGCTTGATACCGATCGCAGATGGCAGCGATCTGGGAGGCTCGATACGCAATCCAGCCTCCTTCAATAACCTTGTTGGCCTGCGGCCATCGGTGGGCCGTGTTCCAGGGATACGAGCACACGGTTGGCAGAGTGCGTTGGCGGTCGAGGGACCGATCGGACGTACAGTACGCGACACAGCCGATATGCTAGCAATCATGTCGGGCCCAGACGCTCGCGATCCTCTCTCAATTCTGCAACCAGGTGATCTCTTCCGGCGGGAGTTGGATCGGGATTTCGCCGGTTACAGAATTGCGTGGGCCGGAAATATGGGCCACCTACCCATGGATGCGGAAGTATTGAACACATGCCAACAGTCGATGAAATATTTCCAAGATCTGGGCTGCACCGTGGAAGCTGCCTACCCGGACATGAACGGTGCGATGGAGGCCTTCCAAGTCGACCGCGCTTTCACTTTCGCGGGATTGTCAAAGATGGTGCCAACTACGGCATGGGACATGCTTCCTGCCCATATAGTTTGGAATATGGAGGAAGGCCTGAATCTTACGGTCGATGACTTCCAGAAGGCCTCAGAGCTCCGTACAGCGGTTTACCAAAGAGTTATCAAGTTTCTTACCGAATATGATTTCATCGCACTGCCCACATCGCAGGTGCCCCCTTTCAATATTGAGTGGGATTGGGTGAGAAAGATCAACGGTCAACCTATGCAGACCTACATCGATTGGATGGCTAGCTGCTGTATTATCAGCACAACCGAGCTTCCGGCCATCTCTGTACCCTGCGGGTTCACACAGGATGGACTGCCTGTGGGACTGCAGATAGTCGGAGGTTTCAGGCAAGACTTCGAAGTGCTGCAGATAGCTCATGCATTTGAGCTGGCAACCGGTTTCGGAAAAATTAGGCCTCAGGTTGGAACCTGAATCACCGCTCTGATCGCCTAAGGATTCATCCGTTATTCCCGCCGGCTTAATCGTCGGCATTGAAGCCGGCGAAAGCTCAGCGGGTGATTCTCATCATCAGTTCGGCACAAATACTTACAGGCTGGATTGAACTGAACAGGAATCCAGTTCAGGTGTCCCTCCTAAATATTCGATCGTGTTGAACTTCCTGACTATTTTCGGCGATGGATGAGGGATAGTAGATATGCCATTTCTTCTCCTCCTAGCCAGTTTTGTTCATTCCTTATTCAAGTCACGCCTCCAATTGACACTGGAAAATTTGGCGCTGAGGCAACAGGTGGTCATGCTCCCTCAATCAGTGAAGAAGCCTCGACCATCTATGGCGGACAAAATGGAGGTACATATGGGTATGTTTGAAGGCAAAACCGCCGTAGTCATGGGGGCATCAACAGCAGGGGCAATGACTTCGATGAGTTTGTGGGACTCTACAGAGAACTGACGCCGCATCAACTGTAATTACCACGAAGACCCAAGCCTAGGCGGGGAGAGGGTGGGCACCAAAGCTACAGTAATCATGGATCTGCGCGATAGCTGTATGCATATCATGCCTGTAAAAATCACTTGAATTAACACTTATCATGAATGTAAACTAAAACTCAAAGTCCAAAGCCCGGGGACGAGACGTCATAGTACAGCTCACCTACCAGTTCCAGTGATCGCAGGCTGAGGGTCCTACCTCGCCTACTCTGGCCCAGCTGCAACTGATGGTGTCGCATCGGAGTCTTTTTGCAGCCTCGGCTGCTATATCGTGTCAGTCTAATGTCCCAGGAGAACCCCATGCTTGTTGGTAAACTGAAAGAAATTTGGCGATACCCCGTAAAGAGCCTAGGTGGTGATACGTTGGAGTCCGCCCATGTGCACGAAAGTGGGATCGCCGGTGACCGCGGCTGGACCGCTGTGGATACAGAAACTGGCGATATGTGCAGTGCGAAACGCGTACCCAGGCTTCTTAACCTGAGCGCACGCTATCAGCACGAGCCAATAGACGGCATTGCTTATCAAGAAGACATTCCCCCGGTTGTGATTGAATTTCCCGATGGCCGGGAGATCGACACGCTGGATGAGCAGTCGGCGGCGATGAGTGACTTCCTTGGTAGATCAATCAGACTGCATCCCCTGGAACCACCGGAAAATCGGGATCACTATCGTATGTCATCCCCTCAAAGCGAAGAGCAAATTGCAAGATTGCTTGGCGTGAAGCCGGGTGAGGATCCCCTGGATATGGGAGAGTACGATCCGGCGCTGCTGGAGTTCCTGATGGAATATTCGGCTATTCCCGGGACTTACTACGATGCGTTCCCTCTGCATATGATAACAACCGCCTCACTAGAGCACATGAGGGAGATCTCCTCCCAGGATTTTGATATTCAAAGATTTCGACCGAATCTCCTTATCGAAACAGCGCCGGGAGTAGAAGGCATGGCGGAGTTCGATTGGGTGGGTAAATCACTGAAAATCGGCGATGTGGTCTTGAAGGTAGAGTCACGTACGCTGCGGTGCTCGATGCCATCCAGGGAACAGCAGCACTGCGGCCTTGAGCGGAACCCCAAAATTGCTAAATCGCTCTACGAAAATACAAACCGGTTTCTCGGTGTCAACCTCGCGGTAGAGCAGACTGGCTTACTGCGAAGTGGCAGTGATATTGAGCTGGTAGACTAGCCCCTCCCCCTTGGGCGGAGGGCCAGGTTCCTCGTTCAATCGACGACAAGCCGCTCATTCACCGTCCGCGACACTGCGTCGATTGCTTCCGCTTCCGAGTTATAGAGGGTTCTGGTGCATTGATGTTGTGACCACGATGATTGTAATTAACTTTACATTAGTGGTAACCTAAAGTCAGTGCTAATGAGGGTGCGGCTGCAGGTATTGGACATTAACTGGGCGGAAAATCCGTGAACTTTGGGACTGTGATGGATGGAGGTGGCCATAAGCTGCGACATCATTGTCGCCGCCGATAACGCCAAATTTTGTATACCCGAAGTCAAGCTGGGCTTGGCCGCCGGTGCTGGTGGCTTGTATCGACTTCCCAAGCAAATACCAGAGCCTGTGGCTATGGAGAAGCGATGGGTTTTGTTGAGTGATATTTAAGGTCTTTACTTTACATGTTTGTATACATAACATAAGCATAAAATCGCGACATAGGTGACCACATCCCTATTGAAACACTCAGGCTTATCGGAGCTTTCTCCAAGGCCATCCTGCGGCGGCGATTCGTTGATAGTGAAGTGATAGGCAATGCAGGAATTGTTCGTAGTAAATCTCATGAACAGAGAGGTAATTTTGGAAAACTGGCTCCTGAAGCAATTGGCCCGATTATTGTGTCTGTATTCTTTCTCTGTATCACCTTATGCATTTGCCGACGGGGCCACCTTCATCAACGGGAACTTCGTCAATGACGTCGGCCCCTGGCAGATGGACCTCCCCGCGGCCATCAAGGCAATGTGGAGCACCGATACGTCCGAGAATATCCCAAATGTGCCCATCCCTCTCCTCGCCCTGGAAACTGAGATGCTGGAACAGTCGAGGGGTTCAGTGCTGTATCGGCTGGGACATTCCACTGTTTTGCTCAAGCTGGGTGACGATTACGTAATGACGGATCCAGTTTTCAGTGAGCGAGCATCTCCACTACAGTGGTTGGGTCCCAAGCGCTTTCATCAGCCTCCCATTGAAATTCAGGCGCTGCCAAAGATAAGTGCTGTAGTTGTGAGCCACGATCACTACGACCACCTCGACAAACGCAGTATTGTTGAGCTGGCTGACAAGACGGGGCATTTCATCGTACCGCTCCGTGTGGGTGACCACCTCAGGCGCTGGGGTATACCCGAGGCACAAATCATCGAACTGGACTGGTGGCAGGAAGTGCAACTGGGTGACCTCCAACTAGTGGCCACCCCTGCCCAGCACCTGTCGGGACGGGGCTTGTTCGACAGGAACGAGACCCTTTGGGCCAGCTGGGTGATTATGGGCGCAGGTGCCCGGATATTTTTTAGCGGCGATAGCGGCTATTTTCCTGGATTTCGCGACATCGGCGAACGCTACGGGCCATTTGATGTCACCCTGGTGGAGAACGGTGCTTACAACCCAGCCTGGCCGGACATCCATATGATGCCGGCCGAAAGCGTTCAGGCCCACATCGACCTTAATGGCCGGCTCATGCTCCCTATTCACAACAGTACTTTTGATCTATCCCTGCATCCCTGGTATGAACCCATGGAACGAGTATCGGCGCTGGCGGCGGAAAGTAAGATCGAGGTGGCCACCCCTGTGATAGGGGCTAAATTGTCGGTGCTCAATCCATCTCCGACATACGCATGGTGGCGCGAAATAGTCCAGAATCATGTTTCAATTAGATAGCGAACGAAGCTGCCCATCATGGACGAGGCGGCAGCACAGTACGCCCAATTAATCATAAATAGGTATCAGCATGAACAGACGTATATCCCGAAGAGATTTCCTAAATGGCGTTTCAGTCAGTGTGGCTGGCGCTGCAATGATGAGCTCCCCTATTGGCTTGGCGGCGGCAGTGCGGCAGGCTTCAAGTATCTCCGGTGATTACTATCCGCCTGTGCTAACCGGTATCCGTGGGAGTCACAAGGGCGCGTTCGAAACTTCTCATGCCCTGGCCTGGCGTGGAGAAAAACCGTCTACTTACACCGATCTGGACGAAGAATACGACATGGTGGTAGTGGGTTCTGGCATCAGTGGGCTTGCCGCCGCATGCTTGTATCAACAGCAAGCCGGTAAGGGCAAGCGTATCCTGATTCTGGAAAATCACGATGACTTCGGTGGCCACGCCAAGCGCAATGAATTTCATTACCAGGATCAAATTTTTCTTGGCGCCGGTGGCAGTGGCAACTTCCAGGATTCGCGCGACTACTCGGCTGAAACTAAAAAGCTCATTTCGGACCTCGGGTTTGATCTGGGCGAGCTGAGAAAGAAAATGAATCCCGAATGGCCGCTTTCGAATCCCGCCATGCCCATGGGTATCTACATGGATAGCGAGCATTTCGGAAAAGATACCATAGTCAATGGCAACTGGTTGGCAGCCTGGCACGGGGTGGGTAACTACCGGGAAATGGTCGAGGCGTTATCCGTCCCGGCCAGCGAGAAGAAAAAGCTGATTCAGTTCATTGAGGGTACTCGCACACTGGCAAAGCCTCTGCCCGGTGAGAATATTCGCGCCTTCCTGAAGGGTACCAGTTATAAGACGTTTCTCACTGAATACGTCGGCCTTGTAGACCTTACCTGCACGCTGTTGAATCCTTTCATGAACGTCACCTATGGTGTCGGCGTCGACTCCCTATCGATTTACGAAGGCCTCAAGACGGGCTTGCCGGGCGCCCTTGTTCTTGGGGAGAGTGTGATGGAGGTATTGGCTGAGGCGGAAATGCTAGAGGAATCGGACATCCTGTGGATGCCCGATGGCAATGCCTCGCTAACTCGCCAGATGGTAAGGTGGCTGATTCCGCAGGTAGCCACTGGCAAGACGATGGAAGACGTTGTGGCCGCCCGTTTCGATTACAGTCAGCTGGATCGCCCCGACCACCCCGTGCGGCTGCGCCTCAACAGCTCCGTCGTAAACGCGGTCAATAATCCAGATAACTCAGTGTCCGTTTCCTACGTCACCGGAGGCAAAGCCTTCCGAGTGAAGGCCGGGCACTGCATATTGGCCTGCTACAACGGCCTTATTCCACATCTGTGCCCCGAGCTGCCCGAATCGCAGAAAAAAAACCTCAAGTATGGTGTTAAGCAGCCCTTACTTGCAGTAAACGTTCTGGTGAGATCTGGCCGACCAATCTTTGACGCTGGCAGTCAGTTACATCTGTGCCCCACCAGCTACTTTAAACTGGTTTCGACCGCGCCACCGGTCAGTATTGGCGACTATGTTCACAACGACGATCCAGATGCACCTATGGTCGTCTATTTGCTGACGACACCGACAGAAGAAAATAATGGCAGTCAAACAGCCCGTGATTTGTTTCGACTTGGCAGGCATGAACTGTATAACACCACGTTTGAAGACTACGAGAAGCAGATACGTGATCAGCTGACCGGAATGTTTGGAGCGACGGGATTTAATGCAGACCGCGACATTGAAGCGATTACTATCAATCGCTGGTCTCATGGCTATGCCTACATGTACAAAACGCTATACGATCCGGAATGGCCGGAGGGTGAAGCGCCCCATGAACTGGGTCGCAAACCGTTTGGCCGAATCAGCATCGCCAATTCCGACGCCGAAGCGATCGCATATTTGGGCGCTTCGATTGACGCTGCCTGGCGGGCTGTGACTGAACAGTTGGCCGCTGGCTAAATTGGATATTATCACAGAGAGATCACAGAGAATTTGTCTTCGGTGTCATTGCCACGTTTTACAGGCATAGCGCCCCCGCCAAGGTCCATGATCAGCCTGACTATCGCACCGATTTTCTTCTCACTCAGATTAGGGTCAGATCAGGTCCTCAGTGAAAGGCTGATAATAGGGAGAGCAGTATATGAAGAGTCTGCTCGGATATACCGATAAGTTGACAGTGCGCCCCGGGGAGCCCATCTCGTTCCGATCAGTTGTGCTGACGAGGCCGACATATCTGTGCAACTGGTGAAACTTATTAACGGCGACGCTTATTTTGCGGACCTATGAATGCGGCACCAGCCAGGCTCAGGGCGGCGCCGTTTAGAAAGTCCCGTCGGGTTATTTGTTTATTCATCTAATCTACCTGTGATTGGCTGGGATTACTGTTCTATCAACTTGTGCAGGTCGGCGAATACGCGAAATGGATCCTTTTTCAGCTCAGAATGAGATTCACCGTCGAAGGGGAATACGAGTTTCTCTGGAATATGATCGAGTATGTTGTAATCGCACATAGCCTGTCTTGCTTTGCCCATCTAATTAAATTACGCCAGATTACACTACTGTAAAAATAAAATGATTGCGCTGGTTTGCGGAATTGTCGGCACCGGAACAGGCAGAGAGAGGGGCTAAAAATGCAGATAACGAGACCAGATTTTGCGATTTTGGTACTGCTTGCAATATTTTTTTTCAAACGTCCATGCCGCAAGCAAGCCCAATGTCGTTCTGATTTTCATGGACAACTTCGGCTGGGGTGAGCTCGGTTCATACGGGGAAGGTGTGTTGCGAGGGGTCCCGACCCCCAATCTCGATCAGCTGGCCAATGAGGGCAAGACCGGGAATGGTGCGCCCGCCAATGAATACCCGGTACCTCTGCTTATCGATCTACACCAGGATTCGAAGGAAGCGAATCCTATGGCGCGGCGGTTCGCAAAGGCGGCGCCGTTCAGCATTTGTGCCCGGGTAGTTTTCATAATGTTGTCATCAAGGCGCCGCCAGTTAACCTGGGTAATTACCGAGGTGGTAGTCGAGGCGAAGAGCCTTTGCTATTGAGTATGGTCTATGTCCCCACGCCGCGGAACAATGGTAAGCAAAGCGGCCGTGATTTGCTTCGTTTAGGTCGACACCGTTTGTATACGACACCTTTTTCTACCTATGAAACAGAAGTCAAAAAACAGCTGACGTCGATGTTTGGAGCCAACGGTTTTGATGCTGAGCGCGATTTAGAAGCAATTACTGTGAATCGCTGGTCACACGGCTATGCTTATGTCTACATGGACTTGTACGATCACAGCTGGGAAAAGGGGCAGGCACCACACGAAGTAGGGCGCAAACCCATTGGTAGTATCAGCATTGCCAACTCAGACTCTGAAGCTATTCCCTATTTGCAAGAGGCTGTTGACGCCGCCTGGCGCGCAGTGGAGGAGCAGACTCGGGGGTAGTAGCGAAGCTATCCAATGAGTATCTTTAGAGAGGTGTGACTCAGTGACAAAGTACATCTATACGGTACTGTCGAACCCTGCATCGCCAGACGAGGAAGAGACCTATAACGCCTAGTATGACAGTATTCATCTGCAGGACGCGCTCGCCATTCCTGGATTTATTTCAGCGCAGCGATACAGGGTTCCAGATGAGTTGGCCGAGGCGGCCACATGGCGATACCTGGCCATCTACACAATAGAAACCAACGACATTGCTGGCACACTGGCGGATTTGATGGACCGTGTGGGTACGGATGCGATGGTTATATCGCCCTCAATCGACCGCGACAATGCTTGTTCCGCAGCTTCCGCACCGTGGGGTCCGCTGGTAACAGCTGACTGAGGAGATGTGCATGAACAGCGGAAGAGCCAAATCCGGGGTACTGTCCAGGGCCACCAGGGCCACCAGGGCCACATCGGGGTGACCGGACACTACACGCTCGATCTTAGCGGGATAGACGTTGAAGCCGGCGGTGACCAGGTCTTCGATGGTGTTGCCGGGGGCCACAGCGGGAATCAGTCGCCGCACTATTTGTCTTGCCAGCGAAGCGTTGCCATCGGGCATCCACACCACGTCAGAATCTTCCAGTATCATAGTGTCCGCCAGGGCCTCATAGACTTCCTGCCCCAGCACGCTAAAGCCTGGTGAGCCCCACTTGACGGCCTCGGCAATTGAGATGGAGTCGGCGCCTAGGCAGAAAGTCACGCCTATCACTGTATTCCACAGCGAAGAGGTATTTTCCGCGAGGTCAACATACTCCCTGAGGAATTTTTCGTAGCTGGTGCTCTTGAGAAAGTCCTTGATATTTTCCTTTGGCAGGAGTTTCTCCAGCGTGAGGGTCCCCTCTACAAACTCGATAAGCCCGAACTGCGTTCTCACAATCTTGTGGAGTGCCTGATCCTCGGGCTTCTCTTGGCCTCTCTACTTGCCTTTCCATTTCGGCGCTCGTTTCTCGGCAAACGCCATTGCTCCCTCAATAGCATCTTCACTAGAAAACACTGGATCTATAAAAGAGGCTTGTTTTTCCTTCGACTCATCCATGGTCCAGTCCTGAGATTGTGTCACCACCATCATGCTAGCGGCTACGGCCAGTGGTCCGTTAGCGGCAATCCTGACAGCCATTTCTTTTGCGGCTGTGAGTGCAGAACCAGATTCCACCACCTGATTGATCAGGCCAAGTTCATAAGCTCGTTCGGCTGACATGAAATCACCTGTCAATGCCAGTTCCATAGCGACACGCGGTGGCATCTGTTTTGGCAATTTGTACAGCCCACCAGCGCCAGCAGCCAGTCCCCGTTTCACTTCAGGGATTCCAAATCGGGAATCACTGGCCGCAACAATCATGTCGCAGCTAATAGCTAGCTCCATACCGCCGGCCAACGCATACCCTTCCACAGCAGCGATAATCGGTTTATTTGCACGATACTCTGTCAGGCCAGCGAACCCACGCCCCTCAATATAGGGTATTTCTCCGTTGACAAATGCCTTCAGATCCATGCCTGAGCAAAAAGTACCGCCAGCGCCGGTCAATACTGCCACCCGCAATTCAGGATTGCTCTCTAACTCATCGATTGCGGCAGTTAACCCATCGGCAAGTCCTCTATTGGCGGCATTTCTTGCTTCTGGCCGATTAAGAGTTATGGTCAAAACACCATTATCGATGGCCGTAACAACTTCACTCTCGGACATACTATTCTCTCCTTAAAAATATGTGATAGACAAAAAGGTCTGGTAAAGCCCGCTCATAGGAACCAAAGTCTACGCCGGGCAAGGGCTTTGCTGCCTTGGTAGAACTGCGCCGCAAGTGGCATTTCGAGCAGTGCAAGTGTTCGGTGAGCTTGGCAGTTAAGCGGATACGGTGAACTTTACATAGATGTAAAAAATAAATAAACAGGAATTTTCGATCTTTCGACAAATAGTTCGGAAATCATCTGTGGTATGCTTTTTACCCTGACTACAGCCGGCGCGTTGATCTTTTTTCCCTGAAACTCAATGGCGCCCTTTCACTCACAAAGCCCCCGTTAATGTCCCGCAATTACTGCGCGTGCTTGTTCTCATGCAACAACCGGAGCAGGTGCTCAAGGAAAACCCAGGTCTCATTCCCAATGCTGTCGAGGATATGATTCGATAGGCTTCTCCTGTTAAGTATTTTGGTCAGATTGAAGTTGATTATGTGGAGGTTGGTGGACTGAAAATAGACAAAGCTGGTGCCCTACAGGCCTGACCTTATTAAGCTCGGCATCTTCATGAAAGAGCTCAGCAACGCCAATATCAACGGCGCCAATACATTCGAAATATTTCTCAGTAACTTGAACTAGATCAGTAGACATCTCTTTTCCTCCCCATACAACTGTTAGCTCTTATCAGCGTTGCAATGACATTATGGCATCTTGCACCGGGATATTGCCGTCTGTTAGTTCAATAATTTCGCGACGAATCTCAGGGGTTTCAATGAGCGCGGCTAGCGTCGCTGCGACGTTGCCCCGTGCTACCGGACCATACGGGATTGCCAAATTTGCGTTTATTAGCCCATCGCCATCCTTGCTGATTAATGTTCCGGCGCGAAGGATGACCCACTCCAGGCCAGATGCAACCAGCGCGTTATCGGCTTTCCGTTTTACCCTCATGTAATGCTCGAACCCTTCCATTTTAGGCTGGTCGCGAATAGCGTCCATGAATGCTGAAACAAGATAAACGCGCGAGATTCCATTTGCCTTGGCTGCTTGAATTGTTTTGGCGACACCTTTTCCGTCAATCGCGTCCGTGCGCTCAGGTCCACTACCAGCAGCGCCAGCAGAGAAAACGATAACATCGCTATTGTTCGTGAAATTGGTGAAATCATCGGCGGTCATTTTCATGATGTCGCCAAGGCAGGGCGTCATGCCTGCATCTGTTAAATGACTTGCTTGCTCTGGCTTACGGTGAAGAGCAGTTACTTTGTGACCTGCCTTGACAAGCATAGGGCCAAGCCTGGAACCCACGCCTCCGGTAGCACCAACGATAAAAATATTGCTCATGTTTTCACTCATTCACTTCGCTAGTTGATATTCTTGTTCGAGGCGCTGAACCAGTTCCTCAACGCTGGGTAAGTCACTGATCATCCCGACGCCGTGGCCCGCACTCCAGATATCCCGCCAGGGTGTTTTCCCCTCTGGCAGCGGTAATTTCTGAATGACTCGGCCCTGGGGTAACGCCTCAATATCAATACCGGCTTCCAGCAACGAAGCGTGCATGTAGTTAGCCGGGATGCCACTTAACGCCGAGGTCATAATGATGTCATCCGGTTCGCTGCTCAGCAGCAGCTCCTTGTAGTGGGGGGAGACTTGTGCCTCCTGAGTGCCGATAAACCGTGTGCCCATATAGATATAATCGGCGCCTAATACCTGGGCTGCGCGCATGCCCGCACCGGTACCGATGCCCCCGGCAAGAATCAAGGTGCCATCGTAAAAAGCGCGTACCAGGGGGAGGAAACTGAAGGGGTTGAGGTGGCCCCCGTGACCGCCAGCGCCGGCGCAAACCAACACAATGCCGTCAACGCCCGCCGCGGCAGCCTTGCGGGCGTGGCGCAGGGTGATAGCATCGTGAATCACCTTGCCGCCCCATTGATGTACTCGCTCGACTACTGACGCTGGGTCGCCAACACTGGTGGCGATTAACGGCACGGCATACTCTTCACAGAGGTCGAGGTCTGCTATGTTGCGATCACGTGCTGTGGTGTGCAGGACAATATTAATACCGTAGGGGGCGAATACCTGGCCCGCGGCCAGGGTCGCTTTTCTTTCTGCTTCAATGGTTTCTAGCCATTGGCGCAACTCCTCAGCGTTACGAATATTCAGGGTGGGTGTGCAGCCGACGATGCCGCTTTTGCAGGCGGCGATCACCAGTTGCGGGTCGGATACCAGAAACATTGGGGCGCAAATCAATGGCAGGCGAAGGTGGTCAAACATAAGTTACCCTGAGAGTTGTTACCGTCAAAGCCTGCCATCAGTGATGGCTGAACTGTGGTGGTCGTTTTTCCAAAAAGGCTCGCAAGCCTTCTTTGGCGTCCCGGCTATCGTCCTGAGCACGGCATACTTGGCCTTCCAGTGCTAGCCCTGATGGTGTGACCGTTTCCGAGGCCGCCGCCAGGCACTGGCGAATATCTGCAATGGCTCGCTGGCTGTGACAGCTAACCTCCCGCGCAAAAGATAGAGCCTGCTCAAGGAAAGGTTGCTTTGCATCGGCCAGGCGGTTGACCAGTCCGATGTGGTGAGCTTCTTCGGCAGCAATAGTTCGTCCGGTCAGCATTAAATCTGCCGCTCTGGATTTACCTATCAGTGATGGTAATAGTTGGGAGCCTCCGTAGCAGGGAATCACCGCCAGCTTCACTTCCGGCAAACCGAGACCGGCATTGGGGTGAGCTATGCGAAGAGTGCAGGCCATGGCCAATTCCAAGCCGCCGCCCAGTGCATGGCCATTGATAGCAGCAATGCTAGTAAGTGGCATGGTTTGTAGGCGGAAAAACAGCTCGCGGATACGGTCGGCCTTATCGCACTGCTCATCGTGCGACAGTTCACTTGCTTCGTGCAGGTCTGTGCCAGCACAAAAAGCCTTGCCGAGACCAGTGATGACGATAGCACGAACACCTTTTGCCGACATGGCGTCAAGGCATTTTTCCATCCCGTCCACCATGGTTAGAGACAGCGCATTCAGGCGTTTTTCTGCACTCAGAGTAAAGATCACTAGATCATCGTGCCAATCCACTCGGTAGTCTACTTCAGGCATATGTCACCGCTATAGCTCAACCAGGTACTTAACCTGGAGTAACCTCATGAGGAAGATCTTCCAAAATCATGGTTTCTTCAGATTGAAGGTATCGCTTAAGCCAGGCTACAGCGAGATAGATAAACGGGGTATCAACCAGAGCGGCACACATCTTGAACAAGTAGTTACTACCCATCAGAAGTAGTAGGTTTTTCAATGTTATTTCATCTCTCATAAACGTGGCCCCGAACGTTACCAATACGACGGTGACAGAATCGACCATCTGAGACGCCAGGGTGCTGAAATTATTGCGTACCCAAAGATGGCGCCCTTTAGTTATCCGCTTAAAAAAATGGAACAATTGCACGTCGCAGTATTGTGCAGCAACGTAGGCGATCATTGATGCAAACACTGCTCCCGACGTGCAGGCATATAACAATTGAAACAGCTCTACAGATTGCTTGAGAGATGTGCCATCGGGTAAACCCACTGGCGAGGCCAGTTCAAGTACCTGCCATGGCGGCGCGGATTCGGCACTAGGAAGGCTATTGCCAAGCCACATTACCGTCAGGATAAACACATTCAAACCGAGTCCAAGTGTCACCATAAAGTTAGCTCGGCGCTTTCCATATACCTCGCAAATTATATCTGTGCAAAGAAAGGTGAGCGGATATGCCAAAACACCAACGGCCAACGTCATTGGGCCAAGTTGTACAAAACGAGTAATACCTATGATATTTAACAATGTCATAGAGCAGAGAAAAACGCCCGCTAGAACTAGAAAAACGCGTTCTCGTCGTTCAATCAACCAATGTGGGGTGCCAGGTGAGTGAATCATAGTGAACGTTTATCCATTACTCTGTGCTTTCCCAACTACAGCTGCCCCATTGTCGTGGCCCTGAGGAGACCTTAATTTCCAACTTTACTATTTGTATTGTATCCATCTCTGCCAGCACATTCTCAAGAAGAAGATGAGCCAATTCTTCGATCGTAATGTTAAGGACGGGTAATAGTTTTACATCAGATTTTAAGAAATGCATCAGTTCGTCAGCGAACGTCACATGGTATTGAGACTCTGTCTCCTCAATTTTTAGGTGAGGTGAGTTCTCTGCGATCAAGGTGTATTCATCTAGCTGTTCACATTGGGTTCTCAGTATATTTTTGATTATTTGGTAGGGAAAACATAAACCATTGTTATCAACTGGTGATGTGATTTTGGCGGCAACTTGAAAATTATGACCGTGCAAACGTTCCCGTTCATTGGGGCTGAAAATAGTAAAGTGTGCAGAAGAGAAGTGTAGATATTCTTTATCAATTTCAATGGTGGCTAAGCGTTTCATACGATCTCCGCTGATTTCAAGCAAGGCCTATAACTACTGATTTAGATATTTCCATAGCTAGGGGGGGAATATATCTGAGACTGCCCGCTGTTTTTTCTCGGCAGATATCCTGTAAGGCTTGTTGCTCATGCCCCGTTAATGAATCAGGTCTGATATTGTTTGAAACTTTAGTCATCTAATTACCTGCAGCGTTGGATTTGGAAAATTCTTTGGCATATTGCGGGGAGCATAAGATCTTGTAATAGATATCGAGGTGTTGAAGTGGGCGATAAATAAGATTGCATGGTTTAACTTTAATATTGCAATACTCTGTGCCCGCACGCTCGATGCATGGGGGCACAGATGTCAAAGTGATCGATTAATCTGCTGCGGCACCCTCTCCAGCAAAGAGCTTTTGCACTTCCCCTGAGGTCATACGGCCGGAACGATCTGAAAGCTTAGCCGATTGCCCGCCGGCTGACTTTTCGCTTGTATCGACACCAGCGGCCTTAGCTTGCTCGCGCAAGGCACCAACGGTGCAGTTTTCTCGGCCCAATATTTTGATAGGGTCGAAACCAAAGTGTTTGATCGCATTGAGATGGGTAACCTTGTTGATTTCCTCATCACTCAGCTTGGTGTTATCGAACTGGCGCATGGTCTCTTCAGGTGTTACTGGCCAGGTACAATCCGAGTGAGGGTAATCACATTCAAACATCATATTATCGATGCCAACGAAATCACGGTTTCTCAAACCACTTTCATCATCAATAAAACAAGTCAAAAAGTGTTCTTTAAAGACTTCAGTAGGGCGTTTTCCTTCAAACTTAGAATTTGTCCAGGCGCTGTGATGATCGTAAGTAAATTCAGCTCGTTCAAGAAAATAAGGAACCCAGCCAACTCCGCCCTCGGTTAGCGAAATCTTCAAATTATCATATTTTAGTAAGAATCGACCGTGCAGCCAGTCTGCGGCGCTGGTCGCGATTGAAAGTGGGAAAGAAGTGATCCATGCATCGATGGGTGTTTCATCTGAAGAGTGAGGCGGATGCGCACCGGTGCCAATATGACAGTTAATAACGACATCGTTTTCGGCACAAACTTCCCAAAGTCTATCCCAGTGTTTGTTGTGAAGACTGGGAAAACCATGAGATGAGGGGTTGTCAGGGAAAGTGATGGCTTTGCATCCCTTGGCTACAACGCGCTTAACCTCTTTTACCATGGCTTCAGGATCCCAAATTGGCAGCATGGCCAATGGAATTATCCGTCCAGGATATTTGCCAGCCCATTCATCGATATGCCAGTCGTTATAGGCTTCGATTACACGCTTTGCCCCATTTTTATCTTTTGCCTGGTGAAATAAATTGCCGGCAAAAGTAGGAAAGGTAGGAAAGCACATTGAAGACAGGATGCCATTGGCATTCATATCACCAATTCGTTCGTCGATAGAGTAGATGGCCTTACGCATATCATCGTAGTGTAATGGTTCCATCCCGTATTCTTCTTTGGGTCGACCGACTACTGCGTTCAATCCCATGTTGCCGATTTTTTGTCCCTCATAAATCCAGAAGTTTTTCCCGTTTTCCTCGATTAGGCGAGGCGCAATGGTTTCCAGTTCCTTCTTGCTCATGTGGTTATCAAACATTTCAGGGGGCTCGACAACGTGGTCGTCCACACTGATTAAAATCAAGTCTTCGGTTTTCATGATGCATCCCTCATGTGATGGGCTGTCTTTGCTAGCTTTGAGTATACGTCGCGTGCTCGGTAAAAGGTTTAGCTAGCGGGTTAATAGATGAATTTACTTTACATTATAGTAAAGCAATAATAAACAAAAAAATATCCTTTTTTCGGTTGCTCATCGAGAAGCCATACTCAGTAGCTCCCTTGCTCGGGTTACAACGGGCGCGTCAATCATTTTGCCTTCAAATTCCACCGCGCCTCTGCCCTCGCTGATACCTTTTTCAAAGGTATTGATTAAGCGCTGGGCATGATTGAGCTCCGCAGTAGAGGGGCTGAAGGCCTCGTTGAGGATGGCTACTTGGTCGGGATGAATACAGAATGCGCCGACAAAACCCAGGCTTCGCGCCTCTTGGATGATTGCTCGGAATTTCTCAAGATCACTGAAGTCGGCAATAGAGTCAGGGAAGCCCAGTGGCAATATGCCGGCACGGCGGCAGGCGAATAATACCGCCTGGTTAGGTGCAAACAGGCCTTTGGGTGTTGGCTTCATACCTGCAGACGCTGAAAAATCTTCAGAACCGAGAATCATGCCGAGCATGCGCGGTGAACTGGTGGCAATTTCATCCAGGTGGGGTAGGGCGTCGGCGCTTTCAATTTGTGCAATTAAGCGGGTGTGGCCTGGTTCCATGCGTTGCTCAGTTTCCAGCTCTTCAATAATGGAGTCAATGGCTTTGACTTGCTCGGCCTGGCTAACCTTAGGTATCACGATGGTACTGATGGCTGGATCAACCACCGCTTCCAGATCGCGGACGGCCAGTCGCAGCGGATGATTAATCCGGACTAGAACAGCACTGCCCGACTGGCTTACCTTGGCTGCCCCGGCTCCGACCATCTGTCGCGCAGCGGCTTTTTCGGCTAACGGCACGCTGTCCTCTAAATCGAGAATATAGGCATCGGCCCCCCGCTGATGAGCCTTGTCGACAAATTTCTCTATGTGCGCCGGAACAAACAACATGGAGCGCCAGATGGGGAAGTTGGTTTTAGGGCTGTCGTATGTCATGGCTATTGTCACTCCTTAATCAATGGTTGCATTGGCCGTCATGCACAGGTTGCCCTGATGATCGACTGTCCACAGGCTGAGCTCGTTGCCGTTTCTTTTTGCGCAAAGCGTGAAAGGGTGAGTGTCGAAAGTGGGGCGTATTGCTTTGAACGCAAAAGTTTTAATTGTGGCACCGGGTATTGTGTCATAAATCAGCTCGACTAACAGTGTTGCCAATAGAGGGCCGTGGACAACAAGGGCGGGATAAAGCTCGGTATTCACAGCATATTCACGATCGTAGTGGATGCGATGACTGTTGTAGGTTAAAGCTGAATAGCGAAACAGCAGTACCGGGTCGGGAGTCACTTCGCGGATGAAGTCAGCTATCTCTGTGGCTTGCTTGCCCGCTGGTAATTCTGCTCTCTGCTTTGGGGCTTCGCGGTATACCAGGTTTTGTTGTTCTGAAATACAGAGCTGCCCCCGCTGTCGAATTTCGTGCAGTACATTAACGAAAACCAGTGGCCCGGTGCGGCCCGTTTTTGCTTCTACTGACTTCACGGTGGATATTTTTTCAGCGACCTCGCCAATGATTAGTGGCTGTTCAATACGCATTTCACCGGCTGCCCACATGCGACGCGGTAAGGGAACCGGCGGTAGAAACCCTCCTTTCTTAGGATGGCCATCTTCACCGGTGCCGGTGTGTGTGGGTGTGGGTAAAAAATACAGCCAGTGCCAGGGACAGGGTAGAGTGCCCCCCCTATTTAGTACTACGCTGTGGTCAAAAGCACTGGCTAGCGCCTGCACCGGGAAATTGGGTAGGGTGTCAGTCAACACCGATTGTTTGCCAATCCAGCTTTGAAGGTGTTTTAGTTCAGCGTCATCCACAATGTTTAGTTCCCGATAGTGGTTACTTTTTGTTAATTTCGTTAGGGTTGTTAATAAAGTCAGGTGAGCGTTTTTGCTGTAGGGCGCTGAGCCCCTCTTCAAACTCCGCACCGAGAAAGCAGGCTGTTTGGTCGTTTTCTTCAGCGTTGAGTGCATCACCGAAAGACTCGGGATAAGTCTGCATTCTTGTTTTAAATAAGCGAAAGGCCAGCCGTGGGTAGTGCGTAAAATCTGCGGCTTTGTTACAGGCCGTCTGCAAAACTGATTCGTCTTCGACGATCTTATCGGCGATATTGAGTTCGAGAAGTTGCTGGCCTTTCAGGGAGGCTTTATCCAGAATCAAGCGCTTGGCTGTGCTCCAGCCCGTGCGTCGGATTAGGGCTTGTGTCGAGCCCCAGTCAGG
>ENA-OQVM01001948-OQVM01001948.1-marine-metagenome-genome-assembly--contig:-NODE-1948-length-25505-cov-9.034804_pt1 | contig 25505 bp, 25 predicted proteins | sample MGYA00237776_ERZ505498 | MGnify/ENA primary metagenome ERZ505498 (study PRJEB26159, sample SAMN06265151) | marine metagenome | isolation source: Helgoland LTER site | place: Germany:Helgoland, sampling...
AGGATAAGCTCTCTCAAGAGATGCAGCGCAGCAAGCAAGACTACAAGGCGGTGAGCGCTTACTTGGCATAAGTCGTGCGCGACAATAGGCTGTGTCGCGTTGATTAAGGCCAAAGTTATTGAGCATGGTGAAAGTTCACGGGCGTGTAACCGCGCTGGGTAAAACGAGGCAAGCGTGTAACGGCCAGAAAACGATAAAAGCCTTAAGCAGAACTTTTAGGGCGCTGACGCGCAAGGTACACTGTGACTAAGCATTTGACGAGCCGCCAATGAATTTCAGTCCGGATCCCTTTTCCGAAGGCCTGTCCTTTGAAGACCATCTGCCCTGCGCGATCGAGTCGCGGGTCGAGCCGCCAAGCCTTGCCGAGCGGGTGCGCCTGAACGATCGCAATTTTTCGTTGCTGAAAACCCACGCTTTAGAAGACTATCAGCGCCGCGACATCGACTATGAGCTCGAAGGTATTGCCTCAGAAATTGAGCGCATCGATCAGAAAATGAATTTGATGACCGAACTGCTCTGCGATTTATTGTCTGCCGAGGCGCAAATCCCGGCGCCCAGGGCGCTGGCCATCTCGATGGCGGGGCTGCAATTGCGGCCGGCGGCGGGGGAGGTCTATGACGAGGGCGACTGGGTCATCCTAAATCTGTTTTTAATCCAAGGCGTGCCGCGGCCTTTGAAATTGTTGGCAAGGGTTGTGCCGATGCAGGGCAATGCACTGGCGGCGCCTGAAAGCGCGACTTCGCCGCTCACCTTCAGCTTTGTTGATTTAAGCGATGGCGTGTCATCCCTGCTTGGGCGGTTGGTGTTTCGGCACCACCGCCGGGAAGTGGCGCTCAAGCGGGCGCAATCCGGCGCGGCGGACGTCGCGTCTTAGTTGTTCGGCGCTTGGGTGTACAATAATGGTGACGAGAAGTTAAGCCGTTATTAAACTGCTGGGAACCGAGTCGTCATGATGAACGTATTGTTTGAGGCAAATAGGAACAACCCAATTGGTTAAGTCGGCATCAGATCAAAATCTTGGTACACAGCTGTTAGGGGATTCCAGGCCCATGCGGGCTGTCCGGGATTTGGTGGCGCAAGTCGCCCCGAGCGATGCCAGTGTTTTAGTCATTGGCGAAACCGGCACGGGGAAAGAGCTGGTGGCGCGCAGCATTCATGAGTTGTCAGCCCGGGCAGCCGGCCCCTTTGTACCGGTTAATTGCGGCGCAATCCCTGCGGAACTCTTGGAGTCCGAGCTGTTTGGCCATGAAAAGGGCGCCTTCACCGGGGCGATTGCAACTCGGCAGGGCCGGTTCGAGCTGGCCGCTGGCGGCACCCTGTTTTTAGATGAAATCGGTGATATGCCCCTTGAAATGCAGGTCAAGCTGCTGCGGGTGTTACAAGAGCGCACCTTTGAGCGCGTCGGCAGCACGGCAACCCTGACAGCCGATGTGCGGATCATCGCAGCCACCCATCAAGATTTAGAAGCCTTGGTCGACGCACAAAAATTCCGAATGGATCTGTTTTACCGTCTGGATGTGTTCCCCATTAAAACGCCGCCGCTCAGGGAGCGTGCGGCGGATATCGCGGGGCTCATTACCCATGCGCTGTCGAAACTGCCCGAGGCCGAGGGCTTAAGTTTGACCGATGCCGCCATTGAAAAGCTGGGCCAGTACGCCTGGCCCGGCAATGTCCGGGAGCTGTTGAATCTGGTCGAGCGGTTGACCATTTTGCACGCGGGCCAGGCGGTGGATGTGCAAAGCCTGCCGGAAAAATACCGGTTCTCAAGTGACGCCCGGGCAGGCACGGACGCGGCCCTCGGCGGCGCGGGCCTGCCGGATGAAGGGGTGGATTTAAAAGATCATATCGCGCGGATGGAAATCAAGCTCATCCAAGAGGCACTCGACCGTGAAAAGGGCGTGGTTGCCAAGGCGGCAGCCCTGCTGGGCCTGCAGCGCACCACCCTCGTCGAGAAGATGAAAAAGCTCGGGATTCAGCGGGACTGAGGCGTCAAAGCTTTGACGAATAGCGGCAAAATCCGGCCAAAAATATCTTAAGTTATTGAATAATAACAACTAAAAAAGTAGGCATGCTGCTTGCTTTAGGTTAGTCACGAAATTGAAATGACGTGACGAGCCATGCAAAGCCAAAATGTTCAAGCATCGAGCAACCTTGACGCCCTCAAGTCGCCTGTCCTGCAGGCCGAACTCTTGGATGCCTCCGACATCATCGCGCTGCAATTAGCGGAATCGGAACGAACGGATTCGGTAAACGCGGCTGGGGATGCAGAAAGGATCAACCTAGACGAGCTGCTCGAGAACGATTTTGCGAGTCTCACAACGTCGCTCAAGGTGTCTTACGCGGACCTGCAGTCCCGGGTCATGGCGCTGACCCAAGAATTATCCTCAGCGCGGGCGGCGCGTCAGGAAGAATTGGCCGAAAAAGAACGTCTGGCCCATCGCTTGACGGCGCTGGTCGACGCCCTGCCCGGCGGCGTGCTGGTGTTAGATCAAAATCACACGATTATTTTAGCCAACCCGGGCGCGGCGGATCTTCTGGGCGAGCCGCTCCTGAATATGAATTTTTTAAGCGTGATCGGCGAATGCGCGGCTTCTATCAGCCGCGATGGCACGCAGATGGTGCTGCGTTCCGGTCGCCGGATTTCCTTGTCGACAGAACTGAACGACGGTTACGGTGATCAGGTGGTTTTGGTGACCGATGTGACCGAAACCTATGCCGCCCAGGAAGAGAGCCATCGCAGTGAACGCCTAACGGCGCTGGGCGAAATGGTGGCGCGGCTGGCCCATCAAATTCGCACGCCCTTATCGTCTGCTTTGTTATACATGGGCGCAATGGAGCGGCCCACGCTTGCTGATGACGCGCGCTTGGAAGTCACCAGCAAGGTTAAGGGCCGGTTAAAGCACTTAGAATCCCTCGTCAATGACAGCCTGCAGTTTGTGAAGGGCGGCGAAACCCAGGACGCAGATTGCTCTTTGTTTGAACTCCTGCAAGCTTTGAAAGTGTCACTCGCGCCTTTGCTCGCGCAACACAACGGCGCTTGGTGTGAAACCGGTTTAACCCGGGACGTTCTGATCGAAGGCAACCAGGAAGCCCTGCTCTCGGCACTGGTGGCGATCGCGGAAAATGCGCTACAGGTAACGCCCAACGCGGTGTTAACGGTGACCACCGAAATCACCGACTCGGGTCTTGAAATGAGTATTCGAGACAATGGCCCGGGCATTGCGCAAGACGCCTTGAGCCGAATTTTTGACCCCTATTTCACCACCCGTGCCGGTGGCACCGGTTTGGGTCTGGCCCTGTGCGCCATGATCGCGCGCAATCACGATGCAACCTTGGTCGCCAGTAACCCAGCAGACGGCGGCGCAGAATTCAAATTCACGTTGCCCCATGCCCGGTTTAAGGTTGCGCCTGCCTCGTTGCCAACAGCATCAGCAGGCGTTGCCGTGATCAACGCCCCTCAGCAACCCACCCCGCTTGAACACGCCAATCATGGAGCTGTCATTCATGGATAAGAAATTAGTCACCATTTTAGTCGTCGAAGACGATGATGCCTTGCGCGAAGCAATTTGCGATGCCTTGGCCTTTGCCGATTTCCAAACCCTGCCAACCGCCCACGGCAAAGAAGCTCTGGCCGTGTTGCATGGCCAGCACAAGATCGATTTAGTGCTGACGGATGTCGAAATGCCCGAGTTGGGCGGCTTGGCGCTTTTGACTGAAATCAAAGCCCAATGGCCCGAGATGCCGGTCGTGCTGATGACGGCCTTTGCCCAGGTCTCCCAAGCCGTGGACGCCATTCAAAATGGGGCGGCCGATTATTTGGTTAAACCCTTTGAGGGTGATGTGCTCATTGGCCTGATGGATCGCTTGACCCGTCGGTGTCAGTCTGAAGGCGGCGTGATTGCCGAAGACGCCCGCACCCAAGCGTTGGTCGATATGGCGCACCGAGTGGCCTTGTCCGATGCCACGGTGATGATCAGCGGCGAGTCGGGCAGCGGTAAAGAGGTGTTCGCTAAATTAATTCATGATCACTCACCGCGCGCGCAGGGTCCGTTTGTGGCCATTAACTGCGCGGCGATCCCAGAAAACATGCTCGAGGCTGTTTTGTTCGGGTATGAAAAGGGCGCTTATACCGGCGCGGTCAATGCCAGTGCCGGTAAGTTTGAACAGGCCAACGGCGGCACGATTTTGTTAGACGAGATTTCAGAAATGGATCTGGGCCTACAAGCCAAGCTCTTGCGCGTGTTGCAGGAACGCGTGGTTGAGCGTCTGGGTTCTAGCCGGTCCATCAAGCTGGACGTTCGCGTGCTGGCCACCACCAACCGAAACTTAAAAGAAGAAGTGGAGGCCCACCGCTTTCGCGAAGATTTGTTCTATCGCTTGAATGTGTTTCCTTTGTACTTGCCGGCGCTGCGCGAGCGTCCTGGCGATGTCGCGCCTTTGGCTCAGCACTTCTTGCAGCAGTATTCGGCCGGACAAGATGTTTCCTTTAGCGCGGGCGCCTTGTTAAAGCTTAGCGATTACCCATGGCCTGGGAACGTGCGCGAGCTTGAAAACGTGGTGCAACGCAGTTTAATTTTACGTAACGGGTTGATCATCGATGAAGACGTGATTGCCTTTGAGGCCTCAAGCGGTGACCGTGATGCCGCGTCGGCAGCTGTGGCCGCGCCAATTGCAACCCCAGCCCCCGCGCTAGACTCCGGGTTAAAAGCCCGTGAGCAAGCCATGATTTTAGATGCCTTAAAAGCTGAGCGCGGGAGCCGAAAAGATACGGCAGAGCGGCTCGGCATCAGCCCCAGAACGCTGCGCTATAAATTGGCGCGGTTTAAAGAAATGGGCATTGCGCTACCCGCTTAGCGGCGCGTTATTGGCAATCGAATATGGCAATCGAATACGGCAACGAGAGTAGATTAGTATGAGCATGGAGATCAACGCAGTTTTAGACCAGATGCGCGCCATGCGGGTCAACACCGGCAGCGATATTGCGCCGCCGGCAACCCGAGTGGAAGGCCCAAGTGAGTTCTCGAATGTTTTAAAGGATTCTTTGAGAGCGGTTTCTGAAACGCAAAAGACCTCGGCAGATTTGTCCTTGTCTTATGTGAGCGGCAACGAGTCGGTTGATTTGGGTGATGTGATGGTTGCGATGCAAAAGGCCAGTTTGTCCTTTGAAGCGACCGTGCAAGTTCGAAATAAAGTACTGTCAGCGTATCAAGAAGTGATGAATATGCAGGTTTAAGGCTGGTAAGAGTGGCCCAGGGTCGCGCTGTCAGAATCGAAATTAGAATCATAACGTTGGCAACAACAAATCGTTTAGGTAGGAAACAACATGGCCGTTTTAGAACCCACAAAGGCGTTTGCCCAATTCGACGTCGTCTCGCAGCTCCCGATGCTGCGCCAATTAGGCTTGTTGGTCGGCCTGGCAGCCAGTATTGCCTTGGGCGTCTACATCGTCATTTGGGCGCAAGAGCCGGTTTACGCGCCGCTCTATGGGGATCTGTCCGAGATGGATGCCTCCCAAGTGATCAACCAACTAGAGCAGAGCAATACGCCCTATAAGTACGATGCCGGCTCTGGTGTGATCTCTGTTGCAGCAAATGATATTCATGAAGTGCGCATTCGCATGGCCAGCAGCGGCTTGCCGAGCAGCTCCGATCGGGGTTTGGCGATGCTGTATGACGATCAATCAATTGGCACCAGCGCCTTTATTGAAGGTGCTCGTTATAACCAAGCGGTTGCCGAAGAACTCCAGCGCTCGATCGCCTCCCTCAACATCGTCAACGCAGCAAGGGTGCATTTGGCCATTCCCCAAAAATCAGCCTTTATTCGTAACCGCTCGGAGGCCAATGCCTCGGTCGTTGTGAGCCTGGCGAGTGGCCGCTCATTAAGTGAGTCGCAAATCGCGGGCATTGTGTACCTGGTAGCCTCGAGCGTGTCGGATTTGGATCCGGAAAACGTCACCCTGATCGACCAGCGGGGTCGGTTACTGTCCGGCCAGGGCGGCTCTGAAGAAATGCAGATGAGTAACGAGCAACTGCGTTATGCCCACCAGATTGAAAACAGCTTAACCGAACGCGTGGTGCGTATGCTGGCGCCGCTCTACGGCGAGGATAATGTCCGCGTGCAGGTGACGGCCGCAATTGATCATACCGCCGAAGAGCGCACTGTTGAGCAGTACGGGCAACAAGAGCCGGTTCTGCGCAGCGAGCAAATCTCAGAAGACACGTCAAACGAGGCCCAAGCAGGCGGCGTACCCGGCGCGTTGGTGCCAACGCCGCCGGATGCCGGGCAAGAGGGCGAAATAGGAGAGGCTCAGCCAGCTGGGAACACCTCGCGCCGGTCAACGCGTAACTATGAAGTGGATCGCACCATTAGCCATATCAAAGCAGCGGGCGGGCAGATTCAAAGACTATCGGTCGCGGTGGTCTTAAACTACAAAGCGCAGGAAGTGGATGCGCCGCCCCCTGTGGCCGGTGAAGAAGCGCCTGAGGCTGCTGAGGCAACCATGGAAATGTTGCCAGTGACGCCAGAGGAAATCGCCCAGGTGGAACAGATCGTTCGTGAGGCGGTTGGGATTGACGCAGGGCGCGGCGATTCGGTCAGTATTTCATCCGCGCAGTTCCAGACGTTCGTGCCGGAACTGCCTGAAGAGCCAGCGTTCTTGGATTCGCTGTCTGACTTTGCGGGTGCCGGAAAAATGGCGCTTGGCTTCATCGCCCTGATGGCGTTGATCTTTGGGGTCCTACGGCCGATGCTGAGAAGTCTGGTGAGCGCCAGTGCCGAGGCCGTCATTGCCAACGCGCAGCCTCGCTATGTCAATCCAGAAGGGCAAGCGTATGACGCGCAAGGCCAACCCTTGGCATTGCCGGAAGGCGGTCAATATCCGCCTCAGGTCGGCGGGCCGAACGGGGTCGCGGGCAGCAGCATGCCCAGACAAAGTTATGATCAGCAGTTAGGCCGCGCCCGGGCGATGGTGCAAGAAGATCCCGAGCGCGTGGCCGGTGTCTTAAAGGATTGGGTGGCAGCAGATGCCTGATAATGACGAAACATTAAGTGGCGCCATGCGCGCAGCGGTCTTTTTGCTCAGCCTGGGCGAAGATGCGGCGGCGAATGTGTTGAAGCACATGGAGCCGCGCGAAGTACAGAGCGTGGGTCGCGCCATGACCGAGTTATCGGCCGTCTCCAACGAGAATTTAACCAGCGTGGTTCAAGAGTTTATCGAAACCTTGAACTCGGGTAACGCCGTGGGGTCGAACCCGTCGCAATATGTTCGGTCAACGTTGAACATTGCCCTTGGGGAAACCAAAGGCACTCGGATGGCCAATCGAATCCTCCAAGGCAAAGACTTTAAAGGTATGGAGACGCTGAAATGGATGGATGCCGAATCGGTTGGCACGATCTTGAAGCACGAGCACCCGCAGATCTGCGCCATTGTGCTGAGTTCCTTGGATGGCGATCATGCCGCCGAGGTCTTGTCATTCCTGCCGGTTGAGAATATTCCCGACATTATGATGCGCGTTGCCAGCCTCGATCAGATCCATCCGGCAGCCTTGGCTGAACTCGATGAATTGCTACAAAAGCAGGTTGTGGAAGCCTCACCAGTCCCGCCGGCAAAAGTCGAAGGCATGCGCATTGCGGCCGACATTATTGGCTTTCTGGACTCCAATGTTGAAGCGGAAGTCCTGGATCGTATTACAGAAGAAGATGAAGTGATGGGTGAGCAAATCCGCGATCTGATGTTCATCTTCGATAATTTATTGTCGCTCACGGACCGGCACATGCAGACGCTGCTGCAAGGTGTTGAGAATGACAAGCTGGTGATTGCGCTAAAAGGGGCCTCCGAAGAAATCAAAACCAAGATCACCACCAATATGTCGTCTCGCGCCGCTGAAATGCTGCTTGAGGATCTTGAGCTCAAAGGACCCGTTCGCTTGAGCGAGGTCGAAGATATGCAGAAAGAGATTCTGCAGGTTGCAATCAATCTCGCCGCTGACGGCACCATTGCGCTCGGCGGTAAAGGCGGCGATGAATATGTCTGATGCCACAATCGTTGATTTTCAATCTTGGCAGGCGCCGGATTTAACGCAGCCCAAGGAAAAGGCGCTTGATGCGGCGGCCATCGCGGCCTTGCGGCAAGCGGCGTACGACGAGGGGTTTGCCCAGGGCGTTAAAGATGGTGAGGCGCAAGGCCTTGCTGTGACCCAGGATCGGGCGGATCAGTTTTTAGCGCTCCTGCAGGGGATCGATCAGCCCTTGGTTGCAATGGACGCGCATCTTGCTCGAGAGGTGGCGCATTTGGCGGCTTTGGTCGGCGCGGAGCTGGCCCGATGTGAGATTACCGCAGATTCAGAAGTGCTGTATCGGCACGTTCAGCGCATTAGTGAGGCGTTGCCGGCCCTGCAGCATCCCCCCAAAATTTTTCTACATCCGCAGGACCGGGTGATGGTCGCGGAACATATTGAGGCGTTGCCCGATGGGCATCCCGCAAAAGATTGGGCCCTGCATGACGAGCCGTCATTAGGCCGTGGTGATTGCCGGCTTCAGGGAAGAGACTCCCAGCTCACGGCGGACTTAACGGTCATGGCCAAAGACATTGTACAAAAAGCGTTAAGGACACCGGCCGAATGAGCGATGCCAATCCAACCGCCTTAGAAGTTCGATCACAAGACCTTGCGAGCAAGATCACCCGCTTGGGCAGCCAGCTTGCGCCAACGGCGCCGGTTTTAGAAGGGCGCTTGGTGCGGATGGTGGGTCTGACCTTTGAGGCCGTGGGTTGTCAGGCCGCGATGGGCAGCCGCTGCCGAATCGTGCCGGACTCGGGTCAGAGTGTCGATGCCGAAGTGGTGGGGTTTTCGGACGCGAAATTGTATTTGATGCCCATTGGCGACAGTCGAGGTTTGACGCCCAATGCGCGCGTAATTCCATTGCCGGATACCGATCGGGTTGGCGTGGGACCCGCCCTGTTGGGACGGGTGATTGATGGCGCGGGCACGCCGCTTGACAGTAAGGGGCCGATTTTTACTGAGGCCAGTCGATCGCTTGAAGGCGAGCCGATGAATCCTTTAGACCGCAAGCCCATCGAGCACCCGTTTGATTCGGGGATCAAAGCGGTGAACGCGTTGTTAACCATTGGCCGCGGCCAGCGTATGGGCCTGTTTGCGGGCAGTGGCGTCGGTAAAAGTACGCTCTTGGGGCTCATGACCCGTTACGCCGAGGCCGATGTGGTGGTCGTTGGTTTGATTGGCGAGCGAGGCCGAGAAGTACAAGAATTTATTCGGCATACCTTAGGCGATGCCGGGTTAAAGCGTGCGGTGGTTGTGGCAACGCCTGCCGACTCGCCGCCCTTGATGCGGGTTCATGGCGCTTTACGCGCAACTGCGATTGCCGAATATTTCAGTAATCAGGGTAAGAACGTTTTGTTATTGATGGATTCGTTGACCCGATTCGCCCAAGCCCAACGCGAAATTGCCTTATCGATTGGTGAGTTGCCAGTCTCCCGGGGGTTTCCACCCTCGGTGTTTGCTAAATTGCCGCAGCTGGTGGAACGCGCCGGAATGGGCGCGTCCGGCGGCTCGATTACCGCAATCTACACCGTTTTGGTGGAAGGCGATGACAATGAAGACCCGGTGGCGGATGCCTCGCGGGCCATTTTAGATGGGCACATCATGTTGTCTCGTAAATTGGCCGAATCTGGCTTGTACCCGGCCATCGACCTTGAGTCCTCGGTCAGTCGCTTGATGACCCAGATTACGCCGCCCGAGCAACAACAACTTGCCCAGCGCTTTAGAAGCTTTAGCGCAACTTATGATCAGAACCGCGATCTCATCAGCGTTGGCGCCTATGTTGCCGGCAGTGATCCGCGAATTGATGCGGCGATTGCAGCTTATCCAGCGTTGCGAGGGTTTATTCAGCAGGGTTTGGATGCGCACTTTTCGCTGGCGGAAAGTACCCAAGCGTTAGAGGCTTTGACGCCCTATCTTGCAGCAGAAGGATCTGCGCCTTAGCGGCTTAGCAAAATTGAATGTTGGGGTTGCGCGGCTCAATGGGGCGCGCAGTAAACCTAGAAATTGACAGGAAAGGTTAACGGATGAATCTGAAACGTAGTCAAAGAATGCAAAAACTGGTGGATATTGAAACCCAACAGAGCCAGCCCGTAGTCGCAAAATTTAAGGCCGATCAAGTGGCCTTACAGCAGCAAGAGCAAGCCCTGCAGAATTTGCTGACCTACCGTGAGGAGTACACCGAAAAGTTTAAAGCCCAAGGCAATGCCGGCGCCTCCGCCTTCAAAATGCACGATTTTTACTGTTTCTTGCAGAAGCTCGATGATGCGATCGTGCAGCAGCGTCAGGTTTTGGTGAACTTGGCCCAGCAGCTTGAGCACAGCCGATTGGCCTGGCAGCGGGCGCATCAGCGAATTGAAGCGCTGCAGCAAGTGACCGACCAGTCTGATCAGCAAGAAAAAACACATGCTCGCAAGCAGTCCCAAAGACAATTGGAAGAACGGTTTGGCCTCATGGCGCCAGAAGTCTTTTCAACCTAAAGGGGTTCGGTTCCATGCGCCCAGCACCGCGGGTTAACCTTTGGTGTTTGGGCTCATTGCTTGGGTATCGGAACCATTAAGTGTGTGAGAAGCGCCGTTTTTTTTAAGAGCGCAAGCCCCAGGATCAAGTTGGCCCGGATACTGCACTAGCTAAAGCAATCTTTTATTAAAAGCGATTGCAACCGAATTCCATGGCGACTGTAACAGACATCAATATCCACGCGATCCCCGTTTATGACGGTCAAAGCAGATCGGGTTTGAATCCTGCTCAGCAAGGCAGCAATCGCTCGGAAAATTTTGGTCGAGCGCTATCAGAATCCTCTTCGCAATATCATAAAAACAATAAAGAACAATGGGTTAAGAAGGAGGCTGCGGATAGCAGCACCGTTGAGCCCGCCCCCGCTGCGGTTACTGAAACAAGCGCTGCCGCGGCTTCAAATCGAGGCGAGGCGCAACAACGCGCGATCAACAGGCAAGCGGAGGCGGCATCGGTCGCGACAGAATCTTCCAATGTGCGTGATGACCCAGCGCGGCAAGACTTGCCGGTTGAAGGCAATGCTTTGCCGAAACAGGCAGTAACAGGCATGGCCCTCGGCGAGCGTCATCTAGTGCCACAAAGCCTGCAAGCTTTGAATAGAGCGAAGACACAAGGCTCGGCCCTGACCACCCAGATCAATCAACCCCAGCCGGCACTCAGCGAGACCGCCCCCGCTGCGGTTACTGAAACAAGCGCTGCGGCTGCTTCAAATCAAGGCGAGGCGCAACAACGCGCGATCGACAAGCAAGCGGCGGCGGCGTCAGTCGCGACAGAATCTTCTAGTGTGCGTGATGAGCCAGCGCGGCAAGACTTGCCGAAACAGGCTGTGACAGGCATGGCTCTTGGCGAGCGTCATCCGTTGCCGCAAAGCCTGCAAGCCTTGAATAGAGCGAATGCACAAGGCTCAACCCTGACCTCCCAGATTAATCAACCTCAGTCGGCACTCAAGTTCGTCGAGCAATCTCCGACTGGCGCCGCGATCGATCCGGGTGATTTGGACGACGGGTTAGCAGCGCTTTTGGGGCGCCAAGCCGGGTTTAAAGACGGCGCCCAAGCGGATCTTTTGAGATCTCCATTGGTAAAAACTGCGCAAGCTGATTCGACCCCCGATGGCAATCGCGCACAATCTGTAATCGCGGCGCAGCCTGTAAAGGCGGCTGAGGGATCAAATCCTCGGCAAGATGCGAGCGCGCTCAGCGCGATTTTAGCGATGCCGGGCCTTGCTGAGCAGGCTGGCAAGGCGCCGCTCGCCCATTCCGCGCTTGCCGCTGCGGTGGTGACCCAGGACCGGGTCGCCGATCTTGATCGACGACTGCGGTTGCAGGCGGCGCCAATGGGCGGTCGCGCGGCTTCAAATGGTTTGACTACAGACGCTCGGCCTTCGAGTACCGCGTTGAGCTGGCAGACGCCGGATGGATTTGCCGATCTTCTCAAAAAATCAGCCAGCACGACGAGCCAAGTAACCCAAATTTCAGCGTCGATGCCAACGGGGCAAGGTCTAAATACGGCTCAAAGTGGCGGTGCGCCGGTGCTGCCGACGTTGTTAGATGGCAATGCCATGGGCGGCGCATTCAAACTGCCATCTGGGTTTGAGATCTCTGGTGGCACCGCGCAAGGCCAGATGGTGACGCCGTTTTCTCAACCGGCTTGGGCTCAGGAGCTGGCGCAACAAGCCAAGTTTATGGTGCGGGATCAATTGCAGTTTGTGGAGCTCAAGTTAAAACCGGCTAATTTAGGCAGCGTCGAAATTGTGCTCAAGCAAGACGATGATCAAACGACCCTAATGTTCTTTGCGAAAAACCCAGCGGTCCGTGAAGCGCTGGAGGCAAGTCTTCAAAAGCTGCAAAAAAGTTTCGATGATGATGGCTTACAACTACAGCAAACAGTTGTGTCGGACCAGTCTTTATCTGAGCACCGTCAACAAGCTGCATCAGAGGCTGAGCAGGATCAAGCAAACGGTTTGAATGGTGCGGGCGCGAGCGGTGATCAGAGCGACATCACGGATCAACAAGCCAAGTTGCTGATTCCTGCGAATGATCAATTGCTCGATCTCTGGGCTTAAGCGCTGGTCCTAAGCGCTGGTCTCAAGTTCAGGGCTTAGATTCAGTGCCGATTACAAAGAAAAAGGGCAGTTCCACAGCGTTTTATCACTCCGGGCACTCGGGGCTGAAAGCCGAGGCCTTGAAATCCCCAGTTCGAGACCCCTGGAGCGCCGGTGTTCCAGCACGCCAAACCCAATTAGTTCACTGTGCCCGCAGCGCTGCCCGCGGAAACCTTTTGGGATCTGAGCGCTGACGGGCGCTTGTGGTTGCGCGGCTTAAGGCATCCCAATCGAACGGGTCGGGTCATTGAGCATCTCTTAATTCAACGCGCCAGCCATTAGCACCGCTGAATCCCGCCTGGGCTGTCAAGGCTTTGACGCGACCCTAAAAAGCCCGTCATAAAACTGTCTAATCACCGTTAAATCCGAGTCAAAAAACAATAAAGCATTGATAAATATAGCTTTATTTAATTGGCATGCCGGTTGCTTTAATTCAAGCGTAGCAAACGCAATCACGCGCCTTTAAATGGGAACCCGTACCACAGGGCTGGACTCGCAAAAACGCGCTGACAACGCAGGATCGTCATTGCCACTTGAAGTCAGTATGACGGAATGACACGCTGACTTGACTTGTCAAACGAGGAGAACGAAGTGAATAAGATGGTCTTAATTGGAGCAATAGTCGGCGCTTTGCTGTTGGGCGGCGGTGGAGCAGCTTTTTATATGACGTCGATGGCGCCGCCTGTCGCGCAAGAGGATCAGGTTGATACCCGCACCAATATCTATGTTGAAGTACCACCGGTTGTTGCCAATTTTGAATACGAAGGCAGCATGCGTTACTTGCAGGTAACGGTAAATCTGCAGACGCGCGACACGGCCTCGGCGACCTTGATGAAAGACAATGCACCGTTGATTCAAGGTGAAATTTTGATGCTGTTGCAGGACTTGGATTTCGGCACCGTTCGAAGTACCGAAGGCAAACGCGCCTTGATCGAGATGATTGATGCCGGTGTTCGCGAATTGTTCCAAGACGGCGCCGAGCCCTTGGAGTTCGAGCAGGTTGTTTTAACTGGGTTTGTGGTGCAATAACGATGTCAGACGACGATATTCTCAGCCAGGAAGAAAAAGACGCCTTGATTAAAGGCGTCGAAAGTGGCGATGTGGGTAGTGAAAGCGCTGATCAAGCATCGGGCGATGCTCGGCCGTACAACTTTGCGAATCGCGACTTAAGACTCCTCGATAGCCTGCCGCGCCTACAAACGGTGAGCGAACTCTTTACCACCGCCTCCAGTGATGCCATCGCTAAAATGTTTCGCAGTGAACCAACGGTTGTGGCCGAGCCGATGTCGACTCGGGGTCAACAGGATTTTATTCAGAGCCTGCCGTCGCTTTGCAATATCGCCATTTGTACGCTTGCGCCCTTGCCCGGGAACTGGTTTCTCGTGCTGGACGCTAAATTGCTATACATCTTGGTGGATCGGTATTTTGGCGGCAAGGGCCTTGCGCCAACAACCGCTCGCGCAAAGCACTTTACCGCCATTGAAGATCGGTTAGCGCGCCAAGTATCGGAGCTGTTACTGAAGGAGCTGGGGCTTGCCTTTGAAGACGTGGCAGCACTCACGCCGGCCATCGAAGACATCGAACACAATCCAGAATATCTGACCCTGCCGGTTTCGAATGAGCCGGTGATTCAACTCCGCTTCCAAATCAACTTTGTCGAAGATGCCGGGACTTGTCATGTGGTGATGCCCTACGCGATGTTCGAGACCATTAAAGACAAGCTCAATGTCGCTGTTGAAGTTCAGTCACCAAAACTGAACGAGCAATGGCAGCCCAAAATTCGCGCCAATCTACGGGAAACATCGGTTTTAGTTAGGGCGGAGCTCGATGAGCTCAGGCTCACGGTTCGCCAGATCTTGGATTTGGTACCGGGCGATGTCTTGCCCATTAAGTCCCCGGATAACGTGACGGTGAAAGTGTCTGACCAGACCGTCTTTCTCGGTAAGTTCGGCACGTCCGATGGTCATAACGCCGTCAAGATTACCCAGTCCGGTTTGGAATAACGAATCCCTATTAGGTTCAGAGGAAAATACTATGTCAGATGACACAACCAGCCCACAAAATGTCGAGGCACCTGAGGTCCAGCCAGATCGGGCCGCCTCAGCAAATCGCGAAGCAAATTTGGATGCGATTCTTGATGTACCGGTCACATTGACCCTTGAAATTGGTCGCACGACCCTGCCGATCAAAGAGCTGCTCAGTCTTGGCCAAGGCTCGGTGATTGAGCTTGAGCGCTTGATCGGCGAGCCTCATGACGTGCTGGTAAACGGCACCTTAATTGCCCAGGGCGAGGTGGTTGTCGTGGGGGATCAATTTGGAATTCGATTCACCGATATCGTCAGTCCAGCAGAGCGGGTTAAGAGACTCAAGTAAATGCGGATTCAAGCCCTCACCCGAAAAGCACTTTCCTTTGCAGCATTTGCACTGGGCGCGCTGCTGCCACTGGCCAGTTGGGCGGACGACGCGAGCGCCCCGTTAAATGTGGCGAAAGAAGGCATCTTTACCCCGGCTTATCTTTTGCAGTCTTTTGGCGGCTTGGTGATTGTGATCGCACTGATCCTAGTGCTCGCGATGGTGTTTCGCCGGTTTGGGGATGCCGGGCTTGGCACGCCAGGCAACATGAAAGTATTGGGTGGGATCTCGGTTGGCCAGCGTGAGCGTTTGGTACTGGTTCAGATCGGGTCAAAGCAGCTGCTAGTCGGGGTGGCCCCAGGCAGTGTCAACCACGTCATGGTCTTTGATGAGCCCCTCGACAATACAACGAATGAGCCCCTGAACCTGAATCCGCTGCTGAAACGGTTTTTGAGTACCGAAAAACCCGAGGCGCAGTCGTGAAAGTATTTTTGATGATCGTGCTTGCTGCCTTGCTGCCGAGCGTTGCTGGCGCGGCAGAGCAGCCGCTCACCCTGCTGACCATGAAGCCAGGCGCAGAAGGCGCGGAAACCTATTCGACCAGCCTGCAGATTTTGATCCTCATGACCTTGCTGAGCATGTTGCCCGCAATCCTCATGACGATGACATCGTTTACCCGAATCATTGTGGTTCTAGCCATCCTGCGACAAGCGATGGGGACCATGCAAACGCCGTCTAACCAGATTTTGATTGGTTTGGCCTTGTTTACCTCGCTGTTCATCATGACGCCGGTTTTTGAGAAGGCCTATGAAGGTGGGTTAAAGCCTTATATGAATCAAGAAGTGGATTTTGACACGGGCATGACGGATGGCATCGCGCCGTTTCGAGCCTTCATGCTGAGCCAAGTTAGAGAAACCGATTTGTTGATGTTTACGAGTCTCGCCGAATCCGAAGGCTTTGCGACCGAAGACGATATTCCGCTCTCGGTATTGTTGCCAGCGTTTGTGACCAGTGAACTTAAAACGGCTTTTCAGATTGGCTTTTTAATCTTTATCCCATTTCTGGTTATCGATTTAGTCGTGGCCAGCGTGCTGATGTCCATGGGGATGATGATGCTGTCGCCCATGCTGATCTCGCTGCCCTTTAAAATTATGTTGTTTGTCTTGGTGGACGGCTGGACGTTGGTCATCGGGACCATCACCGCCAGTTTTTACAGTTAATGAACATCGTAGCCGCGGCGAGCGGTGCAGCCCACCACGAACCCGTTTTTTTGCAAGCACTCAGTAAGGATCAAAAATCATGATGACGCCAGAAGTTGTAATGGACTTAGGTCAAGAAGCGCTGATGATGACGATGATGCTGGCGGGCCCCCTGTTGCTGGCCGCTTTAGCCGTGGGGCTTTTTGTCGGGATCTTCCAGGCAGCAACCCAGATCCAAGAAATGACCTTGAGTTTCATTCCAAAGCTCGGCGCGCTGGTTGTGGCGCTGTTGATTGGCGGACCCTGGATGATCAAAACGTTGGTGGACTTCACCCTTGAACTGTTCAATAAGATTCCAGGACTGGTTGGTTAGTCATGACGCTGACGCCTGAACAATTGATCGGCTTTGTTAATATGGTGTTCTGGCCCTTTGTTCGGATCACCGCACTTTTGATGGCCTCTCCCGTGTTTGGCGCGCGGACGTTTCCGGTTCGCCAGAGAATTATATTGGGGATGCTGGTTGCGATTTTAATCTCACCGCTTTTGCCCGCAGTACCCGCGATCCAAGCCTTCAGCGCGGAAGGGATGCTCATTACCGCGCAACAAGTGGTTATTGGCGTTGCCATGGGGTTTATTTTACAGATGGTGTTCGGCGCGCTCGTCGTGGGGGGACAAGTCATCGCGACCAGTATGGGGCTTGGTTTTGCCGCAACGATTGATCCCCAAAATGGTGTCCAGGTGCCTGTGATGAGTCAGTTCTTCTTAATCTTGGCAACCCTCGTTTTCCTTGCGCTGAACGGCCACCTGGTTCTGATCGAGACGATCGTTGAAAGTTTTTACCTGTGGCCGATTGGGTCGGGTCCACTGCCTGAAAATCTAGCGATGCACACCGTTACCTGGATTGCAGAAGTGTTTAAAGGCGCCTTATTGATCGCCTTGCCGGCAGTCGCTGCAATTCTTTTAGTAAACCTTGCCTTTGGCGTCATGACCCGAGCGGCGCCGCAGATCAATATATTTGCCGTGGGTTTCCCCATTACCATCATTGCGGGTTTCATCATGCTCATGCTGAGCTTGCCGGTCTTTTTGCCGCAGTTTGCGGCATTGCTTGAAGCCGGGTTCTTACAAATGCTGGTGATTTTGGAGTAAGGCATGGCTGAAGATACTTCCCAAGAAAAAACAGAAGAACCCACCGAGCGCCGGCTTGAAGACTCGCGCAAGAAGGGCCAAACCGCGCGATCGAAAGAACTCAATATTCTGCTGAGTTTGATGGCAGCCTCGATTGGCATGGTGTTTTTGGGTCAATACCTGATGACCGATCTGCACGCATTAATGACGCAAGGGCTCGCCTTTGAGCCTTCCCGAATTCGCAATTCGGATCAGATGTTTGAGGCAATTCGCACCCAGGCGGCCCTCGGCTTATCGGCGATTTTCCCGTTTCTAGCCCTGTTGGTGTTCTCTGCTTTTCTAGGCCCAGTCGCCTTGGGCGGGTTGGTTTTTAGCTTTGAGGCCCTAGCGCCAAAGCTGGAAAAAATCAGCCCGATGAAAGGCCTCGTGCGAATGTTTGGCGTTCAAAGTTTGATGGAGCTGATCAAAGCCTTATGTAAGTTCCTGTTGGTCGCAACCGCGGCAATCCTGATTATTTATTACTCGATGAATACGATTATTGGTCTTGGGTATATGAGTTTTTTTGCCGCCCTGGCCAGCACTGGCGATTTGCTGATGTGGTCGTTTATCGGTTTTAGTTCGGTGCTGATTTTTGTGGCCAGTATTGATGTGCCCTTCCAACTTTGGAATCACAACAAACAGCTCAAGATGACGATGCAAGAAGTCAAAGATGAAATGAAGGAAAGCGAAGGTCGCCCGGAAGTGAAAAGCCAGATTCGCCGGATGCAACGTCAGCTTTCTGAGCAGCGCATGATGGATTCGGTGCCCATGGCGGACGTCATCATCACCAACCCGACCCACTATGCCGTGGCGCTTAAATATGACCAAGAAGGCATTGGCGCCCCACGGGTTGTTGCCAAGGGCCAAGATTTTATGGCGCTAAAAATTCGAGAAGTAGCAGAAGCCAATAATGTGCCGATTTTTGAAGCCCCGCCATTAGCGCGAGCGCTGCACGGCATGGTTGAGATCGGTCATGAAATACCCGGCGATCTGTTTAAAGCCGTGGCTCAGGTTTTGGCCTATATCTTCCAATTAAAGACGGTGGGTCAGCAAACACCCGTTAAACCGGTTGCGCCCAGTTATTTCGACGTGCCCGACAAGTATAGAGGTGAAGTGGTATGACAATGAATGCCCCGCAATCAACCCAAGCGGTTGATCTGTCGAATATGGTTCGAGCCGTTGGGCTCGGAACCCCGATCTTAATCTTATTGCTGCTGGCGATGATGGTCTTGCCCCTGCCGCCACTGGCGCTGGATTTACTCTTTACCTTCAATATTGCGTTATCGCTGATGGTGCTGTTGGCGGCGGTGTACGCCTTGCGGCCGCTTGATTTTGCAGTCTTTCCAACCATTCTGCTGATCGCGACCTTGCTGAGGTTAGCCTTGAATCTCGCATCAACTCGGGTTGTGTTGCTCGAAGGGCACACCGGCACCGATGCGGCCGGGCAGGTGATCAAGGCGTTTGGCGAATTTGTTGTGGGCGGCAATTATGCCGTCGGTTTGGTCGTCTTTGCCATTTTAGTCATCATAAATTTTGTCGTGGTGACGAAAGGCGCCGGCCGGGTCTCAGAAGTATCGGCACGATTTACCTTGGACGCGATGCCCGGTAAACAGATGGCCATTGATGCCGATATGAACGCAGGGGTGTTATCCCAAGAAGAAGCTCGCGTTCGCCGAGCCGATGTTGCCAGAGAAGCCGACTTTTATGGGTCGATGGATGGTGCCTCCAAATTTGTTCGGGGTGACGCCATTGCCGGACTATTAATTCTATTTATTAACATCATTGGCGGCCTGGTCATCGGGATGGCGCAGCATGATTTATCCCTCAGCGTTGCGGCAGAAAATTACATTCTGTTGACGATCGGCGATGGCCTGGTCGCGCAGATTCCATCACTGCTGCTCTCAACCGCGACCGCCATTGTGGTCACCCGGGTATCGGATTCATCCGAGATGGGCGATCAGATTTTGAGTCAGCTGTTGAGCTCCAGTAAGTCGCTTTACATTACGGCCGCAGTTATCGGCTCTTTGGGTCTCGTGCCCGGCATGCCGAACTTTGTATTCTTGAGTATCGCCGCGGCGTTAGTCGGACTGGGCATGTTCTTAACCCAGTCCCGCACGGAAACCACCGAGCGCGCTGAGGCGGCAACCCTCGAGGCCTTACCCGCGCCCAAACCGGTCGATGAAGAGTTGAGTTGGGATGATGTGCCGCAAACGGACATGATTTCGTTGGAAGTAGGGTATCGCTTGATTTCCTTGGTGGACAAAGCCCAGGGCGGCGAGCTCCTTGGCCGAATCCGCAGTGTTCGTAAGAAGCTCTCTCAAGACCTTGGGTTCTTGCTGCAATCGGTTCATATCCGGGACAACTTGGATCTGGATCCAAACCACTACCAAATTCAAGTCATGGGTGTGCCGGTTGCCAACGGCGTGATTTACCCGGGTAAAGAAATGGCGATTAACCCCGGCCAAGTGTTTGGAGAGCTCAATGGTATTGCGGCGAAGGATCCAACGTTTGGTCTTGATACGGTCTGGATTGAGCCGGCGCAGCGTGAAGAGGCGCAATCCCTAGGTTATACCGTCGTGGATGCTGGCACTGTGATCGCAACCCATTTGAGCCAAATCCTGAAGGACCATGCACATGAGTTCCTGGGCCACGATGAAGTGCAACAGCTTTTAGACAATCTGGCCAAGTCTGCACCCAGGTTGGTTGAGTCCCTGGTGCCCAATTTATTGAGCTTAGGCGCGGTCCTTAAAGTGATGCAAAACCTGTTGGCCGAACAGGTGCCGATTAAGGATGTTCGGTCGATCGCCGAGGCTTTGGCGGATGGGGCCTTGAAGAGTCAAGATCCTGACGCGTTAACGACGGGCGTTCGAATTGCACTGTCCAGAACAATTTATGAGCAAATCAATGGGTTAGCGCCCGAGCTCGAAGTTTTGTCCCTTGAGCCAAGGTTGGAACAGATGTTGCAAGATGCAGTAAGAGGTCAACAACAATCGATGGGGCTCGAGCCAGGATTGGCAGAGCAAATGTTGCAACAGATTAACGAAGGCGTGATTCAAATGGAGAACCAAGGTAAGCCCGCCGTGTTACTGGTTGCATCAACCATTCGGCTTTGGTTGGCGAGTTTGGTGAAGAGTAACAATAAAGGCTTGCATGTGTTGGCGTACGACGAAATACCCGCAGAAAAACGCATACGAGTGGTTGGAACGGTTGGTAATGCGCAGGCAGCTTAGCGCCTAACGGTTTGGAGAAAGATATGGAAATTAAACGATTTTTAGCAGACGACGTGCGGGAAGGAATGCTCAGTGTTCGCAGCCTGTTAGGCCCTGAGGCCGTCATTCTATCGAATCGGCGGGTCGGTCAAAAGATTGAGATCCTGGCGACCAATCAGTTCGATGCGGATGCGCTAGAGGTCTCGGATGTGACGAAAAAATCAAAGGTTGAGGTTTCGGACTTTGGCAGCGCAAGCCAGCGCGCAAGGGTTGCGCCGATCGCGCCTGAGCGTCCGCGCGAAATAGCGCCCAGGGCGGAAGCGCCCGCGACTGTGTTGGCTGAAGGATCAGCAGGGTTGACGAATCAGGTCGGCATTGATGCCGGGGCTGAGCAGCGTATGGCCGATCCAGAGCCGGCTGCGGCGAGCGTCAGCTTGTCGGATCGGGTGCTGGGCTTGGGCGAGCGTTTGCCGGGGCAGGGTCCAAAAACCGTCGAGCCGCGGCAAGGTGTTGCCGCGCCGAAGCTACAAGAGATTTCTGGTCTTGGTACCGAGACCCTAAACGGCTTACAGCGCGAGCTGGGCAACCTTAAAACCTTGTTGGTCGGTGAGTTGGCCAAATTGCGTGCGGAGCGATCGGGTTCGCAAGCATCGGTGACCCAAGCCAGACTGCGATTGTCTGAACTTGGTTTAAATCCTTTTAGTTTAGATCAGCTGATGGGTGATTTTGATGCGCCGCGTTTTGAAGCCTCTGAATCGGCCTTAAACCAGTGGCAGCAATTGTTAGAACTTGTCGGCTCGCAATTAAAGTCGGTGGATGAGGAAGTGATTGATGCAGGCGGCGTATTCGCCGTTATCGGCACCACGGGTGTGGGCAAGACCACAACGGTTGCCAAACTCGCGGCGCGCTATGCGCTCAAGCACGGCCGAGAGTCGGTCGCCTTGATTACAACCGATGCGTTTAAGATGGGCGGTCAAGATCAGTTGCTGACCTTCGGAAAATTGCTCAACATCCCGGTGGAAGTTGCCGTTGATGCCGAACAGCTGACCAATGCGTTAAAGCGCGCCATGGACAAGAAGCTTGTGCTCATCGATTCGGCAGGGATGAGTGAGCGCGATATCAAGCTGAACCGTCATTTAAGCCGGATCAAAATGCACGATGCCTACCCGAAGAATATCCTCATCGTATCGGCGACCAGTCAGTTAGGGTTAGCCGAGCAGGTGATCAGTCAGTATGATCATGCCAAGGTTCATGCGGCTATTTTGACGAAAACCGATGAGGCGATTAATTTGGGATCCGGGTTATCAACTTTGTTAAAGTCCCAGTTACCCCTCGCCTACAGCTGTCATGGGCAGGGTTTGTCGGATATTCGATTGGCTAAAATCACATCACTATTGGCAGATGCGTTTGCTATGATGAAGATGGCGCAAGTTGCTGAACCCACAACCGATAGGGACGAACAAATTCATGCCTGATCCAGTTCGAGTCATCGCCGTTACCAGCGGTAAGGGCGGTGTCGGAAAGACCAACATCTCGGTCAACCTGGCCGCATCGTTATCGCTTGCGGGTCAGCGAGTCATGTTGATGGATGCAGACCTTGGGCTCGCCAATGTTGATGTGTTGCTCGGCCTTGAGCCGCATTTTGATCTGCAGCATGTCATCAGTGGCGAGAAGTCACTGGATGAGATCATTGTCCAGGGTCCACTCGGAATACATGTGGTACCGGCGAGCTCCGGGGTTGAGAAAATGGCGGAGCTGACGAGTGTCGAGCATGCGAGTTTGATTGCCGCGTTTAGTGAGCTCAAGCAGCCTATTGACGTTTTGATTGTTGATACGGCAGCGGGCATTGCCGATGGCGTCGTGTCGTTTGCCAAAGCCTGTCAGGAAGTGATTGTGGTGGTGTGTGATGAACCCACGTCCCTGACCGATGCCTACGCTTTGATTAAAGTCCTATCCATGCGGCATGGCATTAAGCAGTTTCAGATTCTGGCGAATATGGTGAAGGATGAAAGTCAGGGCCTGAATCTATATGAGAAGTTATTGAACACGACCGACCGGTTCTTAGAGGTTGGCCTTAAGTATTTAGGCGCTGTGCCATTTGATGAACAGTTAAGACAATCTGTTCGAGCGCAAAAGCCGGTGATTGAAGCCTATCCGCGCAGCCCTGCCGCCAAAGCCCTAGTGCGCATCGGTGAAAAAATTAATCGGTGGCCCTTGCCAGATCAGGCAACGGGTTACCTTCAGTTCTTTGTTGAGCGCTTGCTCGCGGCGGCGGGTTCAACCGCGAAGCCGGTCGCGGCAGATTAGTCATGAACGCAGCCTCGGTCTACGCCAGTCAGCAGAATTTGCAGCAAAATGAAAAGATTGCCGCACATTTGCCGTTGGTCAAGCGGATCGCGCTGCATCTGTTAGCAAGACTGCCGAGCAGTGTTGAGCTGGATGATTTACAACAGTCAGGTCTCTTGGGTTTGTTGAGCGCCGTTCGGAGTTTTTCACCGGACCAGGGCGCGAGTTTTGAAACCTATGCGGGGATTCGCATTAAAGGCGCCATGCTGGATGAACTTCGAAAGCTGTCTTGGGCGCCCAGGTCGGTCAATGAAAAAAGCCGAAGGCTGGCGGCAGCCGTTCGAGCGGTTGAAAGTCGAAATGGTGGTCAAGCCTCGGATCAGGAGATCGCGGTCGAGTTGTCGGTTTCTTTGGATGAGTATCATGCGCTGCTGCACGAAACAGCAAGTTGTCAGCTGGTCCTGCTGGAGGACAGCCACGAAGAAGCGCTTCAAGAGTTGGATGCAGGCCCCGAGGCGATTATGCAGGATGATCGGTTCAAGGCAGCGCTGATGGGCTGTATTGATCAATTGCCCGAGAAAGAAAAGCTCATGATGGCGTTGTATTACCAAGAAGATTTGAACCTGAAGGAGATTGGCCAAGTTTTAGACGTGAGCGAGTCTCGGGTGAGTCAAATTCATTCACAGGCGTTAACCCGCATTCGTGCGAAGATGGTGGATTGGACGTGAAAGCCGGTACAGTGACTGTGGGCGCGAGGAATGTGAACTAATGGATATCATGACGATATTGGGCCTTATCATTGGGATAGGCGCCGTATTTGGTGGCTATGTGGGTGAGGGCGGCGACCCGGTTTGGGTGCTATTGCATCCCTTCGCTTGGATTATTGTGTTTGGCGGCGCCCTTGGGTGCGGCCTGATTGGCCTGCCGATGGCGCATGGCAAGCATGTTTTGAAAACGACTCCGAAGTTGTTTATGCCGCCCAAACTCAATCCAGGCGAGATGATCGATAAAATGGTCGACTGGGCGCAGATCGCGCGACGAGAAGGCTTGCTGGGGCTTGAAGGCGTTTCGGAAACAGAAGACAACCCGTTTGCGCGTAAGGGCCTGCGGATGTTGGTTGATGGCCGTGAGCCCGAGGCCATTCGTAAGATTCTAGAGATTGAACTAGAAACCGTCGAAACGCTGGACGTTGCCGCCTCAAAATTTTATGGCGAGCTGGGGGGATATGCCCCGACCATCGGGATTATCGGCGCCGTACTGGCGCTGATCGTTGTGATGGGGGACCTAAGTGACCCGAACGCAGTGGGTAAAGGGATTGCGACCGCCTTCTGCGCAACCGTTTATGCGCTGTTGTTATCGAATCTGATTTTTCTGCCTTGGGGCAACAAGCTGAAAATCATCGCCCAGGAAGAAGCGCAATTTCGATTTATGATTGTTGAAGGCCTGGTGCTGATTGCCTCTGGCGAAAACCCCCGTAATCTCGAAGATCAATTAAGAAGTTATGCGACGTAACTCGAGGTAGGTCAGGATGGGCAGAAAGAAAAAACCCGAAGAGCATGTCAACCACGAACGGTGGATGGTGTCTTACGCGGATTTCATTACCCTTTTGTTTGCCTTTTTCGTGATGATGTACTCCATCTCCATCGTCAACACCGGTAAGTTCAAGGTGCTGTCTGAGTCGCTCACCGCGGCTTTTACCGACCCCGCGCGATCGCTGGAACCCATTCAGGTGGGTGACCTCGTTCGCGCGCCGGCTGAAATGCAGGATCAGTCCTTTGCAGATCCGCAGCCGAAACCCATTCGTCCTGTTGAAATGCGGCAGATGGCGAAGTTGGTCGATGTGGACCCAGTGCTGCTGGATAAAGCCAGTAAGCAACTCGATGAGATTCAGGAGCGGGTCGAAACCGCGATGGCCGAGATGATTGATCAAGGCGCCATCACGGTGCAGCGTAGCGAGTATTGGATCGAGATTGAAATGAACTCCTCGGTCCTGTTTGAAAGTGGTTCCTCGATATTGTATCCGCGGGTGGTGCCGATCCTGACCCAATTGGGCCGAGTGATGATTGATTTTCCGAACCATGTGCATGTCGAGGGCTATACCGACACGGTGCCCATTAACACCGAGATGTTTCCCTCTAATTGGGAGCTCTCAGGCAGTCGGGCAGCAACGGTTGTGCGCTTGTTTGAATTTACCGGCGTGAAGCCGGACCGGTTGGCGGCCATTGGTTACGGCGAATATTATCCGGTTGCGGAGAATACCAATGCGGAAGGCCGCGCGCGTAATCGTCGAGTGGTTGCCGTCGTACTCGCTGAAATCGGCGAAAAGATTGACGCGACCATAGAAAAGTTTGAAAAAGCTAAGAATAGCGGCGGACCGGCGGGCTGACCCCGTTGTTCAGTGCACGTAACCCTGGGGGGTAGTAGCGCCCTCAGCTGCAGAGCCTTCAGCGTTAAACAACCTTCAGCGTTAAACAACCTTCAGCGTTAAACAACCTTCAGTTGCCGAGCGCCAATCAATGAAATGCTCTTAACGATGCCGCGAGACGCAAGATAACCCGGCGCCTAATGGGTCAACAGCCTCGCCAAAGTCTTGTCGCCAACAGCGCCAAGCGCTACCAGAGAT
>ENA-OQVM01001949-OQVM01001949.1-marine-metagenome-genome-assembly--contig:-NODE-1949-length-25479-cov-4.467955_pt1 | contig 25479 bp, 8 predicted proteins | sample MGYA00237776_ERZ505498 | MGnify/ENA primary metagenome ERZ505498 (study PRJEB26159, sample SAMN06265151) | marine metagenome | isolation source: Helgoland LTER site | place: Germany:Helgoland, sampling...
CAACCTCTTCTTCGTCCACATATAAGTGACTATTCCGGGTAATCCGAAAGGCCCAGGCCCCTAAGACTTCATGCCCCGGAAAAAGATCGGATACAAAATAGCGCACCACTTCGCTAAGAAATACAAATACCTCAGACTTAGACCCCTCCTGTTCGATCTTTACCAGACGAGGAAGAATCCTTGGGACTTGAACGACAGCTCGCAGGGGCGGAGCTTTCTTCCTGCGTAAATTGCGCAAAGATACAAAAAGATTTAGAGACTTGTTTAAAATTAAGGGAAATGGATGAGTGGGATCGATGGCCAAAGGAGTAAGTACGGGAAAGACCTCGCGACGAAAATAAGCCCGCAACCAAGTGAATTCAGATTTGGATAATTGCTCGATCGATTTAAAGACCACTCCGTTCTTGGCAAGAGCAGGCTGTAAGCTTTCTCTCCAACAGGCATATTCACGCTGAGACATCGACTTAGCCCGTTGACGCACCTCTTCCAATAATCCCTGTGGTGCACTTCCATCCAGGCTTGGCCGGGTAATGCCCGCATCCACTTTTTGCATTAATCCAGCAACCCGAATCTCATAGAATTGATCGAGGTTCGAGCTCACAAATGATAAAAATCGAGTTCTTTCCAACAATGGATAATGCTCGGAAAATGCCTGGTCCAATACCCGTTCGTTAAAAGCCAACCAACTTAATTCTCGATTAAAGAATCGGGCGGGAACTTCAGGGGATTGGGTTTTTCGATCTGCCATATATCAAAATATCAATACCCTAGATTTTGCCTACAAACAACGGAATTTACTAAGAGCGCACCTTGACCTTCCAAACTTGCTGGGCTATTTTAAAATCTTTGATCTTTGAAACTTTGATGGGGGTGTTCCGGATTCGACCGCAATGTGGAAAATTCGGTTGCGTGCCGAGGACGATGCTTGGCCTCGTAAAAAATGTGTCAAACCATTACATGGCAAATCCAATGTAGTACCCTTCGAGCCACAGCTCGAAGCACTTGCAGCATAGTTCTGCGACGTCGACAGTCCACTGACACCTGCTGGGTGGTCGGGGCGTTAAAAAGCAGGTAAAACCTCGGAGCGTTTGATTGTCTATCGGAGGCTAAATGGTTGAAGATAATCTCGGTCCGAAAGGTGTTTCTTCCTTCACCGGACCAAAACTAATAAGCAAACTACGCACGTAGACACCGAACGGGAAGTATTGCGGGACGCGGGTTCAACTCCCGCCACCTCCACCAAAGTTTCAAGGATCTTTTTCTTAATCAATCCCTTTAAGTAAGCGGGATCCAGCCAAATTCTTTCCTCGTTTTTTTGAGGGCTAATTTTGCCAGAATTTGCCTGTTTTTGACCCCTTTTCCCGGAAATCTCAGTCAATATATCAGTCAACGATTGGTCTGATAAAATACTACTTTTGAAGAATATCTTTATGCCCTATTCAATTCATATACCTAATTAGTAACTCTCCAGCCATGGTTGAATAGTTTGTAGTTTTCGGAGAGTTGCAAACCCGAAGAAGAAACCAACTGGGGTGTTGGCTGAAGGAGCCATTATTTAGGGTATTCTCAAGGGCTAAGGATCAAAATATTTTATAATCGCATAAAATTTTAACTTTTTTCGTTAAAATTGGGTTAACACGGGAGTGGATAGTTAGATGTCTAAATCAAATCCTGCAACAGAAAGTCTTTTTATAGAGCTTTACGCGAAGCATGAACCATCTGTTCGTGCCTTTGTAAAAAACGGTATTTTTTGTCAGCATGATGTAGCAGATGTCATGCAAAAGGTAGCCATGGTTGCATGGAAGAAATTTGCTAACTTAGATGATCCAGATTTGGAGTTTGGAAAATGGATGTGCGTGATTGCCCGTTATGAAATCATGAAATTCAGGCGAGGTAAAAGTCGGGATATTCTTATTCTAAGTGAAACTGCAGTTGAAAAAATTCTCGATCAAGGGTGTGAAGAATATTCAACCAGAATTAAAACCTTAGAGTTTTTGCAGACATGCATAGACAGTCTCAAAGAAGAAGAAAAGACACTCATCAAAATTGCATACAATTCTAACACTTTAATCAAAGTATTTGCTAAGACTTTGAACAAATCTGCACACGCAACATATCAGAAACTTCAAAGAATTCGAAACAAGTTGGCAGATTGCGTTGAGTTTAAGCTTAGCACCGAAAAAGTATGAAAAGTGAAGATAAGAGATTAATTCAAGCTTACTATTATGGAAGTATAACTAAGGGAGATGCAAAAAAGCTGAACAAGCTATTGGAACATGACCCAAAGGCTAGATCTTATTACATAACATACTCTGCCATCACAGAACATCTAGGTGAGTCAATGGAAGATAATGAAAATGAAATATTTTCCTCTCCAAAACTAAGTTTCTCCAAAAAACAATCCACTGCCCCATGGTTACTTATTGCGGCCTCTTTAGTGCTCGCATTTTTAGTCTTTGATTATCTGAACAATCGAGATAAAGACCACCCGACCGTTACAATTTCTGAAACTGATTCGATTTTAAATAATTCTCGGACCCAAGCTCACTTAGTGGATCATTTTAACGCATCCATAAAGGGCATAACCCGTCGACTGGAAGATTTCATCTGGGTTCCTGGCAAATACGAATTATTGAGCGGAGAATTGCATCTTCGGTTTAACCGTTGTGTTGATTTCATATTTCAAGGACCTGGTATTTTTGAAATAGAAGACTTTCAAAACATAAGGGGTACCAGTGGTAGTATCAGAACCATTGTTTTGAATGAAAATGGTAAGGGTTTTACCATTAAATCTCCCACAACAACATATGTCGACTGGGGTACTGAGTTCGCTCTTAATATTTCTCCATCGCAGCAAGATAAATTCAATATCGATCAAGGAGAAGTTGAGGTCTCACCAATAGGAAAACCTGATAACAAAACATTGTTAACCCGCTTTAATTCAAGCCATCAAAAATTAGACTTCATTGAATTAGATGCTAGTTTAAAGCCAAGTCAACCCGGTGATGCCGGAGCAAAAAGAAACTTCAAAGCATTTGAAAAACTTGCAAACCATGCTGACACGATTGGACTGTACAACTTTGATTCCCCTGAGCAATCCATATTAATAGAAGAACTGGTTAAAAGAATTCCAAAAAATTGGCAAAAGTGGTCAACAGTCCATAACCTTAAATCAAACCGGCTTATCATTAACCATGCGAAATCTGAAATCGGATCACATGGAGTCTTTCATAAATGTCACAGAACAGCTGGAAGATGGCCAGAGTCCTTAAGTGTCGGCTTACCACACAATGGCTCTCATGTAAGTTTCTCTATTCCTGGAAATTACCCTGAGATAACTATAAGTTTCTGGTTACAAAAACTAGACCGCCTAGATGCCATTAATTCACTAATAAAATCGGATTATTGGAATGAAATTGGAAATTTATGCATAGAATTTAGTCGGGGGGGTAAACCATATCTACACCAGTGGGGAGAAGTTTCCCCAAGTAAATTTAGGTTTGATAATGAAAGACTATCATCAGGTTGGCAGTTGGTAACCTACACATTTGGCAGGGAAGAAAATGATTCTAAAAGTAAAATCTACATAGATGGAAATCTTGTTTTTGAGTCTAAAACCAAATGGACGAATTACATTTCGTTAGGCGATTTTACAATCGGCGGCTGCGTAAATGAAACTGGACCAAGCTCAGCAAATTTAAACTGCAAAATTGACGAAATGGTTATTAGCAAAAACAGATGGAGTGAAGAAGATATAAGGGAATATTTCCTCGATGGATTCCCTTTCTACCAAGTGGAACCAATAACATTTGCTGAAAGTTCATTTTCTCCAACCAATCCTGCTCGATAATGAAACATGTGATTAAATTTAATGGGGAAGAATTAATCAATAAGTCTGAGGCCATTCGCATACTCGGTTTTTCCAAACTCGGCAGCATCGATTATTACATAAAAAAGAAGCAACTGGATGAATTTGAGATTTTAGGCCTCAACAAGAAACTTCTCTCCAAAAAGCAGATTGAATCACTCAAATCCAATAAGGGCTCTTCCCATGGATAAGATCAAGCGATACGACAAACAAGCAAACCACCTACTCAATCTGGTGCAGGCTGCTCATATACTTGGTTATAAGGATTACCGAATGATTGAGACCCTCATTGATCAGGGCTTACTCCAAGCCCACACCATTGGGAAATCCAAAAGATTAAAAGTATTTTACCACGACCTGATGGAATTTCCTCAAAAAGTAAAACCATAAGTATTTTTTGCCAATGATTAAGCCACTAGATAAACAAACGGATGATGAACGCTATCTGACCTTTACTGAGGCAGTTAAATTACTGGGTGCAGGCACCAATAATCGGATACGCAACTTTGTCCGAGAAGGCAAAGTACAATCCTATCGCCTGCCTCTCACCTCAGGATTACGGGTACGGGAGTCCGATATACTTTCTCTTATCGAGGTAAAAGAAATCAAAAAAGATGGATCAAAACAGTGAGATTTCTCCCCCAATCCTTAAAGATCTTGACCGTTTTATCAAAATCAGTGAAGCCGCCGATTTGTTAGGATATGCAAACTATCAATCAATTCACCATATGCAAAAGCGCGGATTAATTGATGTGTACTCCCTACCCCATAACAAGCTTAAGCGTGTCCTACTTAGCGATATCACTGCCATTCTTGAGCAAAGCAAATCAGAGGAACAAAATTACTTCAAAAAAGCATTGAGCAAAAACAAAAGAGGCAGAGGGAGACCACGCAAATTTAATTAATTGTTAAGAAATATTCAGAAAAAGTAACGACTTGATGAAAGAAAACGCCAAACCAAAAAAAACAACTCTACTTAATCTCACCGAGGCTGGTCATTTGCTCGGATATCAAAATGCTACGGTGATCAAGAACTTGATCGGACAAGGTCTTTTAAAAACCTACATGATTCCAGATTCCACAAGAATTTTAGTGAGTAAAGAAGAAGTTCAGGGCCTAATCAAACCAGTCATCAAAACTCCCAAGAAGGACGACTCTAAGAAGTAAAGGATCAGTGGTAGAGATACCCTTTTCCTTCTAATCGAATAATTTCTCAAATTTTTGAAACTTTTTTGTAACATTTCTCAATCTGGTGCTAATAGAATAGTATACAAATATAACCTATAAGCATAATAGCATTAAATGTTAGGCAAACACATAAAAATAATCCCTTTTGGGCTCAATCGTTGGATCCAAAAAATGGATCGGTACAGTATCAAAATAAAATTCATGCACTTATATCATGCATTCTGCCTTCAAGAAAAAGAGCACATCGTACTTCAATTTGAAAGTGCGGAAACCTGTCTCAGGAAACTCCTCAAACAAGGCTTCGACCTTGGGGTTAAAAATGAGGCTATCCTCTACTCAGTAGTTCGTGCAGATCAAAACTCCACCTTCGAAAGGATCAAATTTTCACCTAGCGATCTTGCCAACTCTGAACCAAGCCAACCTACCCCATCCTTTGCCTAGAATTTTAAATTTTTAAGTCCACACCAGCCCTATGAACACATTTATAAAATTAATACTGCTCCTCGTGCTTTTGATTGCAGGAACCATTGTTACACGAGCACAAACCATCATTGTCCCCCCAAGCCTGGGGATTATGAGTTCCACACAAACCAGCCGCAACACCGCAACTCTAAGTGGAAATCTCCTAAGAACTGGCGGAGAGAATCCAACCGTTAAAATTGTCTGGGGTACTCAAGACCGGGGGTTACAACCTCTTCCCGACTTTAGTTGGGATAACGAGATTACCATCTCAACCAATCAGTCTGCAGGAACCTTCTCTACAAATATTACCATTCCTGCACAGGGTGATGTATATTATTTCCGTGCTATTGCCAGCAATGCCGCTGGCACAGTTGTCAGTCGCAACCTCGGCGTTTTACTACCCACAAAAATTGTTGGATCGGAAAATCTGGTTGGACGGTGGTCCTTTGACGATGGAGATTCGAACGACTCTTCAGGAAATGGGTACCATGGGAGTATGCAGAATTTCTTTACTCCAGGCAATGTATCCAATCTGAAACTTTGGCTGGATGCTGCGGACAGCAGTACACTTACTCTGGCTTCAGGTAAAGTATCTACATGGTCTGATAAGAGTGGAATCGGAAACCATGCAACAGTTGGAGATTCCTTAGACCGCAGACCAACCTACACCGCTTCAGACAGTTTACTGAACAATAAACCATCGGTGGGTAGTAGCTCAAACTCTGGCGACATCGGCTTTACTTTACCCACTATGTCTCTTCAAGAAGTGTATGTAGTTGCCTATTATGACGATGGGACTGATTCCACCTTCGATACCTACAACACATTATTCTCAGGACCGGATTCTTATGGAAAGTATCGTGTAATGGGGACCAAAAGTTCAGCTAGTCTCATGAGTACCTCAAATTTTAATGATGTAGGAACTTATAAAAATGGGTCAGCCACATCCTCTTCCGCTATTCTTCCAATGCCGGGTTCTATTCTAAGACTTACCAGCTCTACTCCAAGAGAAGAGGATAGAAGCTTACTAAAAAATTCTCGTGATACTGACCGAGGTTGGGTTGGTGGCATAGGTGAGTTTATCGGACTTTCTAGCACTGCTTCTGAATCTGAACGAAATGCGATTGAAGGCTACCTCGCATATAAATGGGGCCTAGTGGATAACCTTCCCGCAGATCATCCATATCAAAATTCACCTCCAGTAACTGCTGGATCTATATTGCTGATAAATGACTCACCCTTTGATTCTGGCGGGGCAGTGGATTTAGCAAATGGTCACATAGAAGTCACAACTGGAGGATCTGCTTTCAACATGGGTTCTGATTTCACCATTTCAGTTTGGACTAAAGGATGGCCAAACGAAGTAAATGCTTCCGTCATTTCCAAAGGCTCTCCTACAACCCACCCTAGCATCGGTGGTTGGATGATTGGTCGGGGCACAGGCACAAACCAGTTAATATCCAACATAACAGGAGTGGGAGGAGAGCAAAGTGCAACACACTCCAAGTCACTATCCACAGATAATTCATGGCATCACATCGTTTCCACTTTTGACGGTAGTGTTCGCAAAATCTTCCTCGATGGTGAGCAAGTCGCCAGTACTACAAACACAGGATCAGTCACAGCAACTAATGCCTCTCTCTTATTTGGAGCATCAGACTTTAATAGTTCGATTGGTACCATCAATGCACACAAATATGCTGGAATAAAAATTGATGAAGTTAGGTTTTACAACACAGCACTATCAAACCTTGAAGTTGTGGAACTATATGGCTCTGGAAAGGGAGACAAGCAAAAGGAAGGAAGTTTTTCGACCTTCCCCGCTTCCATTACCTGCACTGTAGGCACAACCTTTTCAACCACCATAGATGCAAACTTCACAAACCCCTATTACTCGGCCTATAATCTCCCCCAGGGACTGAGCATAAATTCTGCGACTGGTGTACTTTCTGGAACTCCAGAAGTTGGAGGCAGTCACCAAATAATTGTCCAGGCCGAAAGCTCAAACCCAGAAAAAATAGCAGTTGGGGTTATTTCTTACACATCATCGGCAGCATCAGCACCTATCCTGGGAACACACGAACCTATTGGTCTCACGACTGATTCAGCAACCATCCTTGCAGAGATCGCACAAAGTGGAGGCGATGTTAACTATACAGTGGAACTTTTTTGGGGGTCTAGTGATGGGGGCACCAATGCCAGTTCCTGGCAGAATCAAGCAATCAGTATGGGAACAGGCAACAGTGGTTACTTTGGTAAATCAATAACAGGATTAACTGCAGGAAATACTTATTTCTATCGCTTACGAACTACCCAGGGAAATATAACCTCCTGGTCAGACGACAAAAACTTTGCCACTCCTATACCAGTAGCCCTACCCTCTTTACTCGGCCAATCTGCGATCAATATCACGGGTACAACAGTTGACTTGCAGGTAGAATTAAACAGCACAGGCAATGCGACCACGCAAGTTACCTTCTATTATGGCACCAGTGACGGAGGAACAACCCCAAGTTCCTGGGATTCAAATATCACCATAAACTCGGTAAATAGTGGCATCGTTAGAGGATCTATCACCGGTGGATTGAATGATGGGCAGACCTATTATTTCAAAGCTCAAGCCACGAATTACAAAGGATCCGTTTGGGCAACTTTGGGAGATACTACATTCACCACTACCTCCAATGAGTCAAGAGTCACTCCCGTTCAAAACACCAACCTTAAGGGATGGTGGAAGTTTGATGGCAATTTAAATGATACCTCCGGCAATAACCGGCATGGCCAACATTTTCCAGAATACTTAGCAAACCTGAAGTTATGGTTGGATGCCACAAATCTGGAATCCATAACTAAAAGCTCGACTAATAAAGTTAGCAACTGGAAGGACCTCAGTGGTAATGATATCCATACATACCAAAATACCGATAGCCGAAGGCCCACCTATTCAAGTTCGGATGGATTGCTAAATAACAAACCATCCATTTCCAGTTCAACCAACTCGGGTAAAATTGGCTTATCTATTCCAACTGTAAACCTGCAGGAGATCTTTGTAATCGCATATTATGACGATGGCACAGACTCAACTTTTGATCAGTATAATACACTGATAACTGGCCCAGCGGCCTATGGGGAACATAGAATAATGGGTGACATAAATTCTGCATCGTGGGTAACGAGCTCCAACTTTAATGATTCAGGTAGTTTCAAGAATGGATCTCTTATCTCTTCAAATACAGCTCTACCGATGCCGGCAACATTACTTCGTTTTACAAGCTCCACTCCTCGTAATGAAGACCGTGCAATATTATACAATAAAGATTCGAACGATCGTGGATGGAAAGGTGGTGTCGGAGAAATTATCGGTCTTTCAGCTCTTTCAGGAATATCAGATCGTGAAAAAATTGAGGGATATCTTGCACATAAATGGGGAATTTCAGGCAGCTTACCCATAGGTCATCCATACAAGTCTATAGCTCCAAGTAGTTCATACACCTCAGATTCTCTATTTAGTAATTCTCAGTCACTTGATCTATCCAACGGTGCATTCGCCACAGTTTCAACAGGTGGAAATGAGGATATCTTTGATGCGGGTTCTGCTTTCTCTACCTCTTTTTGGATAAAGGGCTGGTCGAACACAGGCATGAACATTTTGTCCAAAAGTAATTGGTCAATTGCCACGGCTAATTCAGGAACAGACAACTTGTCTATTACCTTAACTGGGGCCGGTGGCTCCTACACTGTACAAACACCAATTAACAATGGTCAGTGGAATCATTTGGTAACGACATATGGTGGGGGATATAAAAAAGTTTACCTCAATGGCTCCTTGATTAATTCAACTGCCCAGACGGGTACGGTCACTTCTTCTAATTCAAAGCTAACGATTGGAGAGAACAACGCGAGTGGGCAAAGCCTTAAAATTGATGATCTAAGAATATACGGAATTTCTTTAACCTCGGCCGAAGTTCAGGCAATTTATGAAAAGGGCTTTGGAGATATAGGCTCATCCAAGTTTTCCATCACCAGCCCATCCAGTATCCTCGGCACAGTGGGTCGATCAATCTCCTTCCAGATTCAAAAGGAAGTGGCTTACGGATTGAGTGGATATGATTCCACAGTTACCTATGAACTGCAGAACAAACCCACCTGGTTAAGCGTAAACAGCTCGGATGGTTTGGTTAGCGGCACGCCCACCGAGGCAGGCACTTACACCTTTGATGTCAAAGCATCCAACACGCTTGGCACAGCCACCCAGACAGTCACCCTCACCGTCACAGACTATTCATCTTGGAACTATGCCCTCTCCTTTACCACCGATTGTCCAAGCGGAACCACGGTGGATAATTGGAATATGCTGGTCCGCCTATCCGAGAATCCCTCCAACGGAGCAGGCAATGCGGGCTTCCGCTACGCCCAGGCAAACTCCAATGGGGGTGATCTTCGCTTTATCGATCAGGCTGGGCAGGAGCTAAAATATGAAATTGCCAGCTGGAACACCTTTGGAGAATCCCAGGTTTGGGTACGGGTACCTAGCCTCACCAATGATTCCAATTTCACTATGCTTTGGGGAAATTCCGCTGCCACTCTCCCTGCCTATGCCAACGATGGTAGTGCTTGGAGTGATTACTTTGGGGTCTACCACCTAGAGGGCGGCAGTGGTAATGCAGTGGACTCAAGCCCTGCAAACAATGTGCTTACTGCCCTTAATTCACCTACCCTTCTTAGCGATGGGTTCTCAGGAAAATCATACACAATTAGTGGAGACAAGGGCTTTAAGGGAAGCATCGCTAATGGCCCTAGTGCAAAAGAGGGAACTTATATTATTTGGACTAAAAACACATCGGGCAGTTCAAGCACGGCGCAACCGTTTGGTATATCCTTTGATGACGAGTCTGCACATCTGCCCTTTTCCAAAGTTAGCTCACTTTTACCAAATCTCAGTGGCAATGGGAGTTGGCGGCAGGTCGCAGTAATCATCAAGGATGGGTACTTCTCCTATTATATGGATGGTGCAAAGGTGGGCTCATCCACCTGGCACTTCCCGGGTTTGCAGACTCTTTCAGAACTTGCCCTGGGAAGAAAGACAGACTCGAATGGCCCAGCAGGCTCTGTAGATGAAGCATCATTCTCCTCTGTTGCCCGCTCGGCTACCTGGATTACGGCCAGCTATAACAATCAAAAGACGGACCAAAGCTCCAACCCATATTTGAACTTCGAAACACTTAACGGCCCCGTAAGCTTGAATGATCCTGCCGGCACCAAAATATATGGCAAAAAGGGATCTTCCCTGTCCTTTTTCATTGGTAAGTCCGGCAGTGGTTCTTTTTCTGCAAATGGTCTGCCCAACGGGCTTAGTATCAATGCTTCCACAGGTGAGATTAGCGGCACTCCCACTGCACAAGCTAGCCAGGATATCACAATCACGGCGACGGGAACCACAGCAGGGGGAAGCTCTATTACCGTGACTAAACTATACAAGGTTATCATTTCTGACCCCACTTCCTTTCCTTACCGTATGGACTTAACCCTATCCGGATATACCGGATCAACCACCCTTACTGATTTTCCTGCGCTTGTCTCGCTGAGCTCTTCCATCAGCGGATTTTCCTACAATGGTTTTTTGGATGGGGATGGCGATGGTGTGCGCACCGGTGGCGACCTACGCTTCTTTGCCGCCAGTGGGCAGGAACTTGCTTATGAAATTGCCGACTGGAACACCTCGGGCACTTCCGACATCTGGGTAAAAGTACCCACCATTTCAGGAACAAATACTGAGATCACCGCAGCCTGGGGAAAATCGGGTACAGAAACAATGCCCGACTATGCGACCAATGATCCTGTATGGTCCAATGGGTATGAGGGTGTGTGGCACTTAGACACAATTAGTTCTGGAAAAACTAACGATTCCAGCCCACAAGGTATTCATTTAACGGTTAATGGAGGGGCAACCACAACAGCTGGGCAAACAGGTTCTGGTATATCGCTTGATGGGACCGATGATGATTTGGAAGCTCTTGGCTACAAAGGAATTTCCGGTGGTGCTCAAAGAAGCATGCAGTTGTGGATCAAGACTACAGCAAATGCCAAAGCAATTATGCACTGGGGAAAGGATGATAACTTTAAAAGATGGACATTTAGAACCACCGATAGTGGTCTTCGATTACGGACTGAGATTACTGGTGGGGGCAGAGAATCCAACTCTGCGATCGGTAACAACGTATGGACACATATTTCTGCAACGTTTCCTATGAACGCTAATAATCTGAACGATATCAAATTTTATGTTAATGGAACACAGTCTGAAGAGACGAGTGGATCCACTAGCATGCCCAATACATCCGTCTTCGATAATCTATTAATTGGTAATGACAATAGTAACCGCAGGTTGCCTGGGATTGTCGATGAAGTACGCCTTTCCTCTGTTGAACGCTACGCAGACTGGATCAAGGCAGAGTATGACAACCAAAAGAGCTCCCAAACTCTCGTGAGTTATGGATCGGTCACCGGTCCCCGCACAATTACCTCACCCCTTACTGCCAGTGGTACTTTCGGTAGTTCTGTAAGCTATACCCTCACTGCCACCGACTCATCCTCTATTTCCAGCCGAGTATACTACGGTCTTCCCCAAGGGCTTGATTATAATGATAGTAGTGGTCAAATTATTGGCATCCCAGAAGTTGCTGGTGATTATGAAGTCTCAATGATGGTTATATATGCAAATGACGATGGCGACATAACTGATCTAGACAGCCAAAACGATATCATCGGAAACGTCGAAAGAACTTCAACAGATTCGATCATTCTCAGGCTAAGCATTGTAGCATTATCTCCTTCTGTAACTACACTTTCTAGCTCCACGGTTGGACCAACCTACGCAAGCTTTGAAGGCAATGTAACCAACACTGGCGGTAATCCCCCTAATATTATCATTTATTACGGATTAAACGATGGAGGTACCAATGTCGGCTTGTGGGATAGCTCCAGAAACATCGGTAGTCATTCGAGGGCCTTCTCATCTATTTTTGGGGATCTAATCCCTCAGAGAACATACTACTATCGGATTCGTGCATTTAACGCCGCTGCCATAAACGGAGTCTGGGCATCCAGTAGTCAAAATTTTACTACACAACCCAGTACAAAAGTCGTTGCATCAAACGGTATTGTTTCTAATGCCACTGGTGACTCAGTAAGGCTGAATGGCAGAGTCAATAATTTTGGTACAGGAAAAGTCGATCAAAGTACAAAACAACCAAATGAAATTTTAGGGAATAGTCTAAAACTATGGTTAGATGCTGCGGACAGCAGTACACTTACTCTGGCTTCAGGTAAAGTATCTACATGGTCTGATAAGAGTGGAATCGGAAACCATGCAACAGTTGGAGATTCCTTAGACCGCAGACCAACCTACACCGCTTCAGACAGTTTACTGAACAATAAACCATCGGTGGGTAGTAGCTCAAACTCTGGCGACATCGGCTTTACTTTACCCACTATGTCTCTTCAAGAAGTGTATGTAGTTGCCTATTATGACGATGGGACTGATTCCACCTTCGATACCTACAACACATTATTCTCAGGACCGGATTCTTATGGAAAGTATCGTGTAATGGGGACCAAAAGTTCAGCTAGTCTCATGAGTACCTCAAATTTTAATGATGTAGGAACTTATAAAAATGGGTCAGCCACATCCTCTTCCGCTATTCTTCCAATGCCGGGTTCTATTCTAAGACTTACCAGCTCTACTCCAAGAGAAGAGGATAGAAGCTTACTAAAAAATTCTCGTGATACTGACCGAGGTTGGGTTGGTGGCATAGGTGAGTTTATCGGACTTTCTAGCACTGCTTCTGAATCTGAACGAAATGCGATTGAAGGCTACCTCGCATATAAATGGGGCCTAGTGGATAACCTTCCCGCAGATCATCCATATCAACCTTCTACAGGGGCAAACCTTTCTCTTCATTGGGGCACAACTGATGGAGGTACCGATTCATGGCAAAACAGTGTGACGATAGGAAAAAAACTTCCAGAGCTAATTTTATGGCTAGACTCAAGCCGATTAACCAATGCAGGCACAACCTGGACGGATAAGTCGGGAATTGGTAACCATGCTACCAAGAATGGATCGCCCAGCGTCGTTACCAATTATCAGAACGGAAATTCAGTTATGCGCTATTCTGGAACCGGAAACACTGACTATCATGAATGGGACGATTTGGATAAAGCTAGAACCATCTTTTGGGTTGTACGAGCAGACAACGATAATTCTGGTTTTATGCTCGGGGATGATGATTCTGATATCTTCCACACAAGTGCGGGTGATTCTAGCTCTAATTTCTGGCACTCATCACAAAGTTCAGGTGCACCCATAAGAGGAGGGACTACCCGATTAAATGGTGCAGCTATTGATGGTACAACCACAAGCTTAAATGGAAGTCTATCTTCCCTATCTATTGTATCGCTCAAAACAACTGAAAGTGTAGAGGTCAGCCGGTTTAGTAGAGACCGTAATGAAGCTAGCAGAAACTGGAAGGGAGATCTAGGCGAACTCGTGATTTTCAATAACGAATTAAGTGAAACTGAGATCCAGAAAATCGAAGGCTATCTGGCCCACAAATGGGGACTTACATCAAGTCTGCCAATTTCACATCCCTATAAAAGACTAGCTTCAGTAACATCTCCAGCGGATCTTGTTTCCTATCCGGTTGATATTTCTGGGCTAACTTCAGGAAATACTTATTATTACCGATTTGCAGCAAACAACTCTGCGGGTACTGACTGGGCGGACAGCACCCAATCATTTGTTTCCCAAAGAAAAATCGATTTAAACTCGGGTACTCTTGCCATTAATACAAATGGCCCCACCCCGTCATGGTCTGCCACAGATGGGTCGGGAGGAAATGGTCAATTAAGAACCATTACATGGACAGATGCCCTGTCGAATACCATACAATACAAGGTTGCAAAGTTTACTTTCGACTCGGTCAATATTGGGGACGGGGTGTCCATAAGAGTTGCAGGTGATAACCCTCTTCATATCGATGTGGTGGGTGATGCGACGATTAATTCAGTCATTGATCTAAATGCATCCACCTATGCTGGACTTTCTGTACTTGGAGGCGGATATGGAGGAACTGTGGCAAACCATGGTACTGGCCCCATTCATATTTCAGGAACAAGCCCCTATAATTCAGGTGGATCAAGGCACAAGGGAGGCGACCTTACCGGTAGTGGACTGGTGGCAGGTGAGGCACCTGGTGGCGGAAGCTATGGAGGTAATGGAGGACGTCCCGAACTGAATGGTGGTACCGATAGTGCTGGCACACACCCTATTTCCGGTCAGACCTATGGCACTCTCAACCTCGAGGCTATCCTTGCTGGTTCTGGCGGGGGTGGAGGATCAGTACAGCCAGGAGGCTCTGGTGCGGGTGCCATAAAAATTACTGCCGGCGGGAAACTGACCATTGGAAAAAGCATCTTTGCAAACGCTGGAAATGGCATTGCAGACAGTACCAACGATGCGGCCAAATCCGGAGCTGGAGGCTCGGGCGGTTCGATTTATTTAAAAGCCAATGAACTGGAAATCAGCACCAATGCTTTGATCTCAGCCAATGGAGGCACCGGTGCACCTTCCACCACTACGGGTGGTAACAATTATGCCACAGATGGAGGCGGCACCGGATCTGCCGCTGGTGGGGGTGGCAGGATATACCTCGAGGGAACATCCTCTTTCGTAAACCATGGCAGTGCAACCAATGCCAATATCACTGCCAATGGGGGAACCAGTCAGGCAAACTCGGGCACACCAAGAAGTGGTCAGGATGGTTCCGTGCGTATCGTACGTCCGCAGGTAAGCTCGCTCAATTTCACCAGTGGTACCCTAACCATTAATACATCCACTGCCGAAATATCCCACACCGATGGTTCGTTTCTCCTGGGAGAATTGTCTAACAAAACATTCACCGCAACCGACGGTGCTTCATATCCCTACAAGATCGCCACCTTCACTGCCGATACAATCAACCTCGGTTCCGGAGTAGTGGTAAATGTAACTGGGGAGAATGCCCTCTCTCTACATACCCGTAACCATGGAAACCTGACCATCGGTACCACTATAAATGTCAGCGGTGGTGGCGCCACCGAAGGCCCATATGCAGGTGGATCAGGAATAGCAGGTGGATTCCATGGAGGCTTGCCCGATACCAACGGCTATGGGCCCGGGCGGGGCAAGGCAAAGAGTGTGATTTCTGGAACGAATGAACAAGGGGGAGGAGCAGCATACGGGGGGCGTGGCAACGATGCAGATTCAAGTTATAGCCAGGCATACAGTTCTGCAGATTTAACCAACCACTTATTGGGCGGTTCCGGCGGTGGCGGAGGAGATGTGTATGCCGGTGGTGCCGGTGGTGGAGCCATTGAATTGGTAGCCCATGGAGATGGAGTCCTCACCCTATCCGACAGTATCAAAGCAAACGGCGGAGACACCTCTCGCCAGCATGATGAGAGCGGTGGAGCAGGCTCCGGCGGTGCAATCCGTCTGGAAGGTGGCTCCGTTTCCATATCCGGCACACTAGAGGCCAAGGGTGGCAACGGGCTGTCTGCCACTCCCGGGGGCGGTGGCCGAATCGCCATCAAAACCAATGGTAATTTAACCTTGGGCACGATTGCCCTGGATGGCTACCGTCCGGGCACCCTACATATTTCCGGTGCCACTTCGACAAACTCCATCAATTATTCCAGTGGCACCCTTACCTTTGATACCACTCATGGCTACTGGCACCATTCCTCAGGTGCCCATGGTACTGGATTGATAGAGCAAAAAGATGACAATGGCATTACTTACAAGACATGCACCTTTACCTTTGACTCTATCAACATGGCATCGGGGTTGACAGTGGTGCTTGTGGGCAAGAACGCACTCATTTTAAAAACCCGCAACCATGGAAATATTTCCGTGGGCACTACCCTATCTGCCGATGGTGGAAGTTCCCACACAACTTACTCCTCCTACCTTTATCAGATGGGGTTTGGTATTGGGAAACTAGGTGGGCATGATGGAGGACTAGCCATTAATTCTACCAGTGGAATCTCTGGTTTTGGGCCCGGTAAAGGTAAGTATAAAGGCGGCGGAGTATCTGGAAACCAAGTCGGTGGTGGGGGCGGATATGGAGTACCCGGGCAATACCATGCCAATGACACCAGTTTTGGAAACACTTATGGAACGGATAACCTGACTCACTTACTAGGTGGATCGGGAGGTGGAGCTGGCGGGCTTTCCGGTGGTGGAGCAGGAGGCGGAGCGATTAGTATTGAAGCCGATGGAAATGGTACAGTTACGATTTCTTCTGGAGGCGGAATTTCTGCAAACGGTGGGGGTGTTGCCAAGAGTACATACAACGGTGGTGGCGGAGGTTCCGGAGGCTCGATTCGTATCGCCGGAAAATCCATCCATAATTCTGGAAGTATTCAGGCAAAAGGAGGCATCCCTCCGACCACATCCAGTACCTACTCCGGCGGTATCGGTGGTGGTGGCCGGGTGGCATTCAATTATTCGGATGGTTTTACCCTTGGTAGTGTGGATGTGGGTAGTGGGGTCTATGCCGGATCGGTCGGGCAAAATACTCCTCCCACCGTCACATCTGCGGATACTGCAGCCGTAAAATATTCTGACACTCTTTATCAGAAACATTCCGCAACCCGCTATGAAGACTTGTTATTATGGTACCCATTCGATGAGACTGATGGCTCAACCGCTGTAGACTTTTCAAAACATGGGCGAAATGGATCCCTCAAAAATATGACTTCCGCAAACCGTGTAAGTGGAAAAATGGGCCGGGCGTTATCTTTCGATACAATTTCATCCAAAACCAGTGCGGATACAAATGGTCAATACCTGGACCTCGGGTCATGGATTTTTGGTGGGGCACACTCCATTGCCATGTGGGTAAAAGCCGATGAATGGCGCAACAGTGTATCTCTCTTTGATCTATCCGGTAGTGACCGGGTGGAATTAAGAATGCAATCAATTAGTTCAGAAAACCTCTTCCATTCCCTTAGCGGTACAGCAGGAGGAGATGAATCTATAAGTACAGCAGTTCTGGATTGGGAAACCTGGGTGCATGTAATTATAACAATCGAAGATGGAGGAACCAATGCATCCACCGGCAAGGTGTATGTGAATGGATCCCTTACCAGCACCACCGGCTCACTTACTGTTCCGGATAGTGTACTCCGTACCGAACAATACATCGGGCGCTCCCACACCACAACCAAACCTTATTTTGCAGGCGATCTCGATGATTTCAGGCTATATGGAATCGCCCTGAGTGCAGACGAAGCCCTCGCGGTATACAATGAGAAAGATGCTTCCGCATGGTACCAAATTACTGCCCTTAACAACCCTACACAATTTTCGGCAACAGGACTACCGAATGGACTGGCCGTTAATCCAGATACTGGTGATGTATATGGGCATACCACATTACTGGGGAATCATACTGCGAATGTGAGTGCTTCCAACCTCTCGGGTAGTGATTCGAAATCAGTCACCTTTACGGTATCGGCAAATACACCCTTACTGGCCGAAGTACAGGCAACTGCCATCGGATCCACCTCTGCCACAGCCAGGTTTAATCTTTTATCCACTGGCGGAGCGGACACATCCTCGATCACTGTTTATCATGGCAGTTCAGACCAGGGTAAAACAACCAGTGGGTGGAGTGGAAACTCCTCCCTCTCCGGTGCCCAGAGCACAGGATTTCTGGAACTGGGAATGTCCGGACTCTCCGCCAGCACAACTTATGTATTCCGAATCAAAGCAACCAATTCTGCCGGAGATGCATGGTCGGCACCTATATCCTTCACCACCGGCACACAGGCACAGGCACCATCGATTGCCGCACTGGATGCAACCTCGGTGGCAGGGACTACTGCTACTGCCAATGGGGACCTTCTCTCTTTTGATGGATCGGACCAACCCACTATTACTATTTATTGCGACACCGAGGCAGGACTGGCATCCAATACCAACGTTACCGTACTCACCTCATCTTCGACCTCTGCACAAATTATTCACGGCAGTCCACATAACAGCCACCCTGTAACTGATGCATTTGATGGTGATACTTCAACTAAGTTTCTAACTGGAGATAAGGTAAACAATGGTTTGATTATTTCACTCGGTACATCAGTAGTTAGAAAACTTACTATAACCAGTGCAGACTCAGTTGCCAGAAACCCAGGTACTTATGAAATTCATGGTTCCAACAATGGGGTAAATTACAGCCTTATTTCATCTGGAAATTTTCCAAGTGCTACCGCAACATTTCAGGAAAAATTTGTGGAGTTTAATAACTCTGTTTTTTATTCAACCTACAAAGTTGTATTTCCGACAAATCTTGGAGATAGTACATACATTGGATTTGCTGAATTGAAATTATCCGGCCCGTCCCCCGCCCTATCTTCAAGTGCCAACTTAGGCACCAAAGCTGTTGGTACATTTACCCATAATTTGACCGACTTAACCCAAGGCACAGTCTACAAATATTTATTCAAGGCAACCAACAATGGGGGCACCGCATATTCTGGGGTAAAATCCTTTACCACACTTGGACCACCTGCGGTTGAGACCACTGCTGCATCAGAAATCACCAAGACCTCCGCCAAGCTCAATGCCAACCTCACCTTCGCCAATGGTTCGGATACCTCGGTCACCTTCTATTGGAATACATCCGATGGTGGCACCACTGCATCGTCTTGGACATCTGGTTCAGGTGGCTCCCACCAACTTGCCGGCACTCATGGAGTCGGCACGCTCTCTTATACTCTCAGTGGGCTAACCACCGGTACGACCTATTACTACACCGTAAAAGCATTGAACCCGCAGGGAACAGTTTGGGGGACAACAAGAACCTTTGTACCTGCCAATACTGCCCTCAATGAATACTCGATACCTGATTTGGCTCTGTGGCTGGATGCATCGGACATTGATGGGGATAGTCAGGCAGATAGCGTCACTTCTGCGGTTCCCGTATCCTCATGGACGGATAAATCGGTAAGTGGTATTGGTGTAAGCCAATCCAATGCCGATCTGCAACCATCCCAACTGGGCAATCAATTCGGAAGTAAGCCAGCTGTGCGTTTTGACGGTGCGGGAGATGTACTCAACCTGGGCAGTATCCGCACAAGCTCGGGTGGTTACTCCGCATATGCATTGGTAAAACGGGAAAGTGAATCAGGAGATGACAATGCCCACTTGATTAGCGAATCCACCTGGTCTCTCATCCCCAACACATCCAAAGATGCATTTTCTGCCAAGGTAGTAAAATCTTCCTCGGCCAGTGGCAAGACGCTGACCAATATCAAGCTCGGCCGAAGCCCCAATTCCACAACAAATCATTTTGGTGGAGACTTGGCAGAACTACTAATTTTCTCTCGTGAGCTTAATTCCACAGAAGAACAAAAGATTGAGGGTTATCTCGCCCACCGCTGGGGAGCAACGGATAGCATAGGTTCTAATCATCCCTACAAAACTGTGGCTCCTGTTTTTGATAACAATCCGTTGATTGGAAGTATTTCATCTATTTCTATCACGACTGGCCAACTCGTTAGCATTGAGGTTCCTGCAAGCAGAAATCCAACATCATGGACGGCAACAGGTTTAGCCAGCGGGTTAAGTATTGATAACACTGGAATTATATCAGGAACAACCAACTACATTGGAAGTTTTAATGCCACCGTAACCGCTAGCAATGAAGATGGGACCCATTCAAAATCAATTTCATTTACCGTCTCCAAAGGAAACCGGATAGTTACTTGGGACCAGAACTTCACTGGAATGACCTATGGAGATGCACCGGTTTCTCTGACTGGTACTGCCACTGGATCGGGTGATTTTAATTACACATCCAGCGACTCCACCATTCTCGAGATTAATGGTACCACTGCCATCATTCGTGGAGGTGGTACAGTTACGGTGACTGCCACCGCGGCAGAAAACTCCACGATGTTTGCCGCAACTCCAGTAGCCAAATCAATCTCTATCGCAAAAGCACCATTGATTGTCACTGGGCAGGACCTCTCTCTATCTGTGGGCGACTCCATTCCTGACGATCTAAATTGGACTGCCACGGGGTGGAAACATAATGACGCGAGTCTTTCAGTAGGTAAAAATCCAGTAAATCTTAGTAGCTTAGCATTATGGCTCGATGCGGCAGACAGCAGCACAATTACAGAGTCCAACCAACTTGTAAGTCAATGGTCTGATAAAAGTGGTAATAATTATCATGCTACGCAATCTACCCATGCGCAAAAACCAACTTACTTACTATCAGATAATTTACTAAATAATAACCCATCGATAAGTAGTGGTTCAGCAAATGGGGAAATCGGGGTTTCGTTACCAACTATTTCTCTTCAGGAAATCTATTTGGTTGCTTACTATAAGGATGGTTCTGATTCAACTTTTGATTCTCATAGTACATTGATATCTGGCCCAGGTGGATACGGACTCAATCGAGTAATGGGCGGCGAAAATTCATTTAACCTGGTTAATTCTTCAAATTTTAATGATGGAGGAACTTACAAAAATGGGTCAGCCACATCCTCTTCCGCTATTCTTCCAATGCCGGGTTCTATTTTAAGACTTACCAGCTCTACTCCGAAAAGTGAAAATAGGTGGCTCTTGTATAATAATGCAAACAATGATCGCGGATGGGTTGGTGGAATTGGAGAGGTGATTGGTCTATCATCTACGGCTTCCGCTTCAGATAGAGTTGCTATAGAGGGTTACCTCGCCCACAAGTGGGGCTTGGCCGGTAGTCTGCCAAGCAATCATTCTCATAATCAGATTAGTCTATCGCAGGGACCGATTGTTACCACGAATGCCACATCCTCAAGCCCATCTGGTGCATATGCAGTTACAGCAAGTGGGGCTGTTGCTAATAAATATTCATTCATCTATGAGGATGGAAGCTTAGTGCTGTCCAGCCTGACCGAGCAGTCGATTACATGGGGGCAGAACTTCAGCGGTGTGGGAGTGGGCCAGATTGTCGACTTAAATGCCTCGGCCTCCTCGAACTTGGCTGCACTGTACTCGGTGAGCGATAGCTCTATCGCTGAGCTCGCGGTGACCAACCAGAGCTCGTTAAAAGCATGGTGGAAGCTGGATGAAACCAGTGGGGATGCCTCAGACTCCTCGACCTTTATCAACACAGGATCCCTGCGCGGCGGCCCAACCTACTCTGCAGGCAAGTTTGGTCATGCGATTACCCTGGATGGAACCAATGACTTCATCCAAGCCTTTACTTATAATGGCATCGGAGGAGGTATCCGCCGCACCATTGCTTTATGGTTTAAAACATCGACTGCAAATAAGCCCATCCTCCAGTACGGAGCGTCAGGTGCTGCCACACTTTATAAATTATCTCTTAATTCCTCAGGAGCCGCAGTGCTGGATTTTGGGGGTTCAGGAAATGCCATTACCAGTTCCACCACCGGATTGGCAGACGGGAACTGGCACCACTTGGTTGCGACCCTGCCAGCAGATGGAACCATTGGGGATGCAAGGCTCTACATCGATGGGACCTCCAACCAGGTAACAAATACCACTTCGGTAAACACATCCACTAGTGCAAACCTGATCATCGGAACAGATGGCCCATCTGCCAGTAGCTTCTTCAACGGCCAGATCGATGATGTGCGTTTCTACGAGGCGGAGCTAAACTCCACGCTGGTCTCCCAGCTCTATGGAAATGGAAATGGGGACTTTAACCGGTTAAAGATCAATGCGGCCGGCACGGTCACCCTGACTGCCAATCAACCGGGCAATGGATCCTATGCCCCTGCCCCATCGGTTACTTTGAGTGCAACTTTTAATAAGTCCGATCAGACGATTTCATTTGGTGCAATTGCTCAAAAATCCGTGGGCGACTTCAACTTCATCCCCAATGCGGTGGCAAGCTCAGGCTTGGATGTTTATTTCACCAGTTCCAATGAGGAAGTGGCCAAGGTACTCACTGATAACCGCACCATTCAGATCCGTGCGGCAGGTACCGCCACTATCACCGCATCTCAGGCTGGAAACAATGCCTACAATGCGGCCACCTCGGTACAACAGGCTCTGAGCTTTGGATACTTCAACCTACAGGATGATTCCCTGCCAGGCATTCGCCTATGGCTGGATGCAAATAATATGGATGGGGATGAAAACGAGGACACTGGCCTGAGCAATGGCTTGGCCATTAGTGGATCGTGGATTGATCGGTCCGGAAACAACAACCATGCAAGTCAGTCAACCTCTGGGAATCAACCAACCTATGGAGCGGCAGGACTAAATGGAAAAGGGGTGATCAACTTCACCGCCGGGCAGAGCCTTGATATCACCAATGATGGCAATATCCGTACAATTGCAGCCGTGCTGAAACAGGCATCTTCCCAGAGTGCAGTGACCAAGCCATTCGGGGGTAACCAGAACCTGACCACCAGTGTCCAGAAGTTTGCTCTGGGCACCACAGATTCCGGTATATCCACCACCAGTTATCATGTGGTGGTCTGGCAAATGGCACCCGGTGCTTACTCTATCCATGTGGACGGCTCCAACCTGGGAACAAGCACAAGTTCATTAACCCCAGATGCTTTCGATAAAGTGGGTAACGACTTTGCCGGCTCCATCGCCGAGGTGATCGCTTATGACCGTGGTCTTAGTGGTGGAGTGCGCCAAAAACTGGAGGGCTACCTTGCCCACAAGTGGGGATTGGCCTCGGATCTTGTATCCACCCATACTTACAAAAACTCCAAGCCTGCATTCGGAGGCGACCAGATTATCACCTTCCAGCCAATCTCCGACAAACAGGTAGGGCAATCGGCCACCCTCAATGTAAGTGCGGACTCGGGACTGACCACCTTTACCTTTGATAGCAATGATTCCTCGGTGGTTTCTTTCTCGGGCGATGCAGCCTCAGGCTACACGGTTAATGCACTGCAAATTGGAAAAGTTACCATTACTGCGACCCAGCCAGGACAGGATCCCTGGGTCTCAAGCAGTGCTACTCAGACATTTATCGTCACCGCCACCCCACGGTCCGACCAAACCATTACTTTTGCAGATATCCCTGCCAAAGTGGTAACCGATTCTGCATTCAGTCTCGATGCCAATGCCAGCTCGGGACTGCCAGTAAGTTTCACCAGTTTGCATACCAACATCGCCACTGTGGATGCCAACGGTTCCGTGACCATTGTGGGACCGGGAGATGCCACCATCCGGGCAACTCAGGATGGTAATGGTAGCTACAACCCTGCCCCCTATGTGGAAAAAGTACTTTCGGTTACCAAAGTTTCCCAGACCATCACCTTTGGTGCATTGACCAATGCCAGTTTGAATGCAGGCACTTATTCATTAAGCGGTAAGGCTACCGCATCCTCCGGGCTGGCGGTGAGCTATGCATCCTCAGACAGCTCCGTGGCCTCGCTCAGTGGTACCACGCTTACCCTGCACAGCGGAGGCACGGTCACCATTACCGCAAGCCAGGGAGGAGACAGTACTTATGCCGCTGCCACAGATGCCACCCAGTCGCTCACCATCATAGATGATACCCAGCAACAACAGACCATTACCTGGGGGCAAACCATTGCATCTCTGACTGCGGGCAGTGCGGACTTGAACCTGACTGCCAGTGCCAGCTCGGGGCTACCCATCACATACTCCAGTTCAGATGAAGCCGTGGTGAAGATTGTAAACTCCACTTACCTGCAAGTGGTCGGTTCTGGTACCGCCACCATTACTGCTACACAGGCAGGTGGTGGCCAGTACGCTGCAGCCACCCCGGTACAAAAGAGTGCCACGGTTAGCAAGGCGAGCCAGTCTATCGTCACCCCTGCCGGAGGCACCACCCTACCCAACCTGACCAAGGACAATGGGGACTTTCCCTTTGCGCCTGCGGTTAAATCCGTGGATGGTAGTGGGGCAGATACCAACCTCACCTTATCCTACTCCAGTGGCACCCCTTCGGTGATCACTGTAAATGGAACCAAGCTGGAACCGGTGGGTGTGGGCACGGCTACGATTACCGTAAGCCAGCCAGGCGACATCAATTATAATGCCGCCACCTCCAAGAACTTTACCATTACGGTGACCCAAAACACTCCCTACACCAACTCCTTTGCCGGGTTGCAAATGTGGCTCAACGGGAAAGACATCAATGGGGATGATGCTCCTGATTCTGCTTCGGACTTCCTCGCCGGTGGCAAGGTCAGTTCCTGGGCCGATCAGTCGGGCAAATCCAACACCCTCACCCAGGGAACCTCGGTAAACCAACCTACCTGGCTGACTGCGGGCGGACTGAGCTTCGACGGCAACGACGCCCTCGCCAAGGCCAGCCTGCCCACCAGCCTGACCGGTAACTCCGCTCTTACCCTATTGGTATTGGCCGAGAACAATGTCACCACTTCCCAAAGCCTATTCAACCTCGGTGCCCTATCCGGCAATGTGGACCGCCTCGGCCTGACCACATCCGGTTCCTTCCTCTACCAGAACGATTCCACATCGGTTTCTCAAAATGGGAACTACCATCTAAACATAAACAGCACGAAAAGCGTGGCCGTGTTTACCCGGCCAGCTGGTGGTGACTTCGATAAGGGTACCTACTTCCTCAACGGACAGGGCAAAGGAATCACCCTCAGCGGTGCCAAGGATGCCACCGGCTTCGCCGTACCCACGGGCACTCCTCTGACCCTGGGAGGAACCAGCGGGGCGATCACCGGCAAGATCCGCGAGGTGATGCTCTACTCCAATAATCTGCCTGAATACAGTCGCAAACGTTTAGAGGGCTACCTCGCCCATAAGTGGGGATCGACCGCCAACCTGCCCGCCAGTCACCCCTTCAAATCGACTGCACCAGTCTTTGGAGGCAGCCAGTCCATCGTGACCAATGCCCACACCATCCCGGTCATCAGTAGCAGCCCCACCC
>ENA-OQVM01001953-OQVM01001953.1-marine-metagenome-genome-assembly--contig:-NODE-1953-length-25468-cov-3.838722_pt1 | contig 25468 bp, 23 predicted proteins | sample MGYA00237776_ERZ505498 | MGnify/ENA primary metagenome ERZ505498 (study PRJEB26159, sample SAMN06265151) | marine metagenome | isolation source: Helgoland LTER site | place: Germany:Helgoland, sampling...
CCAAGGTGGTCATGATGCTCGCAGCCGGAGACTTGCGCGTTGCCCTAACCACGACGCACTTACCTTTAGCAGATGTTCCCGCTGCAATTACCGATGAACACCTTGAAAAAACCCTAGGCATTCTTCACCACGACCTAAAGCAGAATTTTGGACTGCCTGCACCTCGCATTACCGTACTGGGGCTCAACCCTCATGCTGGCGAAAATGGGCATTTGGGGCGGGAAGAGCTCGACATTATTCAGCCGGTTGTAGCGCGACTGCAGCTGGAGGGTTACAACCTCTCGGGGCCCATTCCTGCCGACACAGCCTTTAATGCTGACTGGCGCGGCAAGACAGACGCCTATTTGGCCATGTACCACGATCAGGGCTTGCCCGTTCTTAAGTTTGCGGGGTTTGGTGAGGCCGTCAATATTACCCTCGGCTTGCCGGTACTAAGAACCTCGGTAGACCACGGTACAGCCCTGGATCTCGCCGGCACGGGGCGCGCCCAGTCGAGTAGCCTTGAGGCCGCTATTACCGCTGCCTTGCAGGCAATACCGCTGCAAACTCAAGGCTAACCCAGGCCACTGAGTGGGCTTACCTTAAAATATTGGCTTGGCCTTATGCTTCTCAGCGTTACTCATTTCAAGAAGCAGGGCGCAGCAAATAATTAGGCCATTCATAGGCAGCCTGCTCCGCGAAGTGAGCTCTCGGCGCTTGTTACGTTTTATGCCTTGTTACGTTTTATGTCGCGTTTTATGCAATAAATGGTGAATTAGCTGCGGGGCAAAGATCACGCATTAATTCCACCCTATTCCGGAAATCATGAAGCCTTGAAAATCACCCGCCTAGTACCGGGCCGAGAAGGTCTTTAAGCCCATAAGAAGAATTGCATAGTTCTATTCCAGATCATTTGTGACAGACTTCCACCTCGCCTGAATTCCACCCATTCACTAATACATAAAAGACCCCATGACCGATATTAATACGAGCGACTCACCCCAGCAGCCGACCCCACCTGCCGCGGCCAGCACTCCCGCAATCTCTAAGAGCGAAGCGGCCCTGTGGAGCTTTACGGGCATTGAACTTATTGATGCTTCCGACGAACTCACACTCCTTTTAGATTCGGCTTCAGAGAAACGTTTACTGGTCAGAAAAGAAGTAGCAATTGCACTGACCCACTGCGAGGCTTACCGCACCTTAAGAGGGCATGCTGAGCACCTCGTTGCAACCCTCCCCCAACTCGGTGGCCAGGCAGACCCTGTCGTACCTGTACTTGCACAAATTCGAGATGCCGGGCTGCTGCGCGAGGGCGCGACGAGTCTTAGCCAGCTGACAACGCCTGTCGAGAAAACCAGTCTAGCCCCGGTGCAGGTGTTTATTATCACCTGCGATCGACCCCCTGCCGTTGAACGCCTGTTGAAGTCTATGGCCTCAAGTACAGCACAGGGCTTGCCAGAGGCTTATACCCTCATAGATGACTCTCGCGATGTCGCGCTCGCCGAAGCCAATCGTGCATTGGTAGAGACTCACAATGCCAAGGCAGGTTTTCAGGTTCGCTACTTTGGACTGGAGGCGCGGGAACAATTACTGGCGTATCTCATTGCCGCAGAGCCCCACCATGAAGACAGCGTTCGGTTTCTATTAGACAGGCAGCACTGGGGCGACCTGCCCACCTACGGCTTATCGCGCTCTCTGGCTTTACTGCTGGGCGTGGGTTCTCGAGTCATGATCTTTGACGACGATGTGCTGTGCGAAGCGGTCCGATCACCCCTGCCCGAGGAGCCCCTGCACTTTGGCGGCATTAGTAGCCGAAAAGCCGTATTTTGGTCGGGAGATGAAGAGCAGGAAGCGGCCAAGAAAGGCTTGAAAGACAGTCCCATTGCACTCATGGGCCGTCAACTGGGCAGCACCCTGAGTGAAGGCATTGGCACACTCAGCCACGGTGAGCTACCCGATGGTGCTTTGGAAGGCGCGAACGGCGCCTTCGTAAGATCCTTAAAACCCGAGTCGCCCATACTGCAAACCCAATGCAGCACCTGGGGTGACCCTGGCACCGGTAGCGGACACTGGATTTCCGAACTCGACGTGGCGTCGGTAGACCGCTTGCTGTCGGTGCCAGGGGGGCTCGTTAACACCGTAGATGCTCGAGCATCTTGGTTGGGCTATGACGGTCCAACGCTCACCAAGCACGGCGTCATGTCACAACTCACCGGCTATGACGCTAGCCACCTGTTGCCACCTTTTATGCCCGCCTTCAGAGGAGAAGACAGCCTTTTTTCATTCATGCTCCTCACGTTACACCCCAACTCACTGGTGCTAAATTATTCCTGGGCCGTGCCCCACCTTCCCTTGGAGCAAAGAACGTCGCGCTCTCTCAAGGTGCCCATTGCGGCGCAGGGCGGCATAGCACTGCTCACACGCTGGATTGGCGACAATGTGCAGCTTAGCCAAGCACACACGCCAGCAGAGCGGCTAACTAATATGGCCCAAGGCATTGATGACCTCACACGACTGAGTGACACAGAGTTACAGGCATTTGCGCGCACTGAACTTGCCAACTGGCAGGCCAGTCAGGCCGGACATTTTCGACGTCAATTAGCCCGTGCTTCAGCGCTGCAATCCGCAAACTGGCAGCAATACCTGGAACGGGGTCACGAGGAGGTCTTTACCGCCTTGCAGCAAACGCCAAGCTGGGACGACCTTCTAGGGCATACCGTTGAAGACCCCAGCGAAACCTTGGCGTTATTGCGCTCGGGGGGCCAGCGCTTGTCGAGCGCACTCAAAGCTTGGCCAAGTTTATGGGCAGCTGCCGGGGGCTTCGATTTTTAATACGCCATTCAAATAAAATAAAAAACATACCAACAAAAAAACAACCAATCCATGCCACAGTTGCAAATTTTGGCCGGTTTTCGTTTTATCGAAAATAGTTTATATTCAAATGTACGGACAATAAAAAAACGTACCGACAAACAATATAAGCGCAAAAGAATTCTCTCTAGAGAATATTTAAGGACGCCAAAAATGAATGAGCTAGACACGATCGCAAAGATCGCAAAATCTAAAGCAACCGCCAACCGCATTGCTAAATCGTTAAGCCATAGCCAACTCAAAAGCGCCATTGGCAACTTACAAAGCGCGCTGAAAACCGCTGAAGCCCGGGAAGCTGAAAAGAATAATAAACGCCGCGCCGCTAATATAAAGAAGCTGGCGTCGATGATGGCTGAAATGGGCTTGTCGCCCAACGATATTGCCAAAGCGACTTCGAGCAGGGCTCAAACAGTGGGCGCAAAAAAGTCGAAGGTTCGCGCTAAAACTACAACCCGAAAATCTAAAGTGGGGCCAAAAAAGGGCAGTAAAGTAGCGCCTAAATATAAAATTACCAGCGAAGGTAAAACCCATAAGTGGACAGGACGCGGCCGCATGCCCCTAGTGTTTAAACACTTTATTGAGCAAGGAGGCGCCTTAGACAAGTGTTTGATCTAAGCCTCTCAACTATTAGAAATTTGTTTACCCAAACTGATCCCGTAGATAAGCCTAAATAACGACGGCAGCACTTCGATACCCGTGGTTAAAAGTATCCTTTGGAAGGTTTATCGGCATTACCAAGCCTATTAAGCTTAGGCCGTGCTGTAAGTCTTAAGTCAATGCACACTTCTCGGTTTCTAGCCCAAGGCGCCATCCATGGAAATTAAATCTGATGATCTTTCTAACCCCAAGGTCGTCGCCCTGTTGGAAGAGCATATTCACGACATGCATCGCATCTCGCCTCCCGGGAGTGTGCACACCCTTGATTTAAATGCTTTACGTGGTGGCGACATCAGTTTTTGGGTTATGTGGCACAACGAAGACCCGGTAGGGTGTATTGCGCTTCAAGAACACGAAAAAACCTGGGCTGAAATTAAATCCATGCGCAGTGCTGGCCAATTTAGAGGCCAAGGTCTTGGTAAGCAACTGCTTGAATATATTTTAAAGGTGGCTAGACAACGCAATTACCAATACTTGCGCCTAGAAACGGGATGCGAAGATTTTTTTGAGCCCGCCCGAGGAATTTATCGACGTTATGGCTTTGTAGTGCGCCGTCCATTTGCCAACTACACAGATGACCCTAATAGCGTGTTCATGGAAAAAGCTTTGACGGTTGAGTCCGATAGAAACCCCGCGTAACCGCCTTGGATATTCTTGGAAAGGCACGAGAAATTCACTTGTAAGGGGTGCCCGATAAACCCAATCCAGTCCTATTTAAGTCCACTTAAGGTGCAATTAACCGTTGTTTTTAATTTTGACTTAAATGAGAACAGACAAAGGGGCTTTAAAACAGCGCCTTACAGTTTGATGCCAAGCTCAACGCTATCGCAGCGCTATCTCAACGCTAGATTGACGCCATTCCAGCACCATCTCAGCACCCATTCGATACAGCCTAAACACACCAAGGTGCGTTTCAAGACGCATTGGCATAGGCCTCTAACACCTCCACCGTGGCGCCATCGGCTTTAATTTGGCCCTGCTCTATCCAAACGACGCGACTACAAATTTCTCGAATCGCGTTTTCAGCGTGATGAACCAGTATCACGGTGCGATCTTCAGTCAGTTTCTGTGACAGCGCTTCGCGAGCTTTATTGCGGAAACTCTGATCGCCCACCGCCAATATTTCATCGAGCAATAGTATATCGGTATCGAGCAATAAGCCGGTGGCAAAACCCAGCCGCGTTCGCATACCCGATGAATAGCTTTTCACCGGCTCATCGTAAAATCGGCCCAACTCGGTAAATTCGCCAATCGCATTTAAATGAGTTTTAGCCTCAGATTTCGACATACCTTGTAAGACCGCGGCCAAAAGCGCATTTTCCCGGCCCGTTAAGTCGTTTTTAAAGCCCAGGCCCAGTGACAGCAAGGCAATCGATAACCCAGGCGCCCGCCAAACCGTGCCGCTGCCGGGAGGATAGATGCCCGCCATAATGCGCAGGAGGGTCGACTTACCGGCACCATTGCCACCAATGAGCCCTAACTTGTCGCCTCGATTCACTTCAAGGTCGAGCTCACTCAAAGCCTGAAAGTGGCCTTTTTCGCCTCCGGAGTTCATGGCGAAACGCATACCAACATTGCTAAGTTTTAGCGCAGGTTTCATGTGGTCACCACCCGCTGTGCCAAGTAATAGCGGTAACGCGACATGCCGTTAGCAACCAGCCCGAGGGCGCAGCCCAGAAACACAGTCAGACCGAAAAGATGTAATAGATCTGGTGTTTGCTGCCACAACAAGGCCTGTCGAAAACTGTGCAACAAAAAGGCTACGGGATTCCAAAACAACAGGGCTTCCTGCGTACTCGGGTCACCAATAGCGTTTAAATCCCAAAAGACGCCAGACATAAATAATAAAAACAACATGCCCAAGTTAATCAGTAAGGCAAAGTCGCGTTTAATGCACACCAAAACAGAGGCGATAAAACCACAGAGGACAATTAACAGCGCTTCTACTGCGATAAGCGGCAATACCCAGAGCCAGTAGGCATTGGGCAAGTGCCCATCAATAATCAACGCTAAGCCAAGCAGTGCAAAAACCGCGGTTTGCCGGTAGGTGCATTCAAGAATAACCGCCATGGGAAACAGCGTTTTGGGTAAGTCCATGCGACCAATAAGGCCTGCATTGGCCACCAAGCTATTGCCGGCGTAATTCACGGTTTTGGAAAACCAGATAAACGTGAACTTACCGACAATCAAAAACATGAGAAAATCGGGTGTCCGGGTACCCAGCAATTGCTCAAATACGATGTAAAAAACCGCAACATAAAGCAGCGGCTCAATCACCCACCACCAAAAACCAAAGTAGTAGCGTCGGGCCTCGGCTTTCAACGAGAGCCGCGCAATGGTGTCGACGAGGGAAAAATACTGCTTGAGTGTCACTAAGCTCTCGTTTCAAGGATTTTCAAGGGGGCGTTGTTCATCAACACCGCGTAACATGTAATGCTAACAGACACCGCAATTTGGCCGTTAGTGGTTAAGAACATGACAAATAACTCTGGGGGACATGCCCCCCGCAAACGCTTTGGGCAAAATTTCCTACAAGATGAAGGCGTCATCCAGGCCATTGCGCGCGCCATATCTCCAGATACCGAGGACCACGTTGTTGAAATTGGCCCCGGTCAGGGCGCGCTCACTGAGTCACTGGTCACCAGCGGCTGCACGCTCGATGCCATAGAGCTCGACCGCGATCTCACCACGGGGCTATTAGCGGCCTTTAGCATTCACCCCCAATTTACCCTGCATACGGGCGACGCCTTAAAGTTTGACTACGGGGCGTTGCGCAAGGGCGATAGACCCCTGCGAGTGGTGGGAAATCTGCCCTACAATATTTCAACACCCCTCATATTTAAGCTGCTTGAAAATGCGTCCATTATTGGTGACATGCACTTTATGTTGCAGCGCGAGGTGGTGACACGGCTAGCCGCAAAACCGGGTAGCAAAGACTGGGGGCGATTGGGGGTCATGACGCAGTTTTACTGCGCCGTGACCCACTTATTCGACGTACCCCCCGAGGCCTTTTTCCCGCCGCCCAAAGTGCAATCTGCCATTGTCAGGCTGATACCCCACCCAACACCGCCCTACCCCAATTGTGATGTCGTGCGCTTGGGGAGAACGGTACAAATGGCTTTCGCCCAACGCCGGAAAACACTGCGCAATAACTTTAAAGGCATACTCGATGACGAAGCGCTGGCGTCGGTAGACATAGCACCTACGGCCCGGGCAGAAACCTTACACCTTGAGCAGTTTGTGGCCTTGTCTAAACTTCCGGAAATCTGCTGATGGCTCCCAATTCGTCTCATATTACGGTGCTTAAGAACTACTTTGACGGCAGCCATGGGGCAATCCAATGACAACCTATGTCATTGGAGATATTCAGGGCTGTTACGCAGAGCTCACTGCGCTGTTGACTCAGATCCAGTTTGACCCCGAGCACGACCGCCTGTGGTCAGTGGGTGATCTCATTAATCGAGGCTCCGATAACCTAGCCACTCTGCGCTGGTTTTATGCCCACCGTGCTGTGGTCAAGGTGGTTTTGGGCAACCATGATCTCCACCTGCTTGCCCACTACGCCGGCGTGGGCAGAAAGAGCAAATCTGACAACTTTGAAGATATTCTTGAAGCCGAAGATGCAAAAGTGCTGCTCGACTGGCTGGTGCAACAGCCCCTCATGCACCGCGAGGGCCCACTGCTCATGACCCATGCGGGCATTCCCCCCTGCTGGTCGAGTGATGAAGCCTGGGGTTTTGCCCAAGAGGTCGCAGACGTTTTAACCAGCCATAGGCGTGTCGCGTTTTTTAAGGCTATGTATGGCAATGAGCCCTATCGCTGGTCGCCCCATTTACGGGGGCTAGCCCGTTTGCGAACTATCACGAACTACTTCACCCGAATGCGCTATTGCAATGCATTGGGTGGTCTGGATTTTGCCAACAAGGGTGCCACACCCAGCGATACAACCCTTAACGGCCAACCTTTATTGCCCTGGTTTAAACACCCCCATCGGCTAAAGCCCGAGGAAAAACTGTTTTTTGGCCACTGGGCATCTCTTGAAGGTAAGACCGACAGCGAGCAGTTTATTGGCCTTGATACTGGCTGTGTCTGGGGCCGCTGCCTGACCGTTTATGCCGTAGAAAGTGACCAATATTTCAGTCACCGCTGTGATCAGCCATGAAAATCTACCGTGTGGGCGGCGCCGTTCGCGACGAACTGCTGGGCTACCCCCACAGCGAAACCGATTGGGTCGTGGTGGGGGGCACCCCTCAGGCTTTACTCGATCAGGGCTTTAAACAAGTCGGGCGCGACTTTCCGGTATTTCTGCACCCGCAAACTCAGGAAGAATATGCCCTTGCACGAACCGAACGCAAAAGCGGGTATGGCTATCACGGATTCGAGGTGCACGCCGCGCCATCGGTGACCTTAGAAGAAGACTTGGCCAGACGTGACCTCACCATTAACGCCATAGCCATGGCCGATGACGGCACCGTGACCGATCCTTACGGAGGCCGGCAGGACCTTAAAGCCAAATGCCTACGCCACGTATCGCCACACTTTGTTGAAGACCCCTTACGGGTGCTTCGAGTCGCCCGCTTTGCCGCACGCTACCATGCACTGGGCTTCACCATAGCCCCTGAAACCCTGGAGCTTATGCGTGCCATTGTGGCTCAGGGGGAGCTCGAACACCTTGCCACCGAGCGAATCTGGGTGGAGACCGAGCGCGCTTTAGGGGAGCAGCACCCTGAAATCTACTTTCAGGTACTGCAACAGTGCAATGCGCTGGCCGAACTTATGCCTGCCGTTGCCGTTACCAGCGGCATCGATCGATTGTGCCGGGCTGCGCGATTCACAACCCGCAGCGATTGCCGATGGGCCATTTTGCTCTCAGAGCTGCCCCCCGAACAGGCACGGGCGACTTCAGAGGCACGCAAGGCCCCCAACCACTTCCGAGATCTCGCCGATCGGCTGACGCGCTGGCGCCCCAAAACCAAGCAAGCCCTGCGGGAGCCTGGCGACTGTATGGCACTGCTTGAAGGTTTAGACGCACTGCGCCGTCCGGAACCTTTTGACGGATTTTGCGAAGCCGCAGCGGCATTGGAATCAGACACGCCAACTCAACACCCCAGCTGCATTGCATTGCAGCACGCTAAAACCGCCGCCAATGCGGTGAGAGCCCAATCATTACTGGCAACCGGTCTTACCGGCCCCGCCCTCGGTGAGGCCCTAAGAGAAGCGCGCATTAAGGCCATCGCCACCGTGTTAACAAAGGACTTTGGCAACGACCCAAGTTAAGTAAGCCGTCCCAAGACAAGTAGGGCAATCCGTGTTTTGGACCCATGCGGCATGAAGCAAGTTAGGCTGACCTTGGGTGGCTTAATCTCAGGGAGCTCATTTTTGGATAACTGGGGCTTGAACAGGTTAGGCGAGACCAACTTCGGACGCATTTAACGTGAACTCAGGTAGCTTGAACTTGGTCAGCAGGGCCTCAAGCCAATGGAACCTCGATGACTTGAGCTTGGTGTATCTCGTCTTGAATCGCCCTAGTTTTTGATCGCCTGACTTTAGACCCCATTGACACAAGTCACCCAAATTCCGATAGCACATGCCAAGTGGCTTCTATTTTTATGCCTAGGCCGCTGTTACTTTGCGCTCAAATCGTTTGCGCTCAAAACTGTCCGGCGCAGCCTGGCGGTAGGCGCATTTGCACACACAGAGAGATGGGCGGAAAAGCCCCAAATGCCTGGCGCGCCTAGCCCAAATTGGCATGACCCCGCTGAATTTGCACGCCGACCGCATCGGCTTCAGCAACCGCCGTGGGCTTGAGTACCCGTATCTGCACCCAGCTCACCCCAAATTCCTTGAGGATAATGGCGGCGAGGTGTTCCGCCAGGGTTTCGATGAGTTGGAAGGATGAGGTTTCCGTCGCTTCAATAACCCGTTGCGAAATCGCCGCGTAATCAATGGCCTGAGTCAAATCGTCATCTTTGGCCGCGGCTTTAACATCCGTCGCCATTTCAATATCGAAAACCAAGGGCTGGCGTATGTTGCGCTCCCAGTCATAGACCCCAATCACTGTTTCGGCGCGAAGCCCGCTAATAAATACCTTATCGCTCATGCGACCTCCGGGGGGTGCAACAGTGTCATGGGCCACCGCGGTCGCACCTCGGCCTCATCGGGGTCACGCTGCCCCGCAGCGAGTCTCAGCGCACCTGCGTAGGCAATCATGGCCCCATTATCGGTACACAACGCCAGGGGTGGGTAGTGCACGGCCACACCCTTAGGGCCCAATTTTTCCGCCAGAACCCGCCGCAATCGGCGGTTTGCGCTGACCCCGCCCGCCATGACCAAAGTATTCAGCGACTCCTGCTCCAGCGCTCTACGGCATTTTATGGCCAAGGTATCCACCACGGCTATTTCAAAGGCACAGGCAATATCGGCTCTGTCCTGATCGGTAAGGCCGGTCGCCTCACGGCAGGCCCGAACGGTCGTTAATGCGTGGGTTTTCAACCCGCTAAAGCTCATATCAAGGCCGGGTTGGCGCACCATAGGCCGGGGAAAGTCGAAACGCTCGGGGTCGCCATTTTCAGCCAGCTTTGCCACTTGAGGGCCACCAGGGTACGGAAGATCGAGTAATTTTGCGGTTTTATCAAAGGCCTCACCCGCGGCGTCGTCGACCGACTCGCCCAACAACGTGTAACGACCCAGCCCATCGACCCGCACCAGCTGACTGTGGCCACCACTCACCAATAGGGCTATGAACGGGTACTGGGGCGGGTTTTCGCCCAACATTGGGGCCAATAAATGCCCCTCCATGTGGTGCACGCCCAAACATGGAATGCCCAGGCCTCGGGCCATAGACCGGCCCAGCGTGGCCCCCACCATTAGCGCGCCCATGAGACCGGGGCCTGCGGTGTAGGCAATGCCTTCCAATTCATGCTTTTCAAGCTCGGCGCGCTGAAGGACCTCGTTAACCAAGGGTAAGGTCTTACGAATATGATCACGTGAGGCCAGCTCCGGCACCACACCGCCGTATTCGGCGTGCACCGCCACCTGACTGTATAAAGCCTCAGCCAACAAGCCACGATCGGTATCGTAAACCGCAACGCCAGTCTCATCGCAGCTGGTTTCAATCCCCAAAACCTTCAAAACAGACCTCCTAAAGCCCCAAGCGCGGCAAAGTAACACGTTGATTGCCTTTGCAAAATACTGTTTGGATGCCTATACTGCGCGCCCGCCGCCGGTCTCGCTACCGAGAACTGCTGTGGATAAACCACCAGACCCAAGTAAAAAAACAGGAAGCAACGTTAATGCCCGCAGTTAAGGTTAAAGAAAACGAGCCCTTCGACGTCGCACTGCGACGCTTCAAGCGGTCGTGCGAAAAAGCAGGTTTACTCGCGGAAGTCCGCAAGCGCGAGCACTACGAGAAGCCCACCACCATTCGTAAGCGTGCTGCCGCTGCCGCTGTTAAGCGTCACGCCAAGAAAATGTCGCGCGAGAATCGCAAGCGACAGCGTTTGTATTGATTCTTGGTAACGCGACATGACTGACCTGGTCGCTACGATCAAGGCGGAAATGAAAGCCGCCATGAAAGCCCGAGATAAACCTCGGCTAGGGACCATTCGGCTGATTCAGGCCGAGTTCAAACGCATTGAAGTCGACGAGCGCATCGATATTGATGACGCTAGGGCGTTGACGATTCTCGACAAGATGGTGAAACAACGCCGGGACTCAGCCACACAATACCGCGATGCCAATCGCGAAGACTTAGCGGCTCAGGAAGATCTAGAGATTGCCGTCATTCAGGAGTTTCTCCCTGAGCAATTAGGCGAAGCAGAAATTGCCCAAGCCATTGATGAAGCCCTCGCCGCTATCGATGCTACCGGCATGGCCGCCATGGGGCCTTTAATGGCGGTACTGAAACCCAAAATGCAAGGACGCGCCGACATGGGTGAGGTCTCGAAGCTGGTCAAGGCCAAGCTCAACGGCTGATCTGAACGCGGCCGGTCTCTAGCCTCGTGGCACGCATCCCTCAAAAATTCATCGACGACTTGTTAGACCGAGTCGATATTGTCGAAGTTATTGATCGACGGGTGAAGCTCAAAAAGACCGGCAAAAATTTCTCTGCCTGCTGTCCTTTCCACGACGAAAAAACCCCCTCTTTTTCCGTCAACCCGGGGAAACAGTTTTACTACTGCTTTGGCTGCGGTGCCGGGGGCAACGCCCTGGGGTTTCTCATGGACTACGAGCGGCTGGAGTTTCCAGAAGCCGTAGAGTCTCTAGCGCAGACCGTGGGGCTGCAGGTGCCCAAAGAGGAACTTCGGCCGGGGCAAACACCCCCCCAAGACACCAACCGCCCTATTCTTGAGCAGTTAGAGCAAGCTGCGCGTTTTTATGAACACAGCCTTAGGAAACATTCGGAGGCAAAGCGCGCGGTTGCCTACCTCAAAGGCCGCGGTCTCAGCGGCGAAATTGCCCGGGCCTTTCGCGTGGGTTTTGCCCCCCCGGGGTGGGATAATTTACTGCAAACCGCAGACAACGACGCCCAGCAGATCAAGCGCCTCACCGATGGCGGCATGCTGGTTACCAATGACCGCGGCCGCACTTACGATCGCTTTCGTGATCGCATTGTCTTTCCTATTCTTGACGCGCGGGGTCGGGTCATTGCCTTTGGCGGTAGGGTACTGGGCGATGATAAGCCCAAATATTTGAACTCTCCTGAGACGCCGGTTTTCCACAAATCCCGGGAACTCTACGGGCTGTATCAAGCGCGCAAATCAGAGCGCAGCCTCAATCGTATTGTTGTGGTGGAGGGGTATATGGACGTTATTGCCCTTGCGCAATACGGCATTGGCTATGCCGTAGCCACCTTGGGCACCGCCACCAGCGAAGCCCATATGGAGCGACTATTCCGCCATGTGCCCGAGGTGGTTTTTTGCTTCGATGGTGACGAAGCGGGTCGTAAAGCGGCCTTTCGAGCACTGGAAAGTACACTGCCCGTTATGCAAGACGGTCGGCAAGCGCGCTTTTTGTTCTTGCCCGACGGTGAGGACCCCGACTCGCTGGTGCGCGCCCGAGGCGCAGATCACCTTGAGCACTTATTTGCGTCAGCCACCCCCCTTGAGAATTTTCTGTTCGACTGGGTGGCACAAGACTTAGACATCACCACCCTCGATGGCCGTGCACGGTTTTCCAAGCAAGCCGCACCCTATGTGCACCTCATTCCTGAGGGCGTCTTTAAAACCCTCATGTATCAATCACTCGCTGACCGCACGGGCATCGATATTGACAGCCTGAAGCGCCTACAAGCCCCTGCGCCCGATCGGCAAACGGGTCAGTCTGGCAATTTCGCATCTGGTGAAGCAGCCTCTGCCGAGAGCCAACACGACGAAAACTACGGTCACCCGCCCGATGACCATGAGTCTGTGCCACCCGATATGGAAGTGGATGCCTATAACGCATCTGAAATGGCAGCCTTGGCCAACGAGCATGACAGCCTAACCCCCTCCAGTGGCAACACCACGCACAGACTCTTAGGCCTTCTGGTGCTCAACCCACAGGTGGCCTCGACACTCGATAGCACATTGATTCCCAGCGAGGAGCGGCGAGATATTGTCCTGCTGGGTGACGTCATTGAAAGCATCAATAGCCAGCCCGACATTTCTACCGCGTCACTGCTGGGGTTTTGGCACGGCACCCCAGAAGGCCAGCTGCTCAACGATTTAGCAGGACGTGAGCCCATTGAAGATCCCGCCGAGCTCACCGAGCTGGCTGACGCACTGTTTCAACAACTGCTTCGAGAAGGCCCGCTTAACCAGCTGAAACAAGAGGCTGCGCTGTTAAAAGCCAAGCCCTATGAGGACCTCAACGACGCCGAAAAGCAGGAGCTCATGCGCCTGATGCGGGAAATTAGGAGCCTTTCTGGTCGCAGCTGAGACCGGCCCAAAACCCTCTATTGGCGCAAAAAAGTCGCCTAATCACCCCAGACTGGCAGTCAGAGCTGGTAAAAAACCGTAATTCCGCCTTTTTTAATGGTTCAAACAGCCTTTGCGCGCTACAATCCCGCTCTTATTTTTGTCACACAATTACAGGTTCCACGCATGTCCGAAAAAGTGCACCAGCAATCGCGTCTCAAAGCACTGATTGCCAAGGGTAAGGAGCAGGGCTACCTCACCTACGCCGAAGTCAACGATCACCTCCCCCAAGATATCTCTGAACCCGACCAAGTTGAAGACATCATCCAGATGATCAACGACATGGGCATTCAGGTTTTTGAGCAGGCACCCGACGCCGACGAACTGATCCTGACTGAAGGCGACCGGTCTGCTGACGAGATCGCTGCCGCTGAAGCCGCCGCGGCCTTGGCTGCGGTAGAAAATGAAGCCGGGCGTACCACCGACCCCGTTCGCATGTACATGCGTGAAATGGGCACGGTTGAGCTGCTGACCCGCGAAGGCGAAATTGTGATCGCCAAGCGTATTGAAGAGGGCATTCGTGAGCTAATGGCCGCCATGGCCCATTACCCGGGTGTCGCCCGAAAGCTCAGCAACGCCTACGACATGGTGGCGAAGGAAGAGCGCAAACTTTCCGATATTCTCGTTGGCTACCTCGACCCAGCAGAGCATGTGCCCTCGGCCCAGGAAATGGCCGAAGCTGCCGAGGCAGCCGCAGCAACGGCTACTGACGACGACGACACGGAAGTCGAAACCGGCCCTGATCCCGTTGAGGCTAAAAAGCGTTTTACCGCGCTAAAGCGCCAGTGCACCAAGACCGAAAAAGCCATTGTCACCCACGGTTACAGCCACAAAACGGCCACCGCTGAAATGGACAAATTGGGCGAGCTGTTTAAGTTTTTCAAGCTGACCCCTCGCGTCTTCGATCCGCTCGTCGATGAGCCCCGAGAGTCGCTGTATATTATTCGCAAGCAAGAGCGCGCCATCATGCGTATTGCCGTTCGCGAATGCCGCATGGATCGTAAAGAGTTCATTAAGAGCTTTTCGGGCTCTGAAAGTGACAGCCGCTGGTTGTCTCGGGTCGCTAGAAAGAAAGACATTGGCGCCCGCCTTGCCCTGCACAAAGACGACATTCAGCGCATGCAACGACGCATTAGTGAAGTCGAGCAAGCCACCGGTTTGTGCGTTGCAGAAATTAAGGAAATCAATCGCCGAATGAGCATGGGCGAAGCCAGAGCACGCCGTGCCAAGAAAGAGATGGTTGAAGCCAACCTGCGTCTGGTGATCTCCATCGCCAAAAAGTACACCAACCGCGGCCTGCAGTTCCTCGACCTTATTCAGGAAGGCAACATTGGGCTAATGAAGGCGGTCGACAAGTTTGAGTACCGCCGCGGCTACAAATTTTCTACCTATGCAACCTGGTGGATTAGACAGGCCATTACCCGATCCATTGCCGATCAGGCACGCACCATCCGTATTCCTGTGCACATGATCGAAACCATTAATAAGCTCAATCGTATTTCACGCCAAATGCTGCAAGAGATGGGCCGCGAGCCCACCCCAGAAGAATTGGGCGAGCGCATGGAAATGCCCGAGGACAAAGTCCGCAAGGTGCTTAAGATCGCTAAAGAACCCATTTCTATGGAAACACCGATTGGCGACGATGAAGATTCGCATTTGGGTGATTTCATTGAAGATGTGACCATATCTAGCCCGGTCGATTCGGCAACCGAAGAAGGGCTGACCGAGGCGACTCAAGATGTGCTCGCAGGTCTTACCGCACGGGAAGCCAAGGTACTGCGTATGCGCTTTGGTATTGGCATGAACACCGATCACACCTTAGAAGAAGTAGGTAAACAGTTTGACGTAACCCGGGAGCGCATTCGCCAAATTGAAGCCAAGGCACTGCGCAAGCTGCGCCACCCCACACGCTCAGATTACCTGCGCAGCTTCCTCGACGAGTAATCTGCGCCACGCGCGTCAGCATGAAAAAGCGTTAGAGCGGGCTTCAATAGCCCGCTTTTTTTTGCGCCAACTAAAAGGCGCACAATGTAATTTCAATCGAGGCCTGTAAACCCACAAACAGCTAAGTATCCAAAGCCAATTAGCGTTCCTTGGGGGCTTTCAATGCAATTAATGGCTTATGAGCATTGGCTATTAAGGGCAGAGCAAGCACTAAAATACCCGCCATAGTGCCTATTCAGTTTGGTTGAGTGCCAGGCAATTACCCCTTATGTTGTCATTAAAAGATAATAACAGAACGTGAACCGAGGAATGGAACTATGCAAAGAGCAACCTCAACCATTTTAGCCACCGCTAGCCTGGCGTTATCTGTCGCCACGCAGGCGCAATCTGGCGAAGGACTGCTTGAAGAAATTCTTGTCACCGCCCAAAAGCGGCAGCAGCAGGCGATTGATGTGCCCATTGCCATTGGCACCTTTTCCCAGCGAGATATTATTAATACTGGGGCACTGAATTTGCAGGACATTGACGCCTATATTGTAGGCTTTGATGCTGGGGGTGAAAGCTTCACCCAGCAGGGCTATCGCATTCGCGGCATTTCTAGTCCTAACATCTCAACCGGAGGCGACCCCTCGGTGGCCACCTTTTATGACGACGCCTACCTCCCCCGCGCAGCGACAACCGTCGCTTTCGCCGATATCGACCGTGTGGAAGTACTGCGCGGCCCACAAGGCACGCTCTTTGGACGCAATGCTGCCGCAGGCGTTGTTAACATGATCCCCAATGCACCCAGCGATACTCTAGAAGGCTTTGCTCGTATTCGCGCTGGCAATTACAACCTCATGCGCCTAGAAGGCATGATCAATATTCCAGTGAGCGAAACGTTTTCGCTACGAGCCAATGCGTTGGCCAATCAACGCGACGGTATATCGGAAAACGTCGAACCCGCCGAGTTTGATGCCGCTGAAAAAGGCAACTGGGCCGGCCGCATCGCGATGCGCTGGGTGCCCTCTGAGGCAACAACCTTGCAGCTGGCTGTCGATGTCGATCACTTTGATCAATCGCCCAGTATGGCGCTGGGGGTCAGTCCTTTCTCGCTCAACACCAACCCCTTTAGTGGACGGTATGCCAACGACGTGATTGATGGCGAAGAAACCCGCGACATGTGGGGCATTACGGGCAAGTGGTTTCAAGACCTTAATGAGCAGTGGTCAATGACCGCCATTGCTAATTATCGCGACTTTGAGACCTCAAATCGGCAAGACGAGGACGGCACCGCTGACCCCACACGCTACTTTGATACCAACAATATTGAAGATTCCGACATCACTTATACCGAAGTGCGTTTTAACTACAACACCGATCGCATTAACGCCGTTATGGGTGCCACCTACAGCCTAGAAAACACCTACCAACGCACCGAGGCCAATGCCCTCGCAGATTCGATTGCAAGGCTAGTTACTCAAGATTTCAACGCGGGCTTTGGCTTCGACATGGACCATATCTGGAACCCCGATGATTACGCGGTTGCCTTGAGCGCCGTGGGCATACCCGTAACGGCAACAGAAATTCAGGAATCGGGGGATTTTTGGTACGAGTTTATCTCTGGCGCTCTGGGGGAGCCCATGCTGTTTGGCCCCTCCTTCGAGGGCGAAGTATGGGGCGAGTACATTATTAACGAAGGGGAGTTTGAGAACTACGGCATCTATGCCGATGTCGAATACGCAATCAGTGACCGGCTCTCTCTAACAGCTGGCTTGCGCTACAGCGAAGATAACAAAGAGTTTAGCTGGCTGATTCCAGCCACTACCTTTGCCGCGTTGCGGCCCGGAGTCAGTAATCAAATATTTACCGATGCCTCGGGAGACTATGCCGCCGCCGCAACCACACCGACCATCGCCAAGGATAGCTGGAGTAAGACCACCGGACGCTTGGTCGCTACCTACCGCTTAAGCGAACAACTCATTGCCTACGGTTCGGTTTCTACGGGTTACAAGGCGGGGGGCTTTGACTCTCTCGCCATTAAAACATCACTGGAACCACTGCAGCCTGAAAACTCTGAGCAGTATGAATTAGGTCTTAAAGGCGACTTGTTTGACGGCCGACTGCAAGTGCAGCTAGCGGTATTCGATTTAACCGTTGATGGTCGCCAACGCTCGGTAGAAACCCGTCCGCCCGGGCAAGAAAATGCCATTCCTACCGTCATTAATGTTGACTCTGGCGTGCAGGGTGTCGAGCTCAACGTGAGTTGGTTAATAACCGAAGACTTGCTGTTTACTGCGCTGAGCACCTACCGAGAAGAAGAAAACCAATCAGAAGAGTTTTACGATGCCAAAGGCGAGCTCACCCAGTTTGACAGCAGTTCCGATACCGCGGGTAACTACACGCTAACCCTGGATTGGCGGCCCAAACTGGCGGCAGGCAACTTATTGGTGCGCGGTGAGTACATTTATGCCGAAAACACACGCGATGCCGACGACGCCAACTATAACCCCGATTTTGAATCGATTAGTGGGTACACCGACGATAGACGTTTAGTGAACGGCCGCATTGCCTGGAGCCACCCAGAGGATCACTGGGAGCTCGCTTTGTGGGGCCGTAACCTGACCGATGAAGACCGGATTAGCGGTATCAGCCAGACAACCGTTGCCGTATTTGGCACACCGATAATGCGTATTTTAGACCCGCGAACCTATGGCGTCGAAGCCATTTATCGTTTTTAAAAGGCGCTGCCCTTTACGCCAGAGTGCCTTAAACTGTAGGTGTAGCTAAGGACCCCGGGGGGAGGCCCTATGAAAATTAAAACAACTTGCCGAACAGTTCTGACCGTTATTTTGCTCGCCTTATGGGGCTGTGGTGAAACCCAGAGCCCGACCTCGACGGCTGCGGCATCTCAAGCGCTCATTAACCCGCAGCATGCCGGTGCGAGCGAATACGCAGCTCAATGTCTCTCTTGTCACGGCGCTCAGGGAATCGGGGAAGCATCGCTTCAGGCCCCTGCCTTAACCTCGCTTGACCCTATTTACGTAGCCCGCCAACTGCGTCACTTTCGCGACGGCATACGCGGTGCACACCCCGACGACACCCACGGTGCCATGATGGCGGCCAGCAGTGCGGCGCTCAGTGACAACAGCATTTCGAATCTGGCGGCCTATATCGACGCGCTGCCCAATGTTTTGCCCCCCGCGACCATCAAAGGCGATTTAGCCCAGGGTGAGGATTATCACCAGAATTTATGCTCGGCCTGCCACGGCTCCAACGCCCTGGGCAATGTGGCCCTCGAGGCACCTGCCCTAGCAGGGCTCAATGACTGGTATGTGCTGTCACAGTATGAAAAGTTTCGAGGTGGCCTGCGGGGTTCCCATCCAGAAGATCGCTGGGGTGTTCAAATGGTGCGCTTAGCGCCCTCAATCACCGACTCCGATGTTTTGGAATCTATCGCCGCCTACCTTGCCACACTGCCACCAGAAGCCTAATGCGCTTTCTGCTTTTCTTATGGCTGACTCTGACGGCGGCAAGCTCTGCAACGGCCTTGGAGCCCTTTGAGCTATCGACCTTTTGCCCGCCCGCCTTGCGACTTGATGAAACCGGACACTGCAAACTCCACAGCCAGTATTTGGCGTATGACTCGCTCTATGGCAAAGGCGTTGGCGGGCCCAAAACCGGCTTACCCCCGGTAAGAGACGGCTTCACACCGCAACAAATTGATCTCGGCCGCTACCTGTTTTTCGATCCTTTACTGTCCCAAAACGGTGAGGTGGCTTGCTCGACCTGCCATGACCCTGCGCTGGGTCTCAGCGATGGCAAACGCCTCAGTATAGGCGTGCAAGGCACAGAAATTGCACGGTCAGCACCGTCACTTTGGAACGTCGCCTTTCTTCAAAAGCTGCTATGGGACGGCAGTAAAAAGTCCTTGGAAGCACAGCTCCAAGGCCCACTTTATGCCGATAATGAAATGGGCAACGACCCAGTAACATTATTGGCCACACTACAGTCCAATGCCGCATATGCAGCCATGTTCAAGGCCGCCTTCGAAGAAGACAGCCTGACCCTTGATCAGGTCTACACCGCGCTAGTCGCTTTCGAAAGCTCCCTTATCTCCCTTAACAGCCGTTATGATCTTTATGCCCACGGCGTGCACGATGCCCTCAACCCCCAGGAGAAACAGGGACTCAATGTTTTTCGTTCATTTGTAGCGCGTTGCGCGGAATGCCACACCCCACCCTTGTTTAGCAATCAGCAAATTGCCGTACTGGGCGTACCCGAACGCAACGGCCGTCCCCTAGACCCCGGGGCGGGAGCTTCTTCAGGCGACACCAGCCAACGGGGCGGTTTTAAAGTGCCCAGTTTACGCAACGTGGCACTGACCGCTCCGTATATGCATGCGGGTAACTTTGATTCACTGCGAGAAGCCGCTGCGTTTTATACCGGAGGACGCGGCCACGCGGTTCCCGAGGGGGAGGACCTAAGACTGCACTGGCACATTTGGAATCCCGAGCTCACCGACGACGAACTTGATCGTCTGGTCGACTTTTTACACACCCTCACTGACCAGGCGTTTTTGCCCGAAATACCCAATCAATTGCCCTCGGGGCTGCCCCCAGGGCGCGCCGCAAGACTTGCTCCGGAGGGTAAGACTGCGTTACACCGTCATTCTAATAACAATACTCAATCAGCAGCTCAAACAGCGGCACCACTTGCTGCTCAACTAAGAGCTCAACCAAAGGCACTGCCATGACAATCTCACAGCCCACTTTTTTACTCTCGCCCCTTTCCCATTTCGGCTTTAAAACGCTAGCGATTCTCTTGGCATGCGCTATGAGTAACAGCTACGCGGCCGTCCACGATGTTCGAGAGGGCGACTCGATTCAAGCCGCTGTAGAAGCGGCGGCCCCCGGAGACATTATTCAGGTGCACCCCGGGCTCTATCGAGAAACGGTTTACGTCGATAAAGACGACATCACGCTGCGCGGCGTGGTGGAAGACGGCGAATGGCCCAACCTTGAAGGCGATAAGCAACTCAACGATGCCATTTTGTATTCAGGTAACGGCTTTACCGTGGAGTGGTTCAAAATAACGAACTACAAAGGCAATGCCATCATGGGGCAAGCGGGGAATAACTTTTCTATCCGCAATAACTGGGTAGTGGATACCGGCGTGTACGGCATTTTTCCCGAGTTTGGTGAAAACGGGCTCATCGAAAATAACGTGCTCAGCGGCATTGAAGACGCCGCCATTTACGTGGGCATGAGTGACTATATCGACGTGCGCAACAACCGGGTTTTCGACAACGTTGCCGGCATTGAAATTGAAAATAGCCGTCATGCACTGGTTGAGGGGAACATTGCCCACAACAATACTGGCGGTATTTTGGTGTTTATTACACCGGGGCTGCCGATCAAAACCTCTTTTGATGCCATTGTTCGGCGTAACACGATCATCAATAACAACACGCCCAATTTTGCGATACCGGGTTCTTTAGTGGCGGGCATACCCTCTGGCACCGGCATGCTAATTTTGGCCGGCGATGACGTGATTGTCGAAGACAACATTATTACGGGCAACAACACCGCGGGCATTATTGTTACCAGCCAAGACTTTGCAACCGACGTCGCCGGTGATCCCGACTCTGACCCCAATCCCGACCGCGTCCAAATTCGGGATAACGTAATGTTTGATAATGGCAATGACCCTGCCACCGAAGTGAAGGCCTTAATGCTCACGCAATTTTCTACCACGGGGCCCGACATACTGGCTTACAAAGGCGCGGCCCATGCCGATAGGGAAAGCTGTATTAGCCGGAAGTCGGCCTACCGCACCTTTGGCCTTGGCGATTGGGGCGACTGCAACAGCCCAACCGTTCGCGCCGCTGACGCCGTAGACTCAGCACCCGCCTTGGCGGGCACCACAAGGGCCGTAAATAGCAAAATGCTGGCTGAACCCGCAGCACCCCGAGTCATTACCGTCGATGCCGATGGCGCCAAGCTGGTGTACCAAGGTATTTGCGCCGGCTGCCACACCTACAACGTGCGCATGATTGGCCCGCCCGTTATGGCGATAAAAGCGCAGTATGGCGAAGACGCCAGTGCCATCGCCCAATACATTGCGGCACCCGAGAAGAAGCGACCCGACTTTCCCACCATGCCACCGCAAAACCACCTGTCGGAGGATATGCGGCTAGAAGTAGCGAAGTACATGCTGACCCTCAATAAGTGAAGCGCCGGATTTAGGCGCACCCTGCCCTGATCACTGCAGTCTGCCCCTAAAGGCCTGTTATTGGCTCCGGGACAGCGAGGTTTAAAAATCTGCGGAGAGCGGCAGGGTCACCGTCGCCTTTAACCCCAGCTCAGTACTTATCAAGTTCACAGTGCCGCCCATTGATGCAGCCAGGCTGGCACACACCGTCAACCCCAGACCCGCATGGCTGCCATCTTGGGCGGTCGTAACAAAGGGTAAAAAGACGCGGTCGGCGATATCGGACGCCAAACCACCTGCCGCATCTTCAATGGTGATCACAAACGTCCCATCCCCCACCGTCTCCACGACCTTCACCCAGCGCGGCGGTAAGTGCTCCTCTTCGAGTAGCGGGTTGCGCTGCGGGGCGTCCCCATAGGCCTCGATCGCGTTGTCCAAGAGGTGAATCACCAACTCCTGAATGGCACTGGGGGCCGCCTGCACGGTACTGCTAGTGTTGGCTGGTTGGTGAATAGGCTCAACATCTGCCCCGGTGAAGCGCTTGGCCATGAGCTCGAGAGCGGTGGTTAATGCCTCGCTAGGATTTAAGTTGGTGGGGGTATCGGTAGCGGCGGGTGAAAACGCCTTCATGCCGCCGACGAGTCGTGCGGCTCGGGCAATTTGGGTATCTATGCGCTCAAGTTTAGTCAGCGCCGACTCGGCATTGAGGGTTCCTTTTTCAATGGCGCGTCGCAGGTTGAATGCCGCCATGCGAATGACATTTAACGGCTGATTAATCTCATGTGCTGCGCTGGAGGCCAGTTTGCCCACTGAGGCCAAGCGCGCACTGCGCTGCAAGCGGCGGGCAAGCTCATCCGGTGTTGGAAGGTCATTGTCTGAAGACAAAGTAGCACTCCTCGTATGAAATTTATGGCCTTTTGCGCATGCCAGAGCCCGATAGACTGGCATACCTCGTCGGGAATCGGTAGGGTTTGCGCTCTTCATTAATGCATGACACAACAGGAAGGATTTATGGATACGAGCAGCCTTTTTTCTCTGGAGGGCAAGACCGCCCTGGTGACAGGTGGTTCACGAGGCATTGGTCTCATGATTGCCAAAGGCTTCATTGCACAGGGCGCCAAAGTTTACATTTCATCGCGAAAAGCTGACGTGTGTGATGAGGTCGCTGCGGAACTGGGCGATAACTGCCACTCCCTACCCGCCGACATCTCAACCGTTGACGGTTGCCGTGCCCTCGCTGATGATCTGACCGCAAAAGAGCCCCAGCTCGATATTTTGGTGAACAACGCAGGCGCTGCTTGGGGCCAAGATTTCGAAGCGTTTCCAGAGAAGGGCTGGGATAAGGTGATGGACCTTAACGTGAAGTCACTGTTCTTTTTGACGCAGGCGCTTTTTCCTACTTTGAAAGCTGCCGCCACAGCGGCGCGTCCGGGCAAAGTGATTAACATTGCCTCGATTGACGGCTTGCGCTTGAACCCTTGGGAAACCTACAGCTATCAGGCGTCTAAAGCTGCTGTTATTAATCTCACTAAGCGCTTATCGGCACGTTTGATCACCGATCACATTAACGTGACGGCTATTGCCCCCGGCGCGTTCGCCTCTGAAATGAACAAAGCCGCACGTGACTTCGGCGACGCCATTGCTCCTGGCATTCCCAGCGGGCGTATTGGTGCCGACGAAGACATGGCCGCTGCAGCCATTTATCTTGCTGCAAGATCGGGAGATTATGTGGTTGGGGAAACCGTAGCTGTCGACGGTGGCGTGGTTAATGCCGCACTGCCTGACGCCTGGGAACCTGCCTGAGCAATCCTAAATTCGGCGCGCGGCCCAAACCGCCGCCGCCGAACCGCTTTTCACCACGAGTGCCCACAAACTGAGCAACGGCCCGCGCACCGGCGTGGCCAGCCCTCGGGCTTCATCACGATGAGCAATCTCATCGGCTTGGCACTGTGCCAAAGTCAACCGAATATCGGCAAACTTGCCGTTAGGGTCAATGCGATTTAACTGGTCTTGATAATGCTGATCGACAAACGTTTCCACCGCATCAATGGTGGCAAAGACACTGTTCGCACCCAACAAGGCCGGCAAAGCGCCGGTCAACCAACCCATGAAGCGCCATAAGGGCAGCAGTCGGGTGTACTGCTCTTTCGCTAACAACGCGGTAATGCGTTGCAGGTGGGTTTCTTCGGTGGCCAAGTGATGCTGGGCAAAGGCCCTCACCTTGGCGTCGCGGCTCACCGCTAAAATACCCCGGTAAATCATTACCGCCCCCACCTCACCGGCGTGGTCAGATCTGAGGTCTGCCACCAGCCAGGCAGGTAAGCTGTGCTGAGGGGCATTAGCCGCTTTGGCAACAGGTTGTGACGTTTTAGGGGCGACTTTGGCCATGGTTTCTCCAGTGTAATGCTGCCTACAGTAGCGAAAGTCGCGAGGAAATCCTGTTAGATCCAATAAATACCCATGATTTCTGTTAACCTACGCCGCGTTTGTGGCTATTGCCCAACACCCCTGACCCCAAAACCCCTTCATCGCGAGCGATACAGCGAAAAAAATCATGTTTAAAATTCGTACGTTTAATGCCATCTCCGTCAAAGGACTTGAGCGATTTCCCAGACAATCCTATGAAGTTGGCAGCGAAATCGGCAGTGCCGATGCCATGCTACTGCGCAGCCATAAATTACAGGCTGACGAAATCTCTGCTTCGGTAACCGCTATTGCCCGAGCAGGTGCTGGTGTTAACAACATTCCCGTCAGCCATTGCACAGAGCGCGGTATCCCCGTTTTTAATACGCCAGGCGCCAACGCCAATGCCGTAAAGGAGCTGGTCGCCGCCGGTTTGTTACTGGCCTCACGGGATATTCTGGGCGGCATTGAATTTGTGCACAGCCTTCCAGGGGACCTTGACGAGCAAGCGATGGGCCCACTGCTTGAGGCAGAAAAAAAGCGCTTTGCGGGCGCTGAGCTCAAGGGTAAAACCTTAGGTGTTTTGGGGCTGGGCGCCATTGGCAGCCTAGTCGCCCAGCTGGGCCTCGAATTTGGTATGGATGTTATTGGTTTCGACCCTGCTATTTCCATAGAAGCGGCATGGCAACTGCCCAGCAGCGTCAAGCGCATGGAAAACATGCAGGCGCTATTTTCACGTGCCGATTTTATTTCGATTCATGTGCCCGCCATTGAGAGCACACATCACCTGATTAATCAGGAGACCTTGAACTACTTTAGAGCTGATGCCTGTTTGCTCAACTTTGCCCGGGAGCAGATTGTAGACACCGAGGCGGTTGCTGCTGCCCTGGAGAACAAAAGTCTAGGACGCTACATAACGGACTTTCCCCACCCCGCACTTCGAGGACGCAAAGACTGCATTCTTATGCCTCACATTGGAGCGAGCACCGCAGAGGCCGAGGAAAATTGCGCCATTATGGGCGCCGAACAGATTCGCGCTTTTCTGGAGCACGGTAACATTCGTAACTCCGTCAACTTTCCCAGGCTAGAACTGGAGCGCACAACCGGTTCACGCATAGCGATTACCAACACCAACCTGCCCGGTACGCTGAGCCATATCTTGGCGGCCATAGGCGACAGCCAAATCAACGTCGTAGATCTACTTAACAAAAGCCGAGATGAAATTGCGTATAACTTGATTGATCTCAACACCACACCGACCGCAGAGCTGTTAGAGCAACTGCGCGGTATTGAAGGGGTGATCAATGTTCGGTGCATACCTGAGCAGGTAGCAGATTGAACAACTTGCGCTCCTTAATGACAGCAAACATCTGATAAACTTTCGCTTTCGGGCCCATAGCTCAGTTGGTTAGAGCAGTCGACTCATAATCGATTGGTCGTAGGTTCAAGTCCTACTGGGCCCACCA
>ENA-OQVM01001962-OQVM01001962.1-marine-metagenome-genome-assembly--contig:-NODE-1962-length-25370-cov-14.555252_pt1 | contig 25370 bp, 16 predicted proteins | sample MGYA00237776_ERZ505498 | MGnify/ENA primary metagenome ERZ505498 (study PRJEB26159, sample SAMN06265151) | marine metagenome | isolation source: Helgoland LTER site | place: Germany:Helgoland, sampling...
TTTAAGGTAGGTCTCTTGAACAACATCTTCAATATCTTGAGGGCGGCGTAAAAAACGACGTAAAAAATGGTGCAACACAGGGCTGCTTTCCATAAACACACGCGTGAGCACCGACATCTCTCTGGGAGCCGATTTATTGCGTCTCTCACTATCTAACACATTGTCTGGCGTGTTTTTTAGTGTCATTTTATGGGCTGCACAAGCATGCTTCTGCGTCCTGTTATCCTATTAATCATCAGTAATGGTGAGTGAAACAGCTATTGATTAGAACCACTCTCTCAAATAATTAGCTAGCCAATTTATCAGCAGCTTACGTAAGCTAAATCGAAGCCTAATAAAAAAAACAGCTAGCTCCTTACTGAGATAGATGAAATACCAAAAACCGAACCTCCCAACACATTAATTTTTATTTTTTTATCGCTCCATCTAGCTCTATCCACCTCTATTGAGCTTCATCTACCTCTCAATACCTCTGAATACCTCTGAATACCTCTAAACAGCTCTGAAGCGAGATTTATAAAGGTTATGACCACAGTAATAGCCCGTTATTCCTTTTTTATTTCAGAACCGCCTAGACACTCCAATCCTCGCTATTCCCAGTGCAAACCGGTTTAAGGCGCGGCTCAGTGCTGCATTAAAAATTGTTTATGAAAAATGGCCCTTACATTTTTAACCTGACTTTCTGTATAGCTCGCAATGTCATACACTTAGGCGCTAACGAAAACCTACAGCACTAAAGCCTTAAAACGATAAAAAGAACCCTTAACAACAGAGCTCAATTTTATGACTAGCATTTGGCATAACCGACCCGACCTCAGCATGCTCAAGCAGATGAATAAAAATACGCTGGTGGAACATTTAGGTATTGAGATAACTGAAGTGGGCGATGATTATATAAAAGGCACCATGCCCGCAGATGCGCGCACCTTTCAACCTTATGGCGTGGTGCATGGCGGCGCGAATGTGGTGTTAGCTGAAACACTGGGCAGTCTTGCTGGTGCGCATGTTATTGATTACACGATGTCAAAACCGCTGGGACAAGATGTGAGTGCGACGCATCTTCGTTCGGTTTCTTCGGGGCTGGTGACGGGTACGGCGCGACCTATACATTTGGGTAAACGCTCTCATGTCTGGGAAATACGACTGGAGGATGATCAGGGTAAGTTAACCTGTATTTCTAAATTGATTCTTGCGATTGTTGATATGTAGGACTCGCGGTCATCGTCAAATAAGCAAACTTATTAAGCACAACACCTATAAATTTAAGTATCTTATAAACTTTCCTATAACCTTCCTATAAGCTCTCTTATAGACTCATTTATTACAACCTCGGCAATATAAGCGGCATCAAAAAGTTTACAAGCATAAAAAAGCCGCTTCGGGGGGATACCGAAGCGGCTTTTAAAGCTTTGCATTTTTTAATTATTTATTTTTTTTAGTTATCTACTTTTATTATTTAAATAGATAATTAAATTCGTATTACTTCACACGACGAGTCATACGAGAAATACCAACTAAGCCACCAAATAAGACAGCTAAACCAGCCCAGCCCATAATAGGAACGTTAACCGGCGCAACACTATCGATACAAGCATTTTGATCAACTGCTGGTAAAGTACCGTTTACAGTCCAGCCTAGCGTCCAGTCATTTGCACAGTCTTGTACCGCACCAGAAAAAGTCGTTGTATCAAAGAATGAATCAACAGTATTCATATCATAAACAGCAGCTGCTACTTCAGCAGAACCATTAATGTAACCGTTTAAAGAAGACGTATACTGAGAGACTTGGCCTGGGCTATTAGCAATCCAGGTATCACTTTCTGGCTTGTCAGTCACTAGACCAGCACAATCAGTTGTTACCGCCCAAAGTGGCGCATTTGGGTTTCCGTCACCCGCTGAATCATCAAGATCAAAACAAGTGCCGCTGTCTTTGTCCATTACAAGGTTACCGAAACCAAGCAAACTACCACGACGTACTTTAAGACCGTCTGCACCACCTGGATCAGAACTAACAACTGTTACGTTAGAGACAATAGCATCAGTTGTAGGAGATGCATTGTTAGATTTTTTGTTGTTGTCAGATTCAAACGCACGGTCAGAACCAGAGCTTTGGTAGATAACAACATATTGTGCTTTACCGCCCCAACCTTCAGTTGAATCGAAAGAGTCATCGCCATTGTCAGTTAAAACAACATTTTTTAAGTTAACTGCACCACCATACATTTCAACACCATCATCCACGTTTGCGTGAACTTGGATGTGATCAACCGTAGTATTTGAACCTACTGATTGAAAGGCAATACCGTTTAAGTCAGACTCAGGGCTAAATACGCCACCCGCGTAAGCAACAGTTACATACTGTAAAGTACCGCTGTTATCTGCATTGTCGTTACCACCGTGAGTACCAGTATCTGCTTCACCTGAACGTGTACATGCACCAGTTGGTGCAGCAGGAGCAACAGCATCTTTACAGCCATTATTAAGACCATAACCATTCAAGTACAAACCACCCCACTGACCAGAGTCAGCAATACCACCAGAAATGGCTTGCGCAGAAGTAAAAGTAATCGGCGCTTGAGCAGTACCTGCAGCTTCAATACGCGAACCACGAGCAACGATTAAATAATCAGGTGCAGGTGTAGTAATCACATCACCTGTGTCTGTAGTAAAAGTGTTGTTAGGGTTAACTGTTGAATCATCACCAACAATAATAGTACCAGCTTGAATAGTTAAAACACTTGCTGAAGGATCAGTAGCTGTTGCACCAGCAACCGTGCTATCGCCTACAGAAGTTTTACCTTGGATAACCCAAAGCTTGTCAGAAGTTAATGTTAAGTCTTGAGCGATAACTCCTGAGATTGCACACTCTTCTAGACTCAATAGATTGTTTACTGGACTAGTTGGCGAAGAAACGTTTGGGTGAACTGGGCAAGCTGCGAAAGCTGCACCAGCAGAAGCAGCGGTAATTGCTGCAGCTAATTTGATCATTGACTTCTTAGGCATTGTAAAACTCCAATTAATTTATAGTTAAAAATTTATTTATTTATTTATTTTTGCGTTTTTTAATTTATCTAAAGGCTCGTTATAAGCTCAATAAAGTTCTCAATTACGAATAAATGCAAGCATCAAAGATCACTTGAATTCATCATTATTTATTGATTCACGCATTTTTTTTGCGATAAACTTAATCAATGGAGGGCATTCTATAGCCGGCATATGACAGAAAAATGAACATCGTATGTTTTGCGCACCAGACATAAGGGCACTTGAAATCCCCTTATTTTTATGACGGAAAAATGAAAACCTAACTCATCTCTATTGGCTGATATAAACCGATTAAAATAATGAGAAAATGAAAGATGAAGATGAAGATGAAAGGGTATATAAAAGAATAAAGTTAATCATCAGCTTATAAAACTAAGACCATGATAATTAAGTTTATTTAAATAATGACCAAAGCAAAAAAGTCATTTTTATGACAGAAATATAACAAGTGAATTTAAATTAACCCTATTATGCCTTAGCAAAATAGATTACAAATAAATTTAAAAAATAGCGTTAAACGAAATCTTTATAGGATTTTAATTTTATAACAATCTAGATATATAAAAGAATTTATAAAAAAAAGCGGCCGAAACGGCCGCGTTGTCAATTGGACAATGACTTACTTTAAAAAAGACAATTAATACATTTCCCACTTAACTGACAAGCTAGCAGAAGTACCTACATCTTGCTTGTCGTAGAGCAAACCATTTTGATAACGAATAATTTTTGATTCTCCCAAAATATTATTCACTTTCATTGAGACAACAAAAACGTCTTCATCGGAGTAGATTCGAGCCTGCAAGGCAAAATCAAGACTATCAAAAGGATCTTCATATATTTCACCTGCCCCTGCTATAGCAGCATCTTGAAATTCAACGCCGCCTAATAAATTTGCAAATAAACGACGCGAGAAATGGTTATAAGCCAACGAAGCTGTAACGTACTCTGTCTCATAAACAACTTGCGCATTATAGAGCTCTTTAGATAAGCCCGTTAATGGCCGACCAGGGCGTTGACCTTTAGCTATAAATTCCTCGTTAAGTGTAACGCCAGAATTGATATGCGTAGCATTAGCCGTTACAAACCATTGGTCACCAAGGTACTTTCTAATCTCAAATTCATAACCTTCATTCTCTGCCAGCGGCACATTAGTCCATGAAAACAATGCATCCGCATCACCAACAAGTGATTCTGTTAACTCAATAGCATTAGTAATTTTTTTGCGGAAACCACTTACACTTAAGTAATCACCATCACCAAAATACCATTCATAACGTAAATCGAGACTGCGGATATCGGCTGTCTCTAAAGCAGAGTTACCTTTATATTCTCGACCATCATCAGCATTATAAGACTGCACAGCCGCTAACTCTCTTAATAAAGGACGGTTGATCGATTCACTATAGGCACCACGCAACTGCATATTGTCGTAGAAAGACCAAGTAAATGATAATGCAGGTAAAACCACATCAACTTTCTTCGCATTTAGATTCAAGCTAATTTCTTGTTCTGATTTTTCAGAACGCCAACCCATATTCGCTCTAAAAAATTCATTAAATTCAACATCAAAAGCAAGATAGGCTGCCTCAATATTTAATGATCCTTGATAGGTATCAGGCGAACCGTTGGTAAAACCCTCATTAAAACTAATTGCACCCGCAGCTAGATCTTTTGCTTGGCTAGAGCGGCCAGCAAGGCTAGTTGCCAAGTAACAGCTGTCATCTTCCGTTGGCACACCACCAATTTCGCAAGTCGATGAATCCAATAGTTCGTCAATCGGTAAAAATAAGTAGGGATGAAAATCATCACTAATATACGGCACAGTATTTTGGCTCAATACGTCAGGTAGACAAAAAGCACCAAAACATTGTCCTAATTGATCGTCTTGCTTAAGCACCAAACCATTAAGGTCATAGGTAAAACGATAAGACTGATATTCTCGCGTCTCTTCAGAGTGCGTATAACCTAGCTTGATATTAAAAGACTCCACAGCACTTGGAAAAAGGTGGAAGACAACATCAAAACCATAATCCTCTGTCTCGCCGTCTAAGCTCGTGTACTCACGAGTTGGCAAACCCGCCCCTCTGATGGGTAAATACGATTGCACAGGCGGTAGGTCATCAATCGTTACCGGCACATTAACCGTGGTTAGCTGCCCACCCACAACCCGTCTAACAGGAATACCATTTGCCAAAGCGTTATCAACGGCATTTTGTAAATCCTCTGAATTATCGATGAGGCGATAAGTACGACCATCCGGCACTTCACGACTCGCATCAACTTTAGCGTAACGCCAATTCAACTCAGCCGCATCAAAGAAATGCTCACCGCTTAGTTGATTAAAAGCTATTTCATTTTCCGCCCACTGTAAACGATGGTCTTGCCATAACTGCTCTTCACTATTACCACGACGACGCGTATCGATTGACGTTTCATCGGTTGTCATACGTGTTAGCAATGAAGTAAATTTAAATGTATTACTTTCACGCCATTCCCAACCTACCGAGGCCAAAGCATTCGTTCGAATTTTATTCGTAGTGCGCTCAACGTTACCTAAACGACTATAACCCAACTCACCTAAATCCCCAGTAGTCAGTGCTTGACTATGCGCCTCATCTAGCTGGCTATCAGAAAGCGTATTAGGCGAAGTAATTAAATCCGTTGCATAACGACTGCGCTGAATAGAAGAATTTCGATATTTATTATCAATGGAGGCACGCAATGTTGCACCAATCGATGAATCCGAGCTAACTTCCCAACGATTACCTGCACCAATAGAAATCCCAAGGTCTAACGGATTTTCTTTTTGATGAACAGAAAAATGATTATTAAAACCTAACCGCGCCGCATCTTGACCGTTAGCATCAAGACTTGATGCGGTAGGCGAAAAAACATTGGGATATGAGTCCAAACCAGCCCGAACTGCATTAGGAATCGCACGAGTGCCATCATCAGTACCCCAAAAGTCATTGCCGCCGCCTGCATAAGCCAGACCCACTTCGTTAGTAGAAATAGAGTTATGACCTGTTGATAGCTTTATTTTAAAAAATGCTTCATCTGGCAATGCCGATGAACGAATATCGACAATACCACCTGAGAATTCTGCGCCATAATTAGGCGAATATGTTTTTTGCACTAAAAGACTTTCAACAATAGATGTACCAAAAATATCTAACGGCACAGAACGCTGTAATGGAATTGGGCTTGGAATAGGCGTACCGTTGAAGTAAGTCGAAGAGTAGCGCTCGCCAAGACCACGAACATAAATAAACTTACCACCAACCAGACTCAAGCCAGGCAAACGCTTTAACGCATCACCTACATTACTATCGCCAGCAACAGTGATATCTTCAGCACTTAAAATATCAGAGACTTCCGCCGTCTGTAGTTTTTCATCGGGTCTGAAATCAACAGTAATCACTACCTCCTCGATCTCTTGAGCCAATAATGGGCAGCTAACAAAAAGCACAGTCATAACCGCTAATCGAGCTAGCGTGATGGCGGGCTGTATCATAATAAATTCTCTGTATATTGAAATTGAGGTATTGATGTTGGCCAGATTTCTTGACTCACAATGAATAATAAGAGAGCTGGCAATAGCGAAGTTAATTACACTTTTGTGACAGAAATATAAAACGCACCATAAATGCAAGTTCTAAACAGCATTGATTGTGTCAACTTCTTAAGCGGACGCAGAATAATAGTTTTATATTGCAATTTTGTGACTGGAACGTCACAAATGAGTACTTTGAAACAATAAAAATTTATCTAAAAAAAATGATTACATCTTAAGATCCCCACAACTTATTAAAACTATTAGATTAAAAAAATTGATTTCAGAATTATCATCCACTTAACTCAAGCGAATCTAAATAGCCACCAACAACCCAAGTTTAAAAAAGCCACCACCACCATACAATACTCGATCTTTTTTTGTCATAAAACTGACCTATAAATATAATAAAGTATTTTAAAAAGAGAATTGTTCAAATAACAAAGCGATTTAACGAGTATTTTTATGAAAACGCATCAATTGTTTCCACTAACTGTTGGACAAGACAGTATTAGCATTACAGAAGATGATCGACGAACAATGGCTAATGCCATTAATGCCATGCGAAAAGCTAATCCGCATACTAATAAAAGCAGCGCCTGGACTGGTGATACACAAGGACAAGAGTTTTTATTCAACGACCCGGTTTTTAAACCAATAGCTGAAAAAATTGCTTTAAAAGTTATCGACTATTTAAAGGCTCTTTCGATTAATACCGACCTACTCGATCTTTACTATCAACGCTCATGGGCTACGTTTACTCAGGGAGAGCAAAACATTGCCTTTCATACACATGCCCAATCGAACATTAGCTTTGCCTATTACCTTGTCAAACCAGAAAATTCAGGAGGCATTATATTTAATGGTCGAGAACTCCAAAATGAAGTTGCGAAGGATATTTTTAACCGTGATAAATATGAGCAGTCACTAATTACTGAAACTAATGCCCATAATGCCAAGCAAATCATTATAGATGCTGAACAAGATGCGATTGTTATCTTTCCATCAAAAGCCTCACATGCCACCGTGCCTAACCAATCAAGTAAGACGCGCATCTCATTATCAGGTGACATCACGATCATGCTCAAAGATAGTCAAGGCTTTGAGCACTTGATGCCTAACTTTAAACACTGGACTGCATTAAACTAATTAGAACCCAACACTATGTTTATTCAAGACGATTACTGTCCAGACAAAAAACTACTGCAAGAATTAAGCGATAAAGCCAAGTGGCAAGAACTCGCTGGTCGTTTTCATTGGTGGGATGGCTGGTGGGCTGGTGAGCCACGTAATACTTGGGAATACATTATAAAAATGATTTGGGAAGCTCAAGGTGTTGAAGGAAAAATTGCTGGCTTCGAATACTGGTGTAATATTTTAGAAAGCGACAATCAGCAAACCAACCACCTTGGCTGGCATCGCGATAAAGATGAACTATTAAAAGAAGAAAGCGGTGAAATTGTTTGCCCAATGGTTGGCACTATTTTTTATGGCTACCCACATGAAATTGAAGGTGGCTTTTTAGAAATCGCCACCGAAGATACCTTTACCGATGTAGAGCGCATCCGCCCTATTTATAACCGAGTAGTTATTATGGATGTGAGTAAGCAGCATCGAGTCACGCGTATTTATCGTGGCACTCGTATTGGTTTGCAAATTAATCTATGGCTAAAAAAGCCCGAAACATTTCGTAATGGTGACATAGAAACCACTTCAAGCTACTGATTCACTCCTCAAGCCCAGCAAGCCCTCCGCCTAAGGATATAAAAAACCAAACTTTCTGTATCGTGCATATAGCTCATGCAGTAGCCCGAATATCCTTTTTCAAGTAAAAATCGCCAACTTGGCACAATACCTGCTCTCCTTAATAGAGATATTGTTATAGCAGCCTTATCTATATTGCCTACCCCATGCATCTGTCATGGTTTTAGTGGCAAATAGGGCCTGCTCTCAACGCTTAAAGATGAAAATAATGAGTAAATACGGGTTATACGCGCCTTTTTTAAAGCAGCATCAATTAACTGAGGCCTACTTAGTGCAGGCGGAGCAGTGGTTTGCACCATTGGTAAACGAAACGCTCTCTCTTTTGAGTTCGACACCTGAAAAAACCTTAGTGATTGGTATCAATGGCTGCCAAGGCTCGGGTAAATCAACACTGGCCAACTATCTGCGCACAACTTTGGTGCTTGCGCACAATATCGAGTCAATTTGCGTGTCACTCGATGATTTTTATCTAACTAAGAATGATCGTCTGGCATTAGCAGAATGCAAACACCCTCTTCTTTCTACACGTGGCGTACCGGGCACTCACGATGTCGCCTTAGCTATTCAACAGCTCAAGGCTTTAAAAGAACAAAGCACAGGCACAGTTGAGTTACCCGTTTTCGATAAAAGCCATGACAACCGAGATATAGCAAACCCCCAAGTTGTTGAACTACCCATTAAAGTGATTATTGTTGAAGGCTGGTGCCTTGGCGCTGAACCACAAACAGCCGCGCAACTTGAAACAGCTATTAATACATTAGAAAGTCAACAAGATGCTAACGGCGAATGGCGTGAGTTCGTGAACAAGGCATTAGCTAAAGATTACGCCGATTTATTTGCCTTAGTGGATTGCTGGCTAATGTTAAAAGCCCCATCGTTTGATTGCGTTTACCAATGGCGCATGGAGCAAGAACAAAAAATGGCAACAAAACTGGGCGTTGATTTTTTGTCTGAAGATAACCAAGCGCATCCTGGCATTATGAATATTGAAGAGCTGCAACATTTTATTGATCACTACCAGCGCATTACCGAACACGGTTTCACTACCCTGCCTAAAAAAATGCACCATTTATATGAGCTAGATACACAGCGAAAAATTATAAGCCATAGCCAACCCGTAACAATGACAAGCGCCACAACAGCGGGAATAAAATGAACAGACCCTTACTTTTTACTGACCTTGATGGCTCATTATTGGATCACGATACTTATTCGCATGCAGCGGCCAGCCCAACATTGGCGTTATTAAGATCGTTGGCCGTACCCGTTATTCCTACTACCAGTAAAACCTTGGCCGAACTCTTACCCATTCGTGCTGCACTTAATAATACAGATCCGTTTATTGTTGAAAACGGCGCAGCTATTTATATCCCTGTGGGTTATTTCGAACAGCAACCCGATAACACCACGCTGTGCATAAAAGAGGGACTGGAATTTTGGGAATACAGCCAAGCACCTAAACGCGCGCATTGGCAGCAATTATTAAGCAAAGTAAGCGAACAATTTGGTGATCAATTTTCTGGAAAATACATTGATTTTCAACACCTAGGCACGCAAGGCATTGCCGATTTAACAGGCTTGTCATTAGCTCAAGCAGCGCTTGCCAACCAACGTGGCTTTAGTGAGCCTATACATTGGTTAGGTAATAATGCTGAGAAAAAACAATTTATAGCCGCATTAGAAAGCATAGGCGCACATATTGTTGAAGGCGGACGCTTCTTGCATTTAATAGATGCCCATGCCTGCAAAGGCGCTGCCATGCAAAGACTAACAGCCAGCTTTAAAGAGAACGGCAAACATAATCAGTATATTTCCATTGCCGCCGGTGATAGCCATAACGATATTTCTATGTTGGAAGCCGCAGATATTGCCGCGGTTATTCGATCACCCGTTCATTCGGTTCCTATTTTAAAGCGCGAAGAGAATAATTATATAAGCGAGCACTTTGGCCCAGAAGGCTGGAATGAAGTAATTGCCAGAATTTTAGAAACAGACATTAAATAAAAAAAACATTAAAGAAAAAGAGATTACAGAAAAAAATTGAAAACTGAGCACCAAAATACTCATTAACATAAAAATTATAACCAGGAAATTATCATGGCTGACTTTTATCAAAACGGAATTATCACCACGCTGCATAATTTATCTAACCGCACTGTCGATGATTTAGAAGCAGAGTTGGAAACTTTTCGTGAAGAGCGACCCATGGCCGTTATATTGCCGTCGCTTTTTTCAGAGCTTGAAGGGCCGGCTTTAAGCGGCATTATCGAAGAGTTAAAAAACGCTTCTTATCTTGATGAAGTCATTATTGGCCTAGACCGCGCCACAGAAGAACAATTTCGATATGCGTTAAAATTCTTTTCTAAGCTACCACAAAAATTTCGCGTGCTATGGAATGATGGCCCAGCCATGCAGGCCATCCATCAAAAGCTTGAGGCCAGTGGTTTAGCTCCCAGGCAAGCAGGCAAAGGCAGAAACGTTTGGTATTGCATGGGCTATGTATTAGCCGCCACCAAAGCCGAAGCCGTTGCATTACATGATTGCGACATCACAACTTATAAACGCGACATGCTAGCTCGCTTAATATATCCAGTTGCCAACCCAAAATTTAATTATGAATTTTGCAAAGGCTTTTATGCTCGAGTCGCTAACGGACAATTTAATGGGCGAGTAAGCCGCTTATTAGTGAGCCCACTTTTAAATGCCTTGAAAAAAATATGCGGTGAACGCGAGTATTTACAATATATGGATAGTTTCCGCTACTCACTCGCCGGTGAGTTTTCTTTTCGCCGCGATGTACTCAACGATATTCGCATTCCGAGCGACTGGGGATTAGAAATTGGCGTACTATCTGAAATGCATAGAAACTATTCACTCAACCGACTCTGCCAAGTTGATATTGCTGATACTTATGATCACAAGCATCAAGATTTATCGTCAAATGATGACCAGGGTGGCCTATCGAAAATGTCTATCGATATTTCAAAAGCCTTATTCAGAAAACTCGCCACACAAGGTGTTACTTTTAATGCCGAATCATTCCGCACATTAAAAGCCACTTACTTTCGCATGGCTCTCGACTTTGCCGATGCCTATCATAACGATGCGGCAATGAATAACTTATCATTTGATATTCACAAAGAAGAACAGGCCATAGAAATGTTTGCAGAAAACATTATGAAAGCCGGTGAAGCGTATCTTGATAGACCCATGGAAACGCCTTTTATCCCTTGCTGGAACCGTGTACGTAGCGCCTTCCCCGATATTTTTACAGAAATTTCTGAAGCCGTAGAAAGTGATCGCATTAAATATAGCTAAGAATTTTTAATTTTTTTACTTGAATAAAGACACCATTATGAATAACGATTTAAATCAGCGCGTACATAACCATTTAGAAGTTATTTACGAAAATATTTACGATACCGCTAATAACGCAGCTCATGACACTATTTATGAAGCGCCTAAAGTCGATATTGATATTACTGCTGTAGCGGCACAGGCACTTGAGGCAATGCGTTTATCGCCTCAAGCTCCTGCGCCCAAATCGCATCAAAACCAATGGACAGAACGCGACATCATATTAATTAGCTATGGTGATAGCATTGTTGACCCTGAACAAAAACCTTTAGTCACACTTAAACACTTTATTGATAACTATACCGACGGCACTATTAATAGCCTGCATATTTTACCGTTTTTCCCTTTTAGTTCGGATGATGGTTTTTCTGTTATTGATTTTATGCAAGTTAACCCTAGCTTGGGTGATTGGCAGGAAATCTCCACCATCGCGTCTGAATACCGATTAATGGCTGATCTTGTTATTAACCATTGCTCGCAAGAAAGCCTTTGGTTTAAAAACTTTGTTGCCGATGAATCACCAGGCAAAAAATACTTTTACACCGAAGACCCTAATCAAGATACCTCTCATGTTGTGCGGCCAAGAACAAACCCATTATTACGAGCGGTAGAAACTAAACATGGCTTAGAGCATGTTTGGTGTACTTTTAGCCATGACCAAGTCGACTTAGATTTTCGTAACCCAGAAGTGCTTCTTGAGTTTATTAAAATCGTTAGGTACTACCTAGACAAAGGTGTGCGTATCTTTCGCCTTGATGCCGTAGCTTTTGTCTGGAAAAAATCCGGCACTAGCTGCATTAACCTCACTGAAACACACGAAATTGTTCGACTGCTTAGGCTCTTAATAGAACATGCAGAAAGTGACGCTATTATTATTACTGAGACCAACATACCGAACCGAGAAAATTTAGAATATTTTGGCAACGCGAATGAAGCTCATTGTATTTATAATTTCTCACTGCCACCGTTGTTAGTGCACACGCTTATTTCAGGCAATAGCTACTATTTAAAACAGTGGATGATGAGCATGCCGCCGGCACAAAACGGCACTACGTATTTTAATTTTATCGCCTCACATGATGGCATTGGCTTACGCCCTACCGAAGGACTTTTATCTGAACGTGAAATCGATAATTTATCAGCGATTATGGAAAACTTCGGCGGTAGGATTTCTTATCGCGAATTACCCGGTGGTAAAACCAAACCCTATGAAATTAATATTTCATTATTTGATGCCCTACAAGGCACGCATGCCGGCCCCGACAAATACAATATCGAACGCTTTATTTGTGCCCATGCCATTATGCTGGCACTCGAAGGTATTCCTGGCATTTATATCCATAGCTTAATGGGCACACGTAATGACTATGACAAATGCGATGCCACTGGTCATAACCGTTCCATCAATCGTCACCAATGGGATTATCCGCAGTTACAAGAAAAACTGGCCGATCCTGACAATCAACATGCCATTGTTTTTGGCGAAATCAAAAGCTTATTGGCCACACGTATTCAGCAAGCAGCCTTTCATCCTAATGCCACGCAATTCACTTTGCACTTAGGTGACACCATATTCGGCTTTTGGCGCCAAAGTCATGACCGCCAGCAAAGCATCTTTTGTATCGCCAATATCGATAAATCACCCTGTAGCTTACCGTTGTCTAGCGTTAATCTTATTGGTACTGACGACTGGGTCGACTTAATTAGCGGCACACGATACACCGATTACACTGACAGCATTGAGCTGGCTCCCTACCAAACGGTGTGGATCACCAACCGGCCTACCCAGTAAGTCTATCGATTAGCTTTTAGCGGTACTTAAAAGTCTTTACGATCATTGATTAATCACTGATACAGCGCTAGATACACAGGCGCTGTTCAGGGTATGCTTATGGGCTGAAATGCTGCATGCCAGCTTAATAAATTAAAGGCAAAAGACCCCGATAATGGACCCGCAAGTAATCGATCAAAACGCATACGACCCACAGGCTATTGAATCTGAAGCGCAAAGCTATTGGCAGCAACAAGCCAGCTTTCTCGCCACCGAAGATCCTGACCGTGAGAAGTTCTACTGCCTCGCCATGTTCCCCTATCCCAGCGGCAAGCTGCATATGGGCCACGTGCGCAATTACACCATTACCGATGTTATCGCCCGCTACCAGCGTATGCTGGGCAAAAACGTCTTACACCCCATGGGTTGGGATGCCTTTGGCTTACCGGCCGAGAATGCGGCTATCCAAAATAACACGGCCCCAGCTAAATGGACCTACCAAAACATTGCTTATATGAAGCAACAGCTTCAATCATTAGGCTTTAGCTTTGATTGGTCACGAGAATTCGCCACCTGCCAGCCAGACTACTATCGCTGGGAACAATGGTTCTTTACCCGCCTCTATGAAAAAGGCATGGTCTACAAAAAAATGGCCACGGTTAACTGGGATCCAGTCGACTGCACGGTATTAGCCAATGAACAAGTGATTGATGGCCGCGGATGGCGCTCAGGCGCATTAGTCGAACGCAAAGAAATTCCGCAATGGTTTATTCGCATTACCGATTATGCCGAAGAATTATTAGAAAGCTTGGACGAGCTCACCGAGTGGCCCGAACAAGTTAAAACCATGCAAAAAAACTGGATTGGCAAAAGTCAGGGCGCCAATATCTGTTTTGATTTATCAGCACCCATCGCTGGTCATGAACAACTGCCGGTTTACACCACCCGACCCGATACCTTAATGGGTGTTACCTATGTCAGCCTAGCTGCCGAGCATCCTATTTCTCTGCACCTTGCCGAAACTAACGAAACCTTGGCCGCCTTTATTGTCGAGTGCAAAGCGCAATCGGTTGCCGAAGCCGATATGGCGACCATGGAAAAGAAAGGCATTGATACTGGCCTAAGCGTTATTCATCCGTTATCGGGCGCTGAAATTCCCGTATGGATTGCCAACTATGTATTAATGGATTACGGCTCAGGTGCCGTAATGGCCGTGCCCGCACATGATGAGCGCGACTTCGCCTTTGCCAATCTTTATAAGCTACCTATTCAACAAGTAATAGCCTCTAACCGTGCCGACGACGAAGCGTTTAACAGCACGCAGTGGCAAGAATGGTATGCCCGCAAAGATGACACACTAACGATTAACTCTAGCGAATTTGACGGACTCAATTTTGGCAGTGCAGTTAGTGCCATTACTGAAAAATTAACCGCGTTAGACAAAGGCAACGGCAAAACTAATTACCGACTGCGCGACTGGGGCGTTTCTCGTCAGCGCTATTGGGGTTCGCCAATACCTATGCTGACATTGCCCGAAGGTGGCGAAATCCCTGTACCGGCCGACCGCTTGCCCGTACTGCTGCCCGAAGACGTTGTTATGGATGGCGTACGCTCTCCCATTAAAGCCGATACAGAGTGGTGTAAAACTACTCTAGACGGAAAAGACGCGGCACATGAAACTGATACCTTTGATACCTTTATGGAATCGAGCTGGTATTACGCGCGCTTTACCTGCCCCGACTATGACAAAGCCATTTTAGACAGCGAACGCGCCAACTACTGGCTGCCTGTCGATCAATATGTTGGCGGCATAGAACACGCCATACTCCATTTGTTATACGCACGCTTCTATCACAAGCTATTACGTGATGACGGCTTTGTTGACTCTAACGAACCATTTAAGCGACTGTTATGCCAAGGCATGGTGTTAGCTGAATCGTTTTACAGTAATAAAGAAGATGGCGGAAAAATCTGGTACAACCCAGAAGATATTGATTTTGAACGCGACAGCAAAGGCAAAGTCACTTCAGCTGTTGATCGCAAAACTGGCAAGACCGTTGAAATTGGCGGCATGACCAAAATGTCAAAATCAAAAAACAACGGTATTGATCCACAAACGGCGATAGAAAAATTTGGTGCCGATACTGTCCGTGTATTCACTATGTTTGCTGCACCACCTGAGCAAACCTTAGAGTGGAATGATGACGGGGTTGGTGGCGCACAGCGATTCTTAAAACGACTGTGGACGTATTGCCAAGATCAAAAGTCATTTATCGCAGAAGGCAAAGCCGAATTAAACAGTGACTGGTTAATTGCTGGCGTTGAGCTTAACGAAGAAAGCCAAGAAGCCAGACACAGCATTCACAGCATTTTAGAAAAAGCGTTAGTTGATTTTGATAAAAACCAATTCAACACCGTTATTGCTGCGTGCATGACTATCTTGAATCATTTACCGACAGCCGATAAAAATATAGCTGCTCCGGTAGCTGCAGAAGGCATTAGTATTTTATTACGCCTACTCTCACCGATTGCACCGCATATTTGCCATAGCTTATGGAATGAATTAGCTGACCAAGATATTTTATCGGCACCTTGGCCAATAGTAGACAGCAGCGCACTCACACTGTCGTCTATCGAATTAGTTGTTCAAGTAAACGGTAAAGTACGAGCGAAAATTAAAATGGCTGCCGATACGGATAAAGCCATACTTGAAAGTACTGCTTTAGCTAATGAAAACGTACAAAAATTCATTGAAGGCAAGACAGTAAGAAAAGTCATAGTGATACCAGGAAAGCTTATTAGCATTGTAGCTAATTAATATTGATAAACGTCTCTGACAATTGATCTCGACAACCGAAGCTGAAAAGCAAACGAGGGTAACCCGCGTGAATAATAGGTTTACTATCAAAGCGACCATAATTGTAGTTATAGCATTGCTATTAACCGCCTGTGGCTACCAACTTCAAAAGCCGATAGCCATGGACGACAACACGCAACCTGTTTATGTTGACGGCGACAGGCTACTTAGTCTCGCGCTTAAACAGCAGCTACGTAGCAACGGTATCGCACTAGTCAGTAACGCCTCTTCAGCCAACAGCATTATAACCGTCGCACTTGTCGACAATGACAGCCGCAGCTACTCAGTGAGTGTTGATGCACGTGATGCAGAAGCCTTACGCAGCATGGCGGCCTCAATAGAGTGGCATCGCATCGCTACTTCTGAAAGCAGTGATCGCACATTAATACAAAAAACCATTGTCGATGCCGAAGTGGTTCAAATACAAAACCCAGATAACGTTGCAGCACAAAACAGTGAAGGCGAAATACTAGTGCGCGAACTTCGCGAACGCCTCGTCGAAAAAATGATTAGCTTAATCCGCTATCGATAAAAAATATGCAAATATACTCTAACAAGCTCGCTGCTAATTTAAAGCAATCACTCTCCCCCATCTATTTAGTGGCGGGTGATGACATTTTATTGCAGAACGAAGCCTGCGATGAAATCCGTAAGGCCTGTAGCAAAAAAGGCTATGATGAGCGAGAGCGTTTTAATTTTGAAACGGGTTTTGATTGGCAGTCATGGAATGAAAGCTGTAATGCACTGTCATTATTTTCGAATCAACGAATTATAGAGCTACGCCTTCCTAGCAGTAAAATTGGCACTGCAGGCAGCGAAGCCATTAGTCGCTACTGTGAAAATCCGTCGCAAGATACTATTGTCCTTATTATTTCTGCCCGCATAGAAGGCAATCCTAAATGGGTTAAAGCCGCCACTCAAACCGGCGTTTACGTACCTATTTATCCTTTAGATAATAATCAGCTACCTAGTTGGTTAAAGCAGCGCGCACAAAAGAACAATCTTACCTTAGCGCATGATGCAGCCGAGTTATTAGCAGAGCGTGTTGAAGGTAATTTAATGGCAGCGGCGCAAGAGCTTGATAAGTTAGCGTTGTTACTACCCAAGAACAGCACCATTGATCGCGCATCGGTTGGTAAAGCTGTTGCTGACAGTGCGAGATTCTCTGCGTTTAATACTTTTGATCATGCGATTGATGGTGATGCGACGAGTGCTTGCAGAGCGCTACGGCATTTACAAGAAGAAGGTAATGAGCCCGCAGCGATTATTGCGGCATTGGCGCATCAGTTAAGAAATTTATCACAGTTGAAAGATTTTGAATCGAAAAATAAAATGGCTGATGGGATGCGTGTTTTACGTATTAATCGTAAGCGTCAATCGGCGACTACGGCTTTGGTTTCGCGTACCACGGCGAATCAGTTTAATCATTTTATTCAGTTAACGGCTAAGGCGGATACTTGTAGTAAGAGTGTTCATAAAGAAACGGCTTGGTTGTTGATTGAGATGGTGTTGTTGGGGTTGGCGGGGAAGTCGCTGGTTACACAGCGATATCATCTGGAATGATTTAGAGGGGGGTTATCGCCCTCTTAACTCCCCCGCTTTATATGAATGCTTAGAGGGAATCGTCTATTCTGAGGTTTTACTTTTGTTTTTATAGTTTTAAGTTCAAGTTCGTCGGGGGTGGCCCGACAGCCAGTAACTTTTTTTATTCGCTTCGCTCACCCTACGGGGCGCCCTTCAGGCGCAGCGCAAACTACGCTGTGCAACAGCAAAAAAAAGTCACCAAAAAATGCCGTAAGCTTAACGGCGAAGCTTAACCACGACGGGTGCATCTCGTAGTGTTTTCTGTCCAGCAGTTCCAGAGAGATTATCGCCAAGCGGTATAGGGGGTACTTTTTTTGTGCTGCACTTATATCAAGCATTACGTCTAAGTTTACCTGATAGCGAAATAGTAGTTCTACTATTTATAACCCTTTGCTTAGCTCTTTTACTCTCTGCCCCACAATACTTTCAATAATTTTTTTGACGGATAAGTTGTCGACTTACATTAAAAATTTTCATGTTGTCGAACATGATTCCATGTATTACCATCATCGAATGATTCATAAAAATCACCAGAAACACCATTGCAGGAGATTAGCCAGCGATCAGAGACTTCAGTGACAACATCGCTGCAAAAGGGTTTAGGTAGTTCTTTAGCTGTCGCTTTCCATGTTTTTCCACCATCATTTGTTTTAACTATTTTAATGGTAGTGGTTCTTTCTGCTGTCCATATGTTTAGCTTTTCAAAGCCTACAATTGCAAATGCTTCGAGTGGTGTTTTATACCAGGGTAAAGCTTTTAAAATAAAGCTTTTACGTTTGGCTGGCTGTGTTACGTCTTTGACCTTACAGTTTTTCTCTAACGTGAACTCTTCCTGATTCGGGCATTTGTATAAATGAGTGGATATTTTTTCCCAAATTTTTGTTTCAGCGTTATATGTGAAGTAACTGGTTTTTCCATCCAAAGACCAAAACCCTGGTTTTTTTATGCCTAGTTTTATTGCGCCAGCATCAATGACAAGTGTCATAGGCAGTTTCTCTTCTTTTCTGTGAACCTCCCAACTTTTTGGATCATAATGATAGGTTGTTGATTTTGACACTGCGAAAACTGGGCTTGCATGAGAGTAAATTGTATTAATCGAAATAAAGTCTTTGTCTGCTAATGTTAATAATGAGAAGCCATTCATCTTACGAGATAATGGAGATTTTTTTGAAACAGTTGTTTTAACTTCGTCAATCCACGCTTTATATTTCCAGCCATTTATCGTGTCATATCGGTTCACTTCTTTCCAGTTAAGCGCATTATTCGTAGATGCTTTGTTTTGTGTAATGGTTAGTGCATTAATGCGTGAGCGCTGGATGCTGACATAGCTTGGATTTTCAATGATCATATCTAGTTGCTCTGATGTGCTGAAAACTAGTGATTTAATATGATCTTTATGAGTAAGGGATATATCTTTCCAATCTTGTCCTTGATACTTAATAAATAACTTCCCTTCTACGCCCCCTACAACTAGGTCGCCATTGTTATTTTCAGCAATACTGGTCAAGTCAAAATTGGAGTCAACGGCATCCATTGACCAATCCCCTTTAGGAGAGCGTTTAATGATAACGCCTAGCTTAGCTAAAAAGTAAATTGACCCATCTGGGGCGACATATCGAGTATTGTAAGTGGTGGGGTTCTGGGCTGCTGAGACGAATAGGCTCTCTCTTTCTTGATCTCTATCATCATTATCCCAAGTATTAACTGTTAATGGATTATAGGAGTGAAATGGATAATATTTATTGAGGACCTCGCTATGTTCTGTTTCTGTTAGGCGTATCAGCGTTTCAAAGTAGCGATCTTCTACCGAGCGCTGGTAATAAATCAATGTTCCTAAATCAGTTATTTCACCGGCTTTGACGGTAAAGGTGCCGAATTTTACATCTGCACTAATAAATCGGTCATACCAGTAATTACCATTAGAATAGAATGAACGGATATTTGTTAATGCATATTTCCCGGGTGTAATAGGCGCTGCAAAAACGGTGCTGCCTGTTAACCCTGTATTTTCCTTAGCGGTAAGCCTGTCGAACTTCACTTCTTTCGAGGTGTTAACGTTTTCAGGAGAAAGTGTTAATTGATTGAAAGGCAAGTTGTATGGGCTTGCATTAATCACCCGTGCAACAACAATGCCTTGCGAAGGTTGGATGTTTTCTGTTGTGAGCTCAGGGAGCATGTTGAGATTGGATACACAGCCACTCATTAACCCAGCAATAAGTACCAGAAAGCTTATTAATTTCGTTTTTTGAAATGCGTTAAATAATACAGCCATAAGAAGGTTTTTTTGTCTATGAGTGTGGTTTTGACTCTTGAGGCGTTTAGATGATGCATTATTGTCAATATGCACTTTTAAATCCTTTTTGAAATGAATGAAGCTGAACGTAGCGAATTGTTTACAGATAATATGCGTGTCGAATTTAATCATAGAATATAAAAATCAAATGTAAAAATAGAGCAAGAAAAAGACAATATATAAGTGTATTAAATTATAGTGCGCGTCTTTAGTAGATTAAATAATATCCGTAGTGACTAAAATAACTGATAAAGTTATCAGTATTCTTTAATCACTGATGTATGTTAAGGGGAGTTTCTTACTTAGTGATTTATCAATCTAATATTATCTATTTTATTATCCGCATATCGTTTGCCATTAATTGTTTAGTTTTTTCTCTTTCTAGCTTTGCAACTCAACCTTTTGAAGGCTTATTGCCGCCTGAGAAAGTGGGCTTACTTAAAAAATCTGAAGGGTATCTATTGATTGATTTAAATATCAGTGGTGTAGGGCCATCATTTGAATTTGTGAAGGTTGTTACAAAAAAAAATCAACGCTATGTCAATGATAAAAGGCTTAGTTTTGGTAAGAGAAAATGGTCGATTTCTTTGCAAGATAAGTCCGCTGGCTTGTACGCCCTAAAGCTGCCTCAGGGTGTATATCAAATCACAGCGGTTAAGGCTCCCTATTTTAATCTACCTTACCGTATGAGTACTTATAACAATGCTCGGTGGAGGTTTAGCGTTGTGAAAGGTCAGACTAGCTATATTGGGCAATTGTTTATAGATCATGAGCGTGGTGAAGACTCTATAAATATAAAGATGAATAATCGATTTGCTACTGACTATCAACGAATAATTGAGGCGGCCTCCTTTTTTCCTACTGCGCCATTAAGGCATGGAATGGGGATGCGAGATGATTTTAGTGAAGAACTTCTTAATAGTGCTATAGCTCTAAAGCCGGAAAATTCTAGCTGTTTATCTTCAAATATTTGTTAAGGGATAACGAATGAAAAGTTTTCTTATAATAGGTGTTTTTTTTCTGTCGCTAAATAGTTATGGCTTGGAGATTGATGCGGCAGAGCGGTTTTTTTCCGATCCAGATATGGTATCTGCACAGTTAAGCCCTAATGGTAAGTTGATTGTTGCTATAACCTATAGCGAAGGGGTTCAGCAGTTAGTCTTAATGACTGTGCCGGTAAAAATTACTGCTAATACTCAATTTAATCATCGAAAAGTACTTCTCGATGTTGCTAAATTCACAGAAAATAAGGCAAGCCTTAGAGCTATTCAGTGGATTGATAATAATAATGTCGCTGTTTCTTTTTCTGAAAATAAAGCTGGAATAAAGGATTTAGTTGAGACTCATAAATCTCATTATATGTTAATAGCGAGAGTGCCTTCAGGTGACTCTGCATTGGCAGAGATATACAGTGTTAAAACGCGAGGGCGTCTTATCGATGCTTTACCTTATGAAGATGATAGTTTTTTATATGCGACTTATAGCGCGTACTCCAAGGTCTATAAAATAAAGCCTAGCTTGCTCAGTATGCATAAATTAAAGCCTAACAAGCTTAGCAAAATAGATGGTGGTCAATTTATAAAGAATAATGAAGTTGCCTCTGTTAAGGGCTATGCCTCTGAATGGTTTGTTGATGATAAAGGAGTTGTTGAGGCTGTTCTAAATTATGGTAAAAGAAGATCATTAGTACTAAACGCCATTTCTGCTGAGGGCAGTATATTAGAGGTAAAAAAATGGACTCGTGATGAAATTGATGAAGCGACAAGTGATAACTATGATGTGGCTATTAAAACAGATCAAGATTATTTAGCAGACAATCATGATATTAAAAAATTGATTATGCCAGTGACTTTATCAGATGAAAAAGATTTCTTTTATGCGTTTGATTATGCTGAATCCGAGCGAAGATCTGTTTATAAAGTTAATTATAAGACAGGGTCTGAAAAGTTAATTTATGAATCTGATTCCTTTCGTATCGTCGATATTTTCTTATCGCATGATGATCGTCATCTCAATGCAGTCTCTGTTATTAAAGATGGTGATATACGCTATGTTTATTTAGATCAATTTGCAAATAATGATGAGCGAGAGCGGGGTGCTTATACGTCGACTATTAGTGAAAGCATCAACCGACAACGACGCCTTGTGTACAAAGAAAGCCATAACCAGCCAGGGGAGTTCTTTTATATACATGAGAGCGGTGAATCTATAATAGGTCGCTTATATCCGTTATTGAATGGCCCTTTAGATAATCAACTTTACCAAGGTAATGTCCTAGTTGAGGGCCTGAATATACCTTATTTATTAAGCGTGCCAACAGCTTCAAATAAAGCTTGGCCGCTTATAGTGATGCCTCATGGTGGACCTATTGGTATTTTCGATAGTGCCCATTTTGATGATTTAACGCAGTTTATTAATGCGAGGGGCTATGCTGTTTTACGTGTCAATTACCGAGGTTCAGGAGGGCATACGCAATCCTTTAAAGAGCATGGAAAAAAGCAGTGGGGTGGGTTGATACTTGAGGATATTGATAGTGCAGCGAAGCACGTTTTATTAAGAAAGGATATAGATTCATCAAAGGTTTGTTTGTTAGGCATGAGTTACGGCGGTTACGCAGCTACGATGTTATTAATTGATCATCCTAATCGTTATCATTGTGGCGTTAATATATCTGGGGTAAGTGATATTAATTTGATGATTAATAGTCCTTATATGTCACCAAGAAATGTTAGATGGGCAAAGAGTTATATTGGTGATCCAATAACAGATTATGAGCATTTAAAGTCACAATCACCGGCTTATCGTTTAGATCAGTTGCAGCGGCCCTTGCTGATTATGCATGGCCAGAAAGATACCGTCGTTAGCATTGAGCATGCCTATCGCCTTAAGTTAGGCCTAGAGAAATTTAACAAACCGTTTGAATGGTATGTTTTTCCTGATATGGCACATCAATATGATAGTGTTGAAGAGCAGATAGAACTGTTTAGCAAGGCGATGGGTTTCATTGACCAAAATTTATTGAATCATTAAGAAAGCCTTATGCTTTATGGTTGTAATTCACAAGACTATGAGTGTAGGTTTGTTGTTTATGCTTACCCGATAACGATAAATACATTAAATTTGGTATATCTCGATGTCCCAATAAGCTAAGCATAATGTCCTGAAATGCTATGGCCTAATGTATATTAAGCATCTAATCTTACGTTGTTAGTTTAGTAAGTATGTATATATGTATATGTAAGTTAGTTAGTTAGTTAGTTAGTTAGTTAGTTAGTAACGAACGAAAGTCGGCCTTGATATTTATTCAAATATCTTCTGACTGAAACTTGTAAAGCGTCTTAACCGTCTGTCGAGTTTTCTTCGGCGTTAAATCATCTCTATTAGACGTTTCACGACTTGCCGGTTATGGCTCGTCATTGTTGATCTTCATTCTACAAATATATGCCCTATTTGGACGGTCCTTTTTAATTAAATAGGTCCTTTTTAAATAGGCCTTTTTTAAATAGACAGCTTTTTAAAGGTTTTTATCAAAAGACGTTTTGATCTTTGTTGATCATAGCCGTCTGTGATTTGGAAAAATATAATGTTAAACGCAGTATTCAACCGTTGGCGACGCCCTAACGGTTATAAAGACGTCTTAGTTTTGGCGATACCACTTATTGTGACGACGAGTTCTAGTGGCTTACAAAGCTTTATTGATCGGATTTTTTTGTCATGGTTTGATTCGAATGCGCTAGCAGCAACGGTGCCTGCTTTTCTTGTGTGCTTTACTTTGAGTGCGGTATTCCTGGGAATTGCGAGTTATGCCAGTGTGTTCGTCGCTCAATATTATGGTGCTAAACAATTTAATAAAATAGGTGCTGTTGTATGGCAGGGGTTTTATACGGTAGGGCTTTCTCTTATTGTGGTTGCACCTGTATTTTTTTATCTGGAGCCTATTTTCCACTTAATTGGCCATGATCCGGTCTTACAAGTGATGGAGGTTAGTTATGCAAAGGTATTGATTTTATCGGTACCTATATCGATTGTATCCGGTGCTTTGTCCGGTTTCTTTTCAGGTATTAGCCGTACTTCGGTGGTCATGTGGAGTAATTTGCTGATTACGTTGATTAATTTAGTGCTGGATTATGCGCTTATTTTTGGCCATTGGGGCTTTCCTGTTATGGGTGTTGCCGGTGCGGCATGGGCTACGGTGATTGCACTGAGCATTGGGACGGTAGTGCAATTATCGATATTTTTTCAGTTTCAATACCGTGACCAATATTCGACACTTTATAGTTGGCGTTTTGATAAAAAAATATTTAAAAAATTAATTATCTTAGGTTTTCCGGCGGGTATTCAAGTTCAAATGCAAAGCCTTGCATGGACTCTATTTGTTCTGTTTATTGGCAAGATTGGTGTGGTGGCTCTCACTGCACACAGTATTGCGATGAATATATTTATGCTGGCGGTAATGCCAATGGCGGGTATGAGCATTGCTGTATCAGTGCTTGTGGGTCAAAGTTTAGGGCGTGCTGACCCAGCATCGGCAGAGCGAGCAACGTTATCGGCAATACATGTAGCGGCTGTTTTTTTTATAATAGCCAGTTTCTTTATGTTGTTTTTCCCAGAGTGGTTTATTAACCCTTTTTCTAAAGGGATGACGCTATCGGTATATCAGCTTGTATTGCCAGAGGTAAAAACCCTTCTCGCATTGGTTGCCTTATTATGCCTGCTAGAAGCTGCCTCTATGATGATAGCGGGGGCATTGAAGGGCGCGGGTGATACTCTGTTTGTTGCTTGGGTAGGGGTGCTAACGAGTTGGTTTGTGTTAGTGTTGCCTACCGCACTTATATTGTATTTATGGGGAGGGCATTTACTTTGGTCTTGGGTGTTCTTTGTTTGTAACGGCTTTTTTGTTTGTTTATTTTATACCTTAAGGTTCAGGGCTAAAAAATGGCATGGGCTGCGAGTTATTAGTTAAGATTCAATTTTTTTAGGAGAATATTATGATTCACTCTGGCAGCTGTCACTGTGGTGCTGTGACTTTTGAGGTTACAGTAGCCGGCACTTTAGAGGCTGTTCGCTGTAATTGCTCTATTTGCACTAAGGCAGGCTATCTTCATCTTATCGCGCCTAAACGTGATTTTACCGTGCTAACCGGTGA
>ENA-OQVM01001963-OQVM01001963.1-marine-metagenome-genome-assembly--contig:-NODE-1963-length-25364-cov-21.572982_pt1 | contig 25364 bp, 21 predicted proteins | sample MGYA00237776_ERZ505498 | MGnify/ENA primary metagenome ERZ505498 (study PRJEB26159, sample SAMN06265151) | marine metagenome | isolation source: Helgoland LTER site | place: Germany:Helgoland, sampling...
TGACGTGTATGTTAAAGCGTACGCTGTGTTTGCAGATGCCGCCGTCTGATCCGTTGTGGCGCCGCCAGCATACTGGCCATCTTCCAGCACGATCTGGCGAAACTCGCCGTTTTTTGAGACGACAGGGTAGCCGTTTACTTCATCCCATAATATTACCCCATTTTCAGAAGGGTTGTCTGTTGCTGTTTTAAATCCTAGCTTTGCCAAGTTTTGCTGCAAGTATAACGAAAGTTGACGCCCCCACTGGCGTAAATCTGGGCCAATAGGGGGCAATATTGGGGCTGGCATTATCTACGCCCCCCAGCCTTAATATCAACACGCATGTTGCCAACCCTAAAGTCTGACAAGGCTGCGCCTTCGACGCGCATTCTAACCTGACGGCCAGTAAACCTAACTGATGTAGGGTTGGACGTTGCGAACGGCCCGTGACTTGTTTCAGTTCCGTTAGGATAGAACCTTGTTTTGAATGTTAAATTTACTTCGCCCTGAGCCTTTTCATCTGGAATAAGGCTGGTAATCCGCGCCACTTGATCCCCTGAGCCTATAGATATAGGCCCGGTTTCGGCAAAGATTGATGAGCTATCAACATTTAACCCAACCTCATGGTCATATATATCGCTATCTGCATTGTGGCCAGCCATAAGAGGATACCGAAAAACACCGCGCTGCACGCCGCTGGTGCGTGATAAGTTGCCGATCAACCAGTGACCCTCTTTGTAATCATAAGCGACATATCGGTCTATTTCTGTTGAGTCTTCTGAGCAATAAAACCACCAAACCTCGCCGTATTGGCCATTTGCAAACGACCAAACCTTTGACTGCTGCGCCGTGTTAAAGTCGCCAAACACATAGTCAAATACGTCGCATGGTATTTCCTGAACGCTGTTACCGTCAAATCTAAAGAAGCCGCGATGGCCCATCCAGAACACGCCCATGTCAACGTCGGCCGCAGCCTTTCGAGATATGGCCCCGCAAGAGGTTCCAACACGCTCAAAGCCGTAAACATAGGGCGGGCCACTATAGCGCGCGGTATGCGCTGACGTATCAGTCAGAATAAGCGTCTGACCTCGCGTTCTAATGCCCTGCATAATCTGTCCGCTATCAGAAAGCTCAATGTCACCAGCTTCGTTTGTAGCCGCTGGCGTCCACAGCGTGTTGTTTTCTCGGTCACACCATGAAATTTTGCGAGGATTGCCGCCGCTACCAAGAGCAAAGATAAAACGCTCCTCTGTCACAACCAATCCAAGATTATTTATTGGCGCATTTGCAATAGGCGCGGCTTTAGTGCCAGACCCAAGCTGCCATTCCAACAAACGCTTATCATCTTTTGAGCAGGCTACAAGATATTCGCCAAAGTTGTCTAAACTCCACGTCGTCGCCTCTAGTGGTATAGCATTTGTACTCTGCTGGATCGGCTGACCGTAATAGCCGCTTCCATAAAATCCATCCCCATACCCTGTGCCAACCTCTGCACTTTCACGACCAGCAGTTAAGTCGGTGGGCGTAATATCATAAATGGTTCCGCCTCCGACCATTGCCTTTAATTCGTTGTAAGAGCCGCCAGCAAGATAAGCATCACCGGAATTTGTCTCCCAACTGTGCATACCTCGCACGGGATTTGTGCTGAACGACGCTTTTCGTTCCTGCCAGCCGCCAATCGGTCGCAAGCTATTATCTCGCCACCTAACCAAACTTCCATCACGCCAGCGGCCAGATTGCTCTAAGTCGGTGCCGTTGCGGTAAAAGCCTGCGGGTATGTCCAAAGGAATTAATGCCATAGTTACACCGTTTGCGAACCGCTAGAAGTGAAGTCGTAATTTGTGCCATTGATGGTTAAGCGTACAAAGCCATTGCCACCGTTTTGACCGTTTGTACCGCCATGTGAGTTCGTGCCACCTGTACCACCAGAACCTATTGTTACAGTGATTACTGTGCCAGCAGTAATATTTGACAATGTGCCTGTTTTGTATTGACCTGCTGCACCACCCGGAGCGCCACCGCCGCCCGGTTGTGCGCCACCCTGACCGCTTGAACCACCGCCACCTGCACCGCCTAGATCATAGTCGTCACTAGAACTTTGTGAGCTTCTACCAGTGCCACCATTGCCACCTGCGCCACGCTCAACACCGCCTACGGTAGTTCCCGCACCACCCGCTGCGCCCGGAGATGACCCCGCAGTATTTGATACTACACCTTGACCTCCCGGGCCACCACCACCACCTGTTGATGTAATACTTAATGCTGTTGAATTTGAACCATTCGTTCCATCTATACCACTTGTTCCATCTATACCAGAAGTTCCATCTATACCATTCACACCTGATAATCCTGAGGTTCCGCTTGAACCATCTGTACCATCAACTCCTGAAGAACCATCTGTTCCTGAAGTTCCATCAGTTCCTGAAGTTCCATCCGTCCCTGAAGTTCCATCAACTCCTGAAGTTCCATCTGCACCTTGTGCTCCATCAACTCCTGAAGTTCCATCAACTCCTGATGTTCCATCTGCACCTTGTGCTCCATCAATACCTGAAGAACCATCAGCACCTTGTGCTCCATCAATACCTGAAGAACCATCAGCACCCGAAGTACCGTCTGTACCTGAAGTACCATCTGCTCCCGTTAAATTTACTTCTACCCAACATGAGTTAGCATCTGCAGATATACCTACTGTAGTTGCATCAGCAGTAATAGTTGTAAAACCATTACCAGGATTTGGAGATTGGACAGTGTATGACCCAGTAGGATCAATTCTAACAGCTCTTTCGGCTTCTGATAAAGCTAACCAATCAGCTTCTCCTAACTCTCCACCATTACCAAAGAAACCCACTGGAATTAGACTATAAAGTTTTAAACCATCATGTACTAGTGTACCATTAGATGTTGGTAATGCATATTCTCTAATAACACCGCCGTCAGAAACAATTACTTTTGTAATACCATCATCTGTAGAATGACTTTCTCCATTGTGTGATAATTCAGCAGTTAATGTTTGTGTATAACTACCATTTGAAAAATCCCATATACTAACTGCAGCTGGATTAACTCCGTTGCCAGATGGCCACTCTTGGAGTAAAAATCTAGTACCATCACTATTTATAGAATATGAATATGCATCAGCATATCCTGTAATTTCACCCTTTAAAGTCCAACTCCCTCCGACATTTTCATAAACTCTAGTTTTGCCAGCCTCATTACCATATCCATTTACTATAAATTGATTACCAGAACTAGAAAACTCTCTAGGAATCCATTCGCCATTTAAAATAAAGTCTTGGGTCCATTGCAGTCCAGATAAATCATAACTAGCCACAGCAATCCCGGTTATTAATCCAGTAGTTGGGCCATCGGTTATATTATATACAACTTGTGTACCGTCATTGTTTAATCTAGCGTTATATCCATCTTCTAATTGAGAAGCTCCCTGTTGTGTAGTTCTAGGTCCCCATGGGCCATTAGAAGGCTTCATCCAAGAAGAAAATCTTCTTCTTGGAAATTGAGCACTTAAGTTAGGATCATCGCTGGCTGCAAATTCTGAAAATACAACTGATGAACCATCATTAGAAATATCTACATATCTCATACCAGTGTGGTTACTTAATCTACCAATATCACCGCCTGCTACTTGTACCCATACATTGTTTTGGTATTCATATATTCTGCCAACTGTTCCTGATCCAGCGAGTGGATTTGAAATAAACGCAATGGTATTACCATCATTAGATATATTAAAATGAGATTTAGTATATTTATTAGTACCAGTGGCCGTGACAAAACAAGGTAAGCTACCATCAGTTACCCATGTTGAGCCATTCCACCTTTTAACTTGTATTGCATTATTAACTGAATCTGCAATCAATAAAACCGAACCGTTACCACTAATCCTTGTAGCAACAGTACCTGTAACATTAATTGTATTTTGTAAAGTCCATCCTTGGCCTCCTGATGTAGTACTTGTATCTAAAACTGAAACAAGCATACCGACTCTTCTTCTACCCGATGACCATGGATCATCAGATGCAGTAAATCCGTTGTATGGGAATGCTGTACTATTTTCTAATAAAGGTATTGAATTTCTTTCTTCTAAAGAAATCATTTCTTGAAAACCTCCCTTTAACGCTAAAGAGTGTAATACTCCATCATTTGCTACTGAAGGTGATAAAAACCCTGCTCTTTGAATTCCTTGTGGTAATGCCATTATTTGAATTATATTATTTTTATTTATATATCTAAATAATATACGTGTAGAAACTAAAAAAGAGGCCGAAGCCTCTTTTTTACATTAAATAATTTACCTTTTACAATGAATATACTACTGTTCTACTACCAGTGTCTTGTATTGCGTTAAGTCTATATAATGTGTATGATTTACCATTATATGTAAATTCTAATCTATCTGCTGCAACATCAGCTGGTGCACCGTCTATTTCTAGGGCGGCGTTATCCGTTAAATTTGGAATTTCTAAGCTGGCTGGAACTACTAACCAATAATAATTAGGAGTTTCTGAAGTTTCATATGTCCATGATGGATTTTCTCCATTTAAATCAACTGTACCTATATTATTATAAACTTCAGTATTCGTCAACATTTCACCAAATACATCGGCAAATTGAGGATTTGATTCTGAAACTTGATTATTAGTTAAGTAAAGAGCATCCGCGTTTATTAGATCTAATGCATATGGATAATTACCTGCTCCTAAGTGAAAGAAGTATGCATCACTAGATGCTGGTTCTTCAGTTGGAGCTGGAGTCGGTTCTGGCCTTGGCGTTGCAGTTGGTTCTGGTACCGGGGTTGATGTTGGTTCCGGAACTGGCGTTGCAGTTGGTTCTGGAGCTGGACAATCTGCTGTAGTAGTGATTGCACCAGTTCTAACTAATATTTTAATACCACCTACTAAACCTGAAGTAGAACCAAGGTCATACCATTGTGCTCCACCATCAAATGGTGTAGTTAAGTTTGCATCTGTAAATAATGTATCTCCGAACGTAGCAGCGTATAATGTGTTAAAATCTGGAGACCATACAGGAATGGTTACTACTTCACATGGTTGTGAATTATCTGGGTCACCTGCACCTGATTCTACATTAACAAAATACTGTGTTGCTGGAACCGGAGTCGCTGTAGGCGGAACCGGAGTCGCTGTAGGCGGAACTGGCGTTGCAGTCGGTGGAACCGGAGTCGCTGTAGGCGGAACCGGAGTTGCAGTCGGCGGAACCGGAGTTGCAGTCGGTGGAACCGGAGTTGCAGTCGGTGGAACCGGAGTCGCTGTAGGCGGAACTGGCGTTGCAGTTGGAGGTACTTCAGTCGCTGTAGGCTCTATAGTCGGTTCTGGAGTTGCCGTTGGAGGTACTTCAGTCGCTGTAGGCGCTGGTGTTGGTTCTGGTGTTGCACATACACAACTACTTAATCCTGCTAGATCTATAGTTCCTGTTTGACCAGGATCTACATCATAGTATTCATAACAGTTACTAAAGTTACTAAATGAATCTCCATTAGTTATTTGAGTTCCTACACTAAATACGTATATAGAGTTGCTTGGTCCATCATTACAGTGTGCCAGTTGATAATAGTATGTCACCGGTGTAGGTGTTGGTGTTGGTGGAACTTCAGTCGCTGTAGGCTCTGGCGTTGCAGTTGGCATAGGAGTTGGAGTTGCACATACACAAGTACTTAATCCTGCTAAGTTGATAGTTCCTGTTTGACCAGGATCTACATCATAGTATTCATAACAGTTACTAAAGTAGTTAAATGAATCTCCATTTGTTATTTGAGTCCCTACACTATAAACGTATATCGAATTACTTGGTCCATCATTACAGTGTGCTAGTTGATAGTAATAAGTTACCGGTGTAGGTGTTGGTGTTGGTGGAACTTCAGTCGCTGTTGGTGTTGGTGGAACTGCAGTCGGCGTTGGTGTTGGTGGAACTGCAGTCGGCGTTGGTGTAGGCTCTATAGAACATTCAGTCCATTGTTCTACACTAGTAGCTACACCTTCAGATCCTATGGTAACCCAATAGTAATTTGTCGCCTCTGTCATACCGTTAGAATTCCACCAAAGGAATCCACTATTTTCAAAGTATTGTGTACCTTGTTGATCTGCGTAAAATACGTTTCCAACCTCAGGTATAGTGAAACTGTCATCTTGATCAGTCCATAATACATATGGTCTAGCTTCGTCTCCCGATTGGTGAGATACACCTCCAATATATGGTGCATTACAGAAGAAATCACGATGTTCTTGTTCGGTCTTATTAAGTAATCCATTTATGAATTCATCAGGTTCACCTGCAAATAGATTCCATCCACTAATAACCTTTCTTTGTGGTTGTAATACTAGTGGTACTGGAGTTGGCGTCGGAGGCACTTCAGTCGGAGTTGGAGTCGGTGTAACCGGTGTTGGTGTTATATGCGCTGTTTGAGTCGGTGTTAGCGTTGGAGTCGCTGTAGGCTCTAGAGTCGCTGTAGGCACTGGCGTTGCAGTTGGTGTAACCGGTGTTGGTGTTATATGCGCTGTTTGAGTCGGTGTTAGCGTTGGAGTCGCTGTAGGCACTGGCGTTGCAGTTGGAGGCACTTCAGTCGCTGTAGGCTCTGGCGTTGCAGTTGGCATAGGAGTTGGAGTTGCAGTAGGCGCTGGAGTTTCGTTAGAAACAATCAAAGTATTTGATAAAGTCTCACACTGATTAGCATCTACTATTTTTACTCTATAAGAACCTGGTTGTAACCCGCTGTTTCCTGTAAGATCGTTAGCATTTCCGAATGTAAATGCATTTGATATTGCAATTACTGGATTTGTAAATGTCGGATATGCGTTTGGTGGTACAGGTTGGTTATTATCCGCATTCAATAAAGTATACTGGTAAGGTCCGACTCCTCCAGATACTTGTACTGTTACTGTTCCGTTTGTAATGTTTGCCATTATTTATCTTTGTTTTATTTATATATTTGTTTTATTTAATATTATCCACAATATAAGTAACCATAAACACCTTCTGCCTTACCATTTCCATCAAAATTAACAGATGACATACATTTAGCTACTGTAAATGAATTAATTACTTGTCTTTCTTCATATTGTGGAACGCCATCTACAATGTTAACAACTGCATATTCAACTGGTTGTTTCATAAGATAACCTGGTGTATCTGAAGAACATAAAAGATCTCCAATAGCTACATCGCCGTTTTGATTACATATTTTCATGCCTAATAATGAGCCTTCAACAGAATCACCTAATGAAGCAACAGTCCAAAGACTTTTAGCATCTCTATCAGCTTCTGCTAATTTAACACCAAATGAATCTCTATAATGATGATCTTTTTCTACGTATACTCTATCTTCACTGCGGTATTTGTCTAAATTACTTGGTTTTAAAGAATAATCAACTTCTGCCCATAAAATACCAACTATTCCAGTATCTTTTGCAGAATCAGCTTTTACTAATTCATTATTACCATCTAATTTAACTAAATCTCCGCTTTCAATAGAAACATCATTTCTTTTAACGTATCTGTGTGATAGTGTTGCTGTGGGGGCCTCGCTTAATTCGTCTTCTCGGGCTGTCCTAACGTCATCAAATTCTAGAACGATATCGTTTTTATAGTCTATGAATGTTTCATCACCGATGATAACATCATCAAACATTGCAAGTTTAGGTATACCATCTACTTGCTTAACATTAAAGAATCCTGAAGCAAGAACACCTCCGATTTTTGCATTACCTGCAATATCAATATCACCTTTAAATTTAGCATCACCAGCTGGTGAAATATAGAAATTCTTAGCGTTAATAGCACCAAGATCTAAATTAATACCCATTCCTGTACCTGCATAACTGTTCCATTCAGGAGAAGCAATGAATTGTCCATTCTTTATGATACCTGTAGTTATTTTACCGCCATCGATATTTGTAGATGTAGTTAAATAAAGACTAGTATCTGGGGCAGGACCCGTTGCACCTTTTTCACCAGCATCACCTTTAGCACCATCAGCACCTTTGATCAATGACCATTTATATTTAGTATAATCAGTTGAATCCGCTTGGGTAAAATCAGTGTACTGTCCAATATATAATTTTCCAGTAGAATTAGTTACATCAAATCCAAATCTTCCATCTGCTGAAGTTGCGTATGCGATATGTAAATAAGTAGTTTGACCATTAATACCATTTGTTCCTGGAGTACCTTGAGCACCGTCTTGTCCTTTAACTAAAGCCCATTTCCATTGTGGATCTCCAGCAGGTGCATCAGTTGGTATATAATCAACATAAGTACCAATATAATCTTTACCTGCAGGTTGTTGGCTAAATCCTCCACCTGAAGCATTGTCAGCATAAGCTATATGGAAATATGAACTTGTTCCAGTCTCACCTTTAAGACCTTCGGGCCCTTGCGGTCCTAAGTCACCGGCCGGTCCGGGAATACCTTGTTGTCCATTACTTCCTTGTAATCCTTGTAGTCCTTGCTCTCCTGGATCTCCTTTTTCACCTGTCTCACCTTTTATTTTAGTCCATTTATATACAGACCAATTTTGTGAATCATTGGGTAAATTATCAGTATATGTACCTATCCACTCCTTGTTTTCAGAGTTAACAATATCAAATCCTAAACCAGTTGCATTATTTGCATATGCTATGTGCAGATAAGAAGTTTGACCATTTTCTCCATTTGTTCCTGGAGTACCTTGAGCACCATCTTGTCCTTTAACTAAAGCCCATTTCCACTTTGAATCTCCAGCAGGTGCATCATTTGCAACACTATCTACATAAGTACCAATATAATCTTTACCTGCAGGTTCTTGACTAAATCCTCCACCTGAAGCATTGTCAGCATAAGCTATATGGAAATAAGTTGCCTGGCCATCAGCTCCAGGAGGACCTGGAACACCATCAGCACCATCAGCACCTTGTAATCCTTGTAGTCCTTGCTCTCCTGGATCTCCTTTTTCACCTTTAATTAAAGTCCATTTATAAACAGCTGGATTTGTAGAATCCGCTTGGGTAAAATCAGTATATTGTCCAATGTATAATTTATTATCTGAATCGGTTATACTAAAACCAGAAGTTCCAGTTGCATTATTTGCATATGCAAAGTGTAAGTATGAAGTTTGACCATTTGTACCATTTGTTCCTGGAATACCATTTTCTCCATTTTGACCATCAGCTCCTTTAACTAATTGCCATTTCCACTTTAGATCTCCAGCAGGTGCATCATCTTCTACATTATCAACATAAGTACCGATGTATAATTTACCTATAGCATCTTGACTAAATCCTCCACCATTTTCGTTATCAGCATAAGCTATATGGAAATAAGTTGGTAATCCATCCTCACCCTTAGGGCCTGGAATTCCATCCTCACCCTGAGGGCCTTGAAGACCGTCAATACCATCATCACCTTTTTGACCTTTTATTAATGTCCATGTATATTTAGTGTGATCTGAAGATCCATTAGGATCAAAATCAGTGTATTGACCAATATATGATTTATCATTAGATTCTGTTTGAGAAAAATCAGTACCATTTGTATCATTTGCATATGCTATATGTAGATATGAAGTAAGACCAGGTGAACCATCTAAACCATCTAAACCATCAACTCCTACTGGAGATTCAACCCAACAAGAATTAGCATCCGAAGGAATTCCTAAATCAGCTGCTGTTTTTATTACAGCCGTAAAGTTATTTAAAGGACTTGCAGATTCTGCAGTAAATGCGCCAGAAGGATCTATTCTCAATGCTCTTTCCCATTCTGGTAATGCTAACCAATCTTCCTTTCCTAAATCACCTCCATTACCAAAGAAACCTACAGGAATTAAGTTGTAAAATTTTGAATCTTCAATGACATATATCATCATTCCTACCCTTCTTCTACCAGTTGACCATGGATCACTAGATTGTGTAAATCCGTCATAAACGGCACCAGTTATATTTAAGAATGATTTAACATTATTTCTATCTTCCTTAGTTAGCATTTCTTGATATCCACCCTTTAATGTAATAGAGTGTAAGATCCCGTCTGTACTTTCTGCTGGTGATAAAAAACTTGACCTTGATATACCTTGTGGTAGTTGATTACTCATGTTTATAATAATTATTTTTTAATTTACATATTTTATTTCAATTGATCCCGTAGTTGGCACTGTGTTTAATTTATACAGAGTATATTCTTCTCCGTTGTCTCTTACGAAGTTTAATTTATCTGAACATATATCTGCAGGTGCTCCACTGATTTCTATTTTAGGAGTAACTGTTAAATCAGGAATTCCTGCTGATACAGGAATAGCGATCCAATAGAAATTTGCTGTAATACTTGTCGGCATTGTAAATGTTGTTCCATTAACTAGTACCGGTAATTCTCCAACCGGCTCATATGAGCCAGGATTAGCTAACATATCTTCAAATGATTCACCATAATTAGCTGCAACTGAATTGTCGGCTTTGAATAATTGATCGTTAATTAAATCTCTTCCCCATGGATACTGATTAGCACCTAAATGGAAGTAATATACACTTGAAGTAATTGCTGGACAATCTTCATTCCACCATCCTTGTGCAGCTGCAAGAGGCACTGCACCTGTAACGTTACCTAAATAACCGCCAGGACCAGGTACCGTATCAGTCTGTAACATTAAATGTCCGCCATACTGTCCACCACTTCTACGAAGATCTAACTCAGTTGTATTTGAACCTATATCATAGTTTCTATCTGCAAATGAATCAGCTCTAAATATTAAAACGTGGTATTGTACACCAGGATCTGTGTTTAATAATGTATATGGTGTGCCGTCAGTGTTAAAAAATGCAGCATTGCCCATATCAAGTACATTATTGCTTATATGTTTAACGACAGTTGTAATAGTTTCCCCTGGAGCACAGTATAAATCTTGTGCGCTTTGATTATTAGGATATGGCAACTTTTCAATAGGTGTTGTCATATAATATGTATAATAACCTTCAAGAGGATCTACTGACACGGTTGGTGTAGGTGTTGGAGGCACTTCAGTCGCTGTTGGTTCTGGAGTTGCAGTCGCTGTAGGTTCCGGTGTTGGTGATGGACAATTACTTCCATACCAACCATATGCTTGTATACCTTTCGCTCCATAAGTTTGATAATTTGCTATTCGAACCTGACTAATATACACACCAGGTGAAACTGGAGTAGTATTTGCACTACTCAAAGGTTGATTGTAAAGTGATGGTAATAAGTCCGCTCTTACAACCACCACAAAGTAATTACCACTATCTGGTAAGTAGTAGGTACTACCGTCCATATTTTTTATAATATCTCCACTCCAATTATTTGCACTTGCGATAGAGTGTTTAACTTTTAAATTGAATGACTGATTACAAAGTTCTGCCTCAGTTAGTACGGGCTCAGACATAAAATATTCATATAAACCATCGTCAGTCGCTGTTGGCGTTGGAGTTGGAGTCGCTGTTGGCGCTAGAGTCGCTGTAGGTTCTGGAGTTGCCGTTGGAGGTACTTCAGTCGCCGTAGGCTCTGGCGTTGCAGTCGCTGTTGGAACTGGTGTTGCCGTTGGAGGCACTTCAGTCGCTGTAGGCTCTGGCGTTGCAGTCGCTGTTGGAACTGGTGTTGCATATATTGCTAATGTTGACCCTTCCTCTGTTACACCAAAACTTGCACATGCATCTATAGCATCTGTTGTAGAAACTAATTGAATTGTAAAATTATCACATTGATCTAATGAAGTTTTAGAAGATGATTCTGATAAAATTACAAAATCATCACAGTCAAATAATGGAGTAATCCATATATATTGACCGGCAGAATAACCCGCTGATACATATCTTTGATAATCTAGATCGTTTTCACTAATTTTCCAAAATATTAAATGGTTCCCTAATTCATTATCGCTTAATGTTAAATCTTCATTTTGACCAAATATTCTCCAACCTGCTATAGTTTGTTGTGAGTACAACAAGTTATAGTCCATTTCATCATGCGTAAGAGCTCTTCCTAATTTATGTGGGTGCAATGGAAACCACTTTCCAGTGATCATATTGCGATGTAAACCATGTACAAAGTTATAATTTTCTATCTTGCCATTATGCATGTTGACGCTTTTCTTTTTTTTATATATTCAATTTTATATTATCTTATCTTAAATATCATATATTCTAGTAGAATGATAATGATCAAATATTAATTCTTTGTAAAAATCATTAGAAACAATCTCAGTGTAATCACATGGATTAACATAATGACCTTGTCTTTGGATATAACTTTCACATATATAATTTGCCTTAAGAAAATCAAGTCTAGTATTACCTTTAAATAATTCTTGAATCTTCTTAACACTCATATTATTTAGTTGATCTTTTTTAGCAGATTCTAAATCTTTTCTTAAATTATTGACAAATATTGCATATCTAGATTCAACTTGAGTTATAGGATCTTTAATATTAACACTAAACGATAATAATCTATAAATACTTTCTTGACCTGTACCACAGTCACAATCTGGGTCAAAGTGATAGTATGGATAGTTTACAGTAATATGATTTTTTAATTCTTGTAAAGAAGAAAATCTAAGTACTGTTTTTGTGCCATAATATGCATTTCTATTAAATAGAATTTCAGTAACTTTACCATCGTTATCATCAATATATTTAAGAGTTTTATATGCTGCAACTAGAGAAATTCTATCAAATATCATTATTTATTTAATATATTTGTTATAAGAAATGCAAGGACACCGACTGTTGTTGTAAATATTGTCCAAAATACTTTAGTAAATGTACTTTTCCATTTTACTAAATCTCTATGCTCTTCTTGTAATTTAGTCATATCTTGTTCTTGTTTCTCCCAAGCATGTCTAAATTCTGTGTTTTTTCTAATTTCAACTATGGCACCATCAAATGGATTTAATAGTTTACTTTTTAATTCAGACATATCAGCTTTCATATCGTTTTGATTATCGATAAGCTGTTTAATAGAACCTTCTAATTGAACATAGCTTGGATCTTCCATTTTTGTTTTTAATGAAGAAAATGCTTCTAATAGTTCTTTTACTAGTTCGCTATTGGTTTTATCTGACATTTTAGTCTATTGTTTTTTTTGCTTTTAGTTGATCATTGATCCATCTTTTACCTAGTGGATTTTCAACAGGTTTATTAATATGTTTAGAAATTTGTTTTTCTACTTGTGTTAATATGTCTCCTCCGTATTCAGAATTATCAACAATTAACATTCTATCTGCACCGAATAATTTTTGGAATTTACCTAAATTATCTTGTACCTCTTTCCACATTTTTTTAACCATTTTATCTTCAAGTTTACGTTCTCTCATTTGATTTCTTTCTAGTGCAACTTCTAAAGAAGTGTTAACAAAAACCATATAAGTATCGTAACCAAGATCCATATATAATTGTCTATGACCTCTGATTTTATTATAATCTTTACCGGTTCCATCGATTACTTGACCTAATCTACCACCAATATAATTATTCTGCATTCTTCTAGTGGTACCTTTAGCCTTATTTCTAATTGCCATTACCTTTGACCACTCTTCAGGATCTTTTGCTAATTTTGCTAAATCAGATGGACTGTAACCCGCATCTTTAAGACCCTTTTCAAAAGTATTGTCGTTATTTACAAGTTTTAAACCCGTTGCATATGACACTGAACTAATTGCTCCTTTTGGAAAATCAAATATTTCGGTTGCTACATAAGATTTACCAGATCCTGGTCCACCTGCCATAAAAAATGCTTTAAGAATTCCTGGATCATAAACACCTTCTTGTACAAAATCTTCGAATAATTTTACGTATTTCATATAATTTTAAACTTATTTATATTCTATATATCATAATAAAAAAGAGGTACCTTTAGAAAAAGTACCTCTTTTGTGTTTTATTTAAAGGGCTTTTATTAAATAGGCCAAATCATAACCGTTCCTGGATCGTAGTATTCACAATACCAACCCATTTTACTTAATTTTTTAGCGAATTTATTTAAGACACCAAACTCATATTTAGAGCTAGTAGAATAGTAATCAAATATAAGAGAACTTCCCATGGTTTCTCCATTTTCAGCACTAGTCCAAATACCACCTTCTACTCCATCGAATTCTTCTGAAGTTCTAATAAATTTTAAATGATTTTCTAAAAAATCCATAACTTCAGCTCTAGTAAAAGCCTTAGCTTCAGTAACTGTTGAATCAAAAACCATACTTTTTTGTATTTCTGCTAATTCTTTATGTAAGGTTTTACCATAATACGTTTCTAATCCTTCAACCGCTGTTTTAGCTTGACCATCATAAATTTGATCTGCAGCTTTGCGGCCCATTTTAGAATTAAGAACTTCGAGTGCTTCTTCTTCTGTTAATCTGTATTTCTTTTTAAGATCTTTAAGACCTTGATCAAAAAGTTTTTTAGCGTTCTTTTCATTTGAATTATCAGTTACAGTGCCATAAAAACCATATACCATATTAATATCATCGTCATTGTAGCTTTCAGCTAATGCTTCAATATCCCATTGAATTCTCTGTAAAGGATCATCTCCTCTAAAGTTTTTCTTTACCCAATCAATAAGACCTGGTTCGAATTCAGCATTTTTAGCCATATCAAAAGCGTTCTCTGCTCCTCCATTACTTGCAACAGTATCTAACCACTGATCATATTTCTTTTGAGTCCATCTTGGTCTATTTCTTCTAGCCTCTTTTTCAGCCTCCTTTTTCATAGCATCTAATTTCTTCATGTCATTAGCGTGCTTTTGTGCTTGTCTCATTCTGATCAATACTGGATCGTTAATGTCTGTTGCTTCAGAAACTACTGATTCACTAATCTCCATATCAAATGGTAAATCTTCTGGTTCAGCGTAACCTTCATCACCGTGTAAACCATACCATTTTCTACCATCTGTAAAATAGAACCATCCATGTGCTACATCATGTAGAACTGTAAATGGTCTTTGATATAATGTGAAAGGCATATCTTTCGCTTTACCTCTAGCCAAATACTTTAAAACTGGAGCTCCATCGTCCCATGTCTTAGTCGTAGTAGTTGCTTTAATAGAGGCTGATTTAGCACCATTCTTTAATCTTGCAGTGTAAACTTCAGCGTTAAGTTCATCAGCTAACGATTGAATACCTTCTGAGTCCATTTCATTAACTACAGATTCTCCAAGAGCTACAGATTTATCAACTATATCAAAATCGACTGTATCATGAATACTTGTCTTTCTCTTTCCTTCTTTACCTTTCTTTATTTCAACATAAGCATCTTGTCCTCCTACTTTACCTTCAACTCTTTTATAGAAATAACCATATTGAGTCATAATATATTCACCAGGTGCGATTTTACTTTCTTTAGCATAGATGCCTTCAGCAACTGATTTGTTAAATTTTTCTGGATCATCTTGCATAACATTCTTTTCTAGAAAGGCAGCGTCAATATCGAATGACTTATCAATTCTCTTAATTAATTTAGCCATATTAGCTAGAGAAATTCCAGCTTCTTTCATTGCATCCTTTATTTTGATAGCACCTGAAACTACACGCTTTGCATATCCCATCGGAGAAAATTCAGAAGAAACAGATTCTTTTACAATAGTATCATAATGAACCTCTTCTACTTCGCCTCTATAGTCAGCGTATACGTCGATCATCCACTCTTGGCCTTCATCGTCTTTACCTATCCAATATTGATCTTGACCTTCATTTCCATGATCGTCAATAATATCTTCGTAATCAAACTCTACTTTATGTTTCTTGCTACCTACTTTAAACTCTAAATAAGGCCATTCGTCTTTAGTAACTTTAATCTTAGCCTCATTAACTACTGATTCACTAAATAATCTCTTACCTGTTTTATCTTCTAAGTGTAATAAAGCGTTAGGATATTCCTTCTGCATCACATTGAATGCAGCTGGAGCAACTTCTGGTGAAGATACTGGTTCTTGGTGAATAACCTTACCGTCCTTTACTACTACGATCACTGCAGGATAACTTCCATCCTTTGCTGCTTTATGCACTTTGCGTCTAGATGCCTCAGTGATAAATGATTCAAATGTTTTTTTAATTTCCATATTTTATAAAATTGTTTTTATATGTTCTTGGATTTCTGATTCTATTAATTCTTGATCCCATCTAATAAAAAACACAGTTTCATATGGATGTGATCCAATCATTTCATATATAGATGTGATATGTTGTACTTCTAATTCTTCAGTACTCTTATCGTCATTAGATATGTGTGATCTTAGTCCTTTAAAATTATATATCTCATTATATTTATGATCGTTCTCCTTTAGATCCAATGCTTTAGAACCATAGTACTCTAAATAGTAACCCAGCGATTCTAATGGCTTTATTAATTTCTCTTTATGATTGTCTAAAATTTCCTTTTTAGGTAAACCAGTATCACCATAAAAGCATATGGCAATCTGTTTAGACCATTTAGAAACCCAATTAGAACACACTCCTAAAACATCTATAGGATTTAAATCATTATCAATATCATATACTATTGTTCCTTTTGAATCTGGATTTTCAACCGACCATGCAAACCCCTTAGAGGTCATAGTTACTAAGTCTAAATAATTGTAAAAGAAATTAAATTTTTGGCCATTCTCTAGAAAAAAAGAAAGGGTTTTTGTATCTCTACAATTGATCCATAAATAATCTGACCACTTTAAAAGCCAAGACCATTCTACCTCTGTGTCTGACGTAATTTCTCCCAAATATAGTTTATCGTTTTTATATTTGAGATCTATTTTTACATTATATCCTTGATTTATAGCAGATTCTATATAGTCTGGTGTATTTTCTAAATCTAGATTTTCACCTTCTATATTACCTTTATTTGATATTAATAACATACCTGTTTATTAGTTATATCTAATTATCTTCTGATGTTTCAATAGACTTACGTGAATGCCATCGAAATAAAATAGATAGTCCAAAGAATAATCCCGCTATAGAATACATAACGAAATTGGCGGACCAGAGACTTCCAGTCGTCTCTATCAACCAATACTGGATTACGTCGAATCCAAGAGGGTTGAAAAATAGAGCTATCATCATGCTCCATGTTGCCAGATTTCTTTTGCTGAAGTGTTTTAATATGCCCACGACTGTCTCCTTCCATATTGATTAATACCTTAAACTGTAGGTGATTTGTTTTATTAAATTCTATAGTTTATCTTTTAATGACTTTAAAAATTTTGTATAATTATGCGAGCCATACTCATCTCTTAAGATAGTGGCTACAGCATCAGCAAAATCTTCATATGACATTGAATCATCAATCTTAATCATCGCTTTATCAATTTCTTTTGCTAAAGCGTCCGATTCTTTAGATTCTACAATATAATCATATTTCATTAAGATAGGTTCTATAGCTGTTTTAACAGCATCTTTAATTTCTTCTCTCATTTTTGGGTTGGTAGATGGACCAAAAGCAGCTGGAATCATTTTAGTTAAAATGTTCCTCATAATAAGTTTTATTTTCTCGTTAACTTGAGACTCTTCAACACCATCAACACCATCCATTGCATCGTGTACTGCATTTAAATTATCTAGTGCTACGGTAATTTGAGAAAACATCCATGAGTCTAATTGTTGACCACCTTCCATGCGATCTGAGATCATCTCAGCGTAGTCTTCAATTCTTTCTAATTGACCTAGTGTCATATTATTTAATTCACCTAATGTATCTCCATTATCAGATTCACTTATTCTTTTACCTCCTTTAATGACTACAGATTCCATTGGTTCGAACATTCTAACCATCATATTAAATTCTTTTGGGAAATATGATCTTAAATAGCCTCTAACTGCATTGTCAATTAAACCATCTCTATCTCTTTTATATTCTGGCCATTCATCCCAGTGCCAATCAACAGCATCTTCTGCCGCTGATCTTAATTTTCTATCAAATGGAGATGGCATCTTTTTAGGACTACCTGTATCTTTATGAATTTGTTGATTCATGATATTTTGATCTGAACTACCCCATTCATTAACTATATCTTCACTAAGATAAGTTGCTGTGTATTGTTCTCTTGACATATGTTGCACAGAAGCATGCATATTTAGATAATCATCAAATAGTTTTACAGGTTTCATAATTATTATCTAAATTTTTTAACTTGTTTTTCTAATTCCTTTCTGATTTCAGCCATAATACCAGGTGATCTAAAAGAACCTCCGATGTCATTTGCGTCAAATTCAGCAGAAGCTAAAAGTTCTTCCATCTGTTCTTTAACTCTCTTTAAAAGCTCAGCTCTTCTTTCATCTTCGTCATCAGAAATAGTACCGTCGGGATTAGCTTCATTTACTACTGACTCTTCAATCTCGTTTAATTCAGACTCATCTAGTTTTTTACTTAAAAAGGATTCAAATGTAAAAGTATGTTTCATAATTATGTTATTGTTTTTTATTATATATCCTCCTCAAAAAGCTCTTTTAGATTATGTGATTCCATCATACGTTTCACGGCATTGTCGTAGTTTTGTGCTTCAGCATAATTACGATCTAAGTACTCTAAGTATTGTGCTTCTGTTTTTAATTTTCTGAGATACGCACTTTGAAATAAAGCATAATCCATGACTGATTCTTTCCAATTTTCATAGTACGCGTGATTTAAATTTGTACCTTTAGCAGTAGTACATCTTTGGCGAGCTTGCTTCATACCAAATAGGTTGTTGTTAGCTATAAAAATGTTTGATTGAAAGTGACCACTCTCGATCATTGCTTGAGCAAGTACAATGTGAGGAAACTTAACATTAAGTCGTTTAAGTTCTTCAACTAAGGCCTCTTGACTAAAAGCGTCTTTTTCAATTTCATTAATAATAATTACCTTTTCTTCATAAGGCATCTCTTGGAGTTCTGTCTCAAATGCAGTGTCACTTGCATTATCAATTGCTACGGTAAAACCTAAGGTTGCAAGTATAGCAAGTCCCAGTGATACCTTTAATAGTTTTGAAGTTTTGATTTTCTTAAAATTCAAACTCTTCTTACAATAAGTGTATAACATATTTTTTTCTTTTATTATTCTACTAATATACAAAAAAAAGCCCACATAAAAAAATGCGGGCTTAATTATTTTTAAAAAAAGTACAATTTATTAGTATACAAACTGAAATGTCTTTAATAAATCTTTACCTTTGGTTGAATCAGCTTCAACTTCGAATTCATCGTATAACTTTTGATACATCATATCCCATTGATCTTGATCTGCTAATTCATCTAATTCCTTGTTATTTTGTTTAATGAATTTTTTAACATCTGATCGTAAATCCTCAGTAACTGTTTCTTTTTCTGTAAACATTTCTACTAAAGAGTCTAATGTTATTTTAGATTCCTCTACAAATTCTTCTGCATTCTCTTTATCTTCAGTATCGACATCTTCAACTTTAAAAGTTTCTCCGTCTACTTTAAATTCTTTCTCACCTTTAGCAATAGCTTCTGCTCTTGCGGCACCAAATGCATTACCTTCTTCTAATTTTTTAGCAGCTAAATCTTCATCTCTTTTAGAAACGTTATCTAAATAAGAACCATCTCCCCAGAATTTAACAACTAATTCAGTTTGAGTAGTTGAATGCATACCTGGTTTGTAAACTGCGATGTCTCTTAGTTTTTTATTAGAAGCAATCTCTTTCTTCATGAAGTCTAGTGCCTGTTTCTCGTTTCTAAACTTTTTCATAGCACTTACACCGTCACTGTAAATAACTTCATAGTTTTCAGTAACTACTGATTCATTGTATAAATGAACATAGTTGCTTCCTTTTTCAGAATAAACTGATTTGATTTCAAATTCTTTTTGTCCTTTTGTATAATATGCTTTAAAGAATAAATTTTCATCAAACTCTCCAAAGAAATGATCTGATTTACCGATAAAGAATTCAGCGTTTGGATAAAGCTCTAAAACTTCTTCCTTTGTTTTCGCATCTAAAACATCTCTATTAAAATCTTTTACGAATTTAGCTTCGGTAACTACTGATTCATCAATATCATATACTTCACCTACTTTAGGGTTTTTCTCACCAGTCTTTTCAATCCAATCATCTAAAGTACCCATACCCCATGATATATCGAAATCTTTAGGAGCATCTTTTGCTCTAGGGAAGTTAAGATTATCAATTTTATCAATTTTAGTTACTTGAGCTTTATCGCCTTTCTTGTTGTACCACCAAATTAGACCTGGTTCTTTAAGGTCTTTTACGCTAAACATTCCTTCAGTAACTACTGATTCCATCGCAGGTGCTTCATATTCAGTACCTATAGTTTCTTCTTTGTTATCAAACCTTTTAATACTACTTTTACATTTTTTCAATAAAGATATAATATGATCTATTGATTTACCTTTACCTGCATCATTTCCAGCTTTAAGCCAATCATAATAAGTTGTTAGCGCTTGTGAAGCAGCGTATAGTTCATTTCCTATAGCATCGTTAGACATTCTAGAAAATGCTTCATTAGCTACAGAGTCTAAACCTTGTTCTTTGTTTTGTTTATCAGCAAATGCTTGTGCCTCTTCTTCAGTTGCAAAACATTCTACTCTAACATCACCTTCCCATACTGCAAATGGAGTTCCCTCTTCATCGCACGGTCTAACTTCATATTTGTCATTTGGATTGTCTGAATGATCCTCTGATATTGCCAATTGAACATCTCTGTCTTTGCCTGAAACCGTAGTGTCCAATTCTTTTTCTAATTCTGACTTTCTTTTAGTTAGTGCTTTTAGTTCGTCTAACAATTCAGTCTTTCTATCACCTTCAGCCTCTTTCCAATCAATAACCTTTTGTGACATTTTAGTAGTAGTCTCGGACCAATCTTTTTGAATCTTAGAAATAGATCTAGCTTCATTAACTTCAACATTTTCAAATGCATACAGTTCTTTTGCTGATTTAATTTTCTTACCAGCTTTTTCTGGATTGTTATCATCAGCATGTGCTAAAAGACCAGCTGCAATAAGTCTATCGAAAATTTCATCTCGAACTAATTCAAAATCAATAGAATCGCTTGAATTATCCCAAGTTTGTGCTACGTAATCTGGATCAATCCAACCATAACCTTTTTTGATATCTTTAACCATGCTAGTGTAATCCATTTCGAATTGTTTAACTCTACCCTCATTGATGGTTGCAATAGCGTTAGATAATGATTTAACAGCTCTTAATTTATCTGTAAAGAAATCTAAAGCTTCATTTAATGTAATAGGTTCTTTAATAGCCTCTACAATTTTATTTACTTTATTACTGTTTTTAGTTTCCGATTCTAATAAAGCAATTTTAATTACCTCTGCCGAATACACGGTTTCTGTGCTAGATACCTTATTATTGAAATTTATAAATGATGACATATGTTTTAGTAGTATATTTTACTTATATATTCTTATTTTTTACCAGCGCCACCTACTTTTCCTGCACCTGCACCAGATCCTGAACCAGATCCTGAACCAGAAGATTTTTTAGTGTTTTTTCTAGATTTCTTAGGGCTTTTGCCAGCTCCACCTATTTTTCCTGCACCTGCACCAGATCCTGAACCAGATCCTGAACTTACGTTCTTTTTAGCTCTTGGTTTTCTAGATTTTTTAGGAGCTGCCGGCTTTTTCTTAGGAGCCGGTCTCTTTTTAGTACCTTTTGCTGCATCGACTACTTCTTGTAATTCTTCTGCTGCTAATTCTGCTACTACCTTTAAATCTTTAGCTTGCTTCTTAACTGCGTTTGCTCTAGATTTAACTTCTTTCTTTACTGCATCGACTTTGTCTTCTACTGTATCCGGTATAAAATCTCCGTCTCTATCTGCAATTTTACCTTTTTTTACTAAAAAATAATAAGCAGCTGCTCCTGCGGCAATCACTGCTAATACGATTAATGTTGTGTTCATAATTTGTTTTTTTTATTTAAATATGGACTCTATCCAATGTTTATAGTTATATTATATATCGTCTTTTTGTTTCATAAAAAGAAAAGCAGCTAAATTAGCTGCTTTTTTGTGTTTGTTAAGCTGGACCACCGACTCCGAAATGGACCCAATTTGCGTAATCATCCGCAGTGTTATGAAGTTCATCTAATTCAATTTCAAAGATGTTATCTCCTTTAACACTTGTAACTTCTACGGTTGTTGAATCGTTCTCAGGAGTGGCAATAGCTCCTGGAATTAATTCAGCCATTATAAAACAAGATATTTTTAAAGATTAAGAACTTATGCCCTCTTATTATATATCGAGTTTTTAAATATAGTTTCTTATTATAATACTCTTTTTTTAAATATTTTTTAAATTTTCTACCATCCAATCCAGTTCTACTTGACTACCTGCATCTGAGATGGCATTATTAGGATCTGGGTGAGTTTCAACAAAGACTCCATCGTATTCAAAAATACGGGCTGCTTGAGAATATTGCTTTGCCAATTTACGACTTCCTCCTGTAATACCATCGCCTGCCATTTGAGTAGAGTGTGTACAATCAAAGATAACTTTGTCTGCGAATTCTTTCATAACATCTACACCTCTGAAATCTACAATAAGTCTATCGTATCCAAAGTTAGAACCTCTTTCAGTTACCCATACTTGGCAATCTGGATTTACTTCTTTAATTTTAGTAACAGCATGCTTCATAGCATCTGCAGATAACCATTGTCCTTTCTTAACATTAATAGTATTAAAGTGTTTTGCACATTCTACTAGTAAATCAGTTTGTCTACATAAGAATGCAGGAATTTGAATTACATCTACTACATCAGAAAGTGGTAGTGCTTGACTAGGTTCATGAATGTCGGTAACTATTTTAATACCTGGAAATCTGTCTTTGACATTTCTCATAATATTAATACCTTCATCCAAACCTGGACCTCTATTAGAGTGAATTGAAGTTCTGTTAGCTTTATCAAAGCTACCTTTAAGATACCAATCTTTTCCATCCATTAACGGATAAAGTGTTTCAGCAACTAACATGAAGTTGTCCTCGTTCTCAATACTACAAGGACCTAAAATATAAGTGTAATTTTCCATTTCTTATTCGTTTAAGTATTATACGAATGATTTAGAAATGGTTTATGATTTAGAGAGTAAAACTTCAATAATTTCACCATGAGATTGATAAACTGCAAGATGTTGACTAGTTAATGCGTCACCGTTTTTGATAGCCTTTACCATAGATTTGAAGAAATGATATGGTACTTCTCCACTATCTACATAACGTTCCCATTCTTGGGGATTCATGATTATTTATTTTTCACCATTTTAAATGAAAACTTATTACGAGTAGGCATGTTAACCGACGGAGTTGCGTTAAATAAAAACTTACCTTCTGCAAACTTCTTTAATAAGTATCTATGATATTTCTTTTTGGTGTTTATTTTAAGATCTATGTATAATTGAAGAACATCGAATTTTTGAATAACAGATCCTAAGGCATCTATTAATAAAGGATTATCATTTAAAGTATCTTTCACGTGGTATGCAAGTGTTGAGAAAACTAAACCATAACCTTCTTTTCTAGCTATTGCATCTTCTATCTGTAATTCTTTGTTACTCCAACCATCAATTCCCTTTCCTAATCTATTAAAATACCTATCAAACTTTTCGTAGGCCGCATCTGGATCATTAGTAAATTCATCACGAACCCATTGTGTTAAAGCCTTTGAATTTAGATCACTTGCCTTTAGTTTTGGTCTATCTAATAATTCTTTTAAATATTCCCATCCAGGTGCATTTATTAGTTCAGCTACTTTAAACATTCCAGAAAAAGCAGTTTCATTTCCAAAAGTTCTAACTACGTTTAACATTAACTTCTCCTCGTCAGTTGACATTAATTTCTCCCATTTCTTAGGATCACTTTCTATCAATTTTGCAACATTACTTAAAGATGCACTTGCACCATTTCCGGCTTTCATTGATAAACCTTGTCCTGCAATATAAAAATCAACTAGAGGTTCATTAGCAGCCACTGGAAATTCTAAGCCATTTGGTTCTGCATTACAATTTTGTAGCATATAAATACCTCCTAATATTTCTCCAAAATCCTTCGCTATTTTAAGAACATCTGAATCAGATATAAAGTCTCCATAATCACCTTCATAAAATATAGTATCTGTTAAACCGGCAGCTAGTTCATCTACGTTAGTGGTTCCTGATATAGACCTGAGGCTATCTATCAATAATAACATATATTCTCTATGTGGTTCTGATATTGACTCTGCTTTGACAAGCTCTTGTAGTTTTTTATCTACAATGTTCTTTACCTCATCTAGATTTTTGAATTGTTTTCCACCAAGTCCTAATCCGTCCGGTGTTAACATCTTATTTTGTATATTTGATTGAGCTTTGAGATTATCAATAATGTATGTAACGTCTCCGGCCTTTGCGTTGTATTTTCCAACCTTAACAGGATTAATAATAGTTATTTTATATGTGTTATAAGTTCCTGATTTAGCATCTCCTTTTTTGGCTCTGTCAGGTCCTTCGAATGTAATCGTATAATGAGTATCTTTAATTCCTTTGAAAATATTATCTTTAATGTACTGTGTTGTTGTTTTAGATTCTCCAGATATACCAAAACGTAATTCTGATAGATTTTGAGTTTTATTACCTCTTATTTTATTTTTTAATAAAATATCTCTAATTACTTTCGATAAATCTTGACTATATTTTTGAGCTGCCTCATTAATAGCCCTATTCATTGCAATCTGAAAATTATTTCTAATGTCTCCGAATGTGCTCATATTATTTTATTGCTTTTATTGTTGATATATTTATCCCATCATATTCTTTTTCTAGGGATTTTACTAGTTTTAGATTAGCGTCATCATCGTCATAGAATTGTAGGTCATTATAACCCATTTCTATTAGTTCTTTGAATGCTTGTTTTTTACGATCTGATATATTACCTTTGAATTTATGAACTGGATCATTAACAGCGAATATTAGATCGTTGTCTATTCTAAATCCAACGTGTTCTCTTAGCCATTTGTAAATCATTTTACGATCATCTCTGGCCGTTACAATTCCCACTGCTAATTTAGATCTATAAGCTTCTTTGAATATTTTAAGATAGTAATCGATTAATTTACCAGCTTTCATAATCTCTAAAGATTTAAACTCATCAAAGTTTAACTCTTCATGTTCTCCTTTTTCATATGTGTTGAACTCTTCAGGTGTTAATGAATAACATTCGCCTGTTTTCTTATTGCATACCTTTATTTTTGCAGAAGATATGACCAGTGTATCGTCAAGGTCAAATACTAATATCTTAGAGCCGTGGTATGGTTTACCTGGCCTTCTTGCTTCATTTAAATAAGCTTCATATCTTTTAACGTACTTCATCTTATATTATACAACCAATTCTAATAAAGTTTATTTATTAGCTGCTTGCTTTATTTTTATAGCATTAATTTT
>ENA-OQVM01001965-OQVM01001965.1-marine-metagenome-genome-assembly--contig:-NODE-1965-length-25347-cov-28.970558_pt1 | contig 25347 bp, 18 predicted proteins | sample MGYA00237776_ERZ505498 | MGnify/ENA primary metagenome ERZ505498 (study PRJEB26159, sample SAMN06265151) | marine metagenome | isolation source: Helgoland LTER site | place: Germany:Helgoland, sampling...
GGCTTATAATTTGAATAAGGCATAGAGCTTTTTAAAACTTTCGGTTTTTCAAAACCTAATATTCCAGATCTTTATGTAATAAATTTATTAAATTACTTTTTTATCATTTTTTATTTTCATGGTAGCGACACCGCTATGACCTAATTCAACTGATGCAAAAGGCCCTCCCTGACAAACTGCACCTTGATCATGTGGATCAAGTTTTGGTTCTTCAGAATAGATTTTTTTCGCAAATTGTTCAGCATTATCTTTTGGTTTAAATCCAAGGTGACTAGCCAAAGTATTATCAACCGTTACACGGTCATTGTTTGAAACACCATAAACAATTGAGAAGCCAGTTATTTGAGTAGTGATAGATTTTTCAACAAGCTGAATTAAATCGTCATAGGATAACCAAGAACCAACAGCTCTTGGATTTGATACCTGAGCACAGGATAATATACGCATACAAACAGACTCGAGTCCGCGTTTATCCCAGTATAGAGATGCAAGATCTTCTGCAAAACATTTAGCTAATCCATAATAAGTATCAGGCCGGTGGGGTACATCAGTACCTATAAAATCTGTCTTTTTATGCATTCCTACAGCATGAATTGAACTTGCATAAACGACTCGTTTAACTCCATTTTGATATGCCGCTTCCCAAATATTATACGCTCCAACAATATTTGCCTGTAAAATTTCATCAAATGGTGCTTCGTCACCTATTGCACCAAAATGGACTACCAAATCAGCACCTTTAAGTAGTTCAATCATTGCTGGCAAATCTGATAAGTCTGCACTGACATATGTTTCATTTGGGTGAAGCTTCCCAATTTCTTCAACAATATCTGAGGATACGAGCTCGTCAGCTAGTTTTAATAATGGCTCCCGAAGATATGAACCAAGTCTTCCAGCGGCTCCAGTAAGTACAATTTTTTTCATTTTTTTAATCCTTTAAATCACAGCTTTTTCTATAAATGGTTCATTATTTTCTATTCTAGTATAGCCAAATGGAGAGAGATCAAGGGATCTATACTCACCATAAGTAATCATCTCTGCTATACCTCGACCCATTGCAGGAGATTGTTGAAATCCATGCCCAGAAAATCCATTTACAAATAAGAAGTTCTTGATGAAAGAATGAGGCCCAACAATTGCGTTTTGGTCAAGCGTATTAAAAGCGTAATGACCTGCCCATGAATTGATTAATTTGATAGATTCAAATTGCGGAATCCGATTTGCAAGTATTGGCCAAACTTTTTCCTGCCAAATGCTATGGTCTTGTACAAAATCATCGTATTCAACTGCTGGGTCCTCATCAGGTGGGCACCCAGCTAGGTAGTATTTACCTTCTGATCTCATATGAACCCCAGACGGGTCAATGGTTAATGGTAGGTCTTGGTCTAGAGGTTTTTCGGCATCAAAAATAAATGTGTACCTTTTGCGTGGCTCAACTGGCAATCTAATGCCCAACATTTCTGCCGTTATTTTAGCTCTAGGGCCAGTGGCATTGACGACTTGTCCGGCTTTAATTTTTTCACCAGATTTTAATGTTATAGTTTCGACAGAGTTGCCATGTAGGTTTTTTTGTATCGATATTACTTCGTTGGTTATATATTCTACACCATTTTCTTGAGCAGATCTTTTCCACCAATCGAAAATAGTATTACCATCGAAATAACCTTCATCAATTAAATTATGATTTGCAGCAATTATGTCATCTAACATATAAAACGGATAATCATTTTTGATTTGATCAACCGACAAATGTTTTGTGCCAGCACCACATTTTTTTTGTATAATTTGGGCTTCTTTCAATGTCTTTGCAAATATTGGGTTATCAGCCAAATACATATATCCATATTGATGGAACGGTATTTGAGGAACGCGTTCATCATCTCCCATATATTCTTGAAAGTTTTTTACAAAATCTGCACCAAATTGTGAGATTTTTATGTTAATTTCAGCACTGAATTGTTGACGCATGCAGCTGTTCGTGTGTGAAGTGGAAGTAAACTCATAGCTTGGATCTTTTTCTATGACTAATATTGATCCATCAAAGTCAGCATTCGTAGCCAAAAACCAAGCGACTGATGATCCAAGCATTGCACCACCAATGATTATTACATCATATGTATTTTCCTTTGGGTCTGCTAATAATTGATTTGGGGTCATGTGGTTAATTGCCGTTGCTAAAGTTTATTGAGCCATCTGTTTGTCTACTTGCTCTTCCTCATTTATCATTGCTTGCAACTGGCGTCTAAAACGAAGTTGCCCTGCATCTATAGGTAGATCAATATGTGGTGATGTTTTATTTGTCATACCTTTTTGTACTTCATTAAGAACATTTCTATCTTCTTCAAATGCTTGTTGAACATCATCAGTCATTAATTGTGATAATGCTGTATCATCAGGTTTTATGTTTCGTAATTGAAACCAATAATACCGGGTTTTACTTTCCGTAACCGGTGTCATGAAGTTATAGCTATCCATTATAAATACATCATCATGGAGTTTTCCTTCTGATCCCCCAGTGCCTGCAGGAGTGAAAATGGCTTTAATAAGTGCATTTGATGGGTATCGGACTTCATAATGCTGCAGTCGGTCACAATTTCCATTAAATCCTACTACTTTTTTGTAAAAAGGGGCTGGCTCAACATCCATCATCCAGCGGTGAACAATTACACCATCATTGGTTTTTTTTACTCGTAATGGTGCACTTTTAGTAGCTGCTTGCCCAAAGCTACCAGCATGTACCCATGCAACATGAGTTGGATCCAATAGATTATCGCACATGAGTAAATAATTACACTCAAGTTCCATGGCATCACCACGGTTTATTCCCCATGACGGATTATCATAATGTTCTATCTCAAAAATGTCGTGATGATCAGCTAAGGCAGTATTGCCCATCCATATCCAAATTAATCCATATTTTTCATATAATGGGTACGAATGAACTTTCGCATTTGAAGGAATATTGCCTTGACCAGGTGCCCATACGCACTTTCCTGAACAATCAAATGTGAGGCCATGATAGCCACATTCTACCGTGTCACCTTTTATTCGGCCTTGTGATAGTGGTAATTTGCGGTGTGGGCATGCATCTTCTAATGCAACAAAATCTCCAGATTGAGATTTAAAAATGCATATCTTTTGATTTAAAACAGTAATTTGTTTTAAATCGTGTGAAACTTCATCTGCCCATGCTGCAACATACCATGCATTTTTTAAAAACATAAAAGTCTCCGATCTTTGAGAATAACCATAATCACTGATCAAGTTCTCAGTCTACATCAAATTTTGACCTTATTTTGTTTTGAATGCTAATAATGATTTATAATTCGATTATGGACATAAAATTTTTCTGTCCGTATGTAATGTGAAAAATAGGTTAAGGAATTTTTTTTATAAATGAACATAGATATTCAAGGACCAATTTGGCGACCCAGTAATCAAAGAGTTAAAAAAGCGAATATGACTAGTTTTTGTGAATATTTACAAAAATCTAAGTTGGGAAATTTTGATGACTATGATGCATTATGGGATTGGTCCGTCACAAATATTGAAAACTTTTGGTCTGTATTTTGGGATTACGCTAAAATACAAGGTACAAAGGGTGATGTCATTTTAACTCCTTATAAAGAAATAATGAATGCGAAGTTTTTTCCAAATGGAGAAATAAATTATGCAGAAAATGTATTAAATTCCCCAAATAATGGCCCTGCGATTATTTTTCATGATGAAGGTGGGATACGCACTGAATGGTCTTGGAAGGAATTACATAATTCAGTATCGTTGCTTCAACAATCATTACGCAAATCTGGCGTCCAAAAAGGTGATAGGGTCGCAGGTATCGTACCAAACTCACCCTATACAATAGTTGCATTGTTAGCAGTTTCATCCATTGGAGCAGTCTGGAGCTCATGTTCTCCCGATTTTGGTCTAAATGCTGCACTCGATAGGATTAGTCAGATAGAGCCAAAAATTTTATTCTGTGCCGATGGGTATCAATACAATGGAAAAGAAATATCAAACATCAAAGTTGCGGCAGATTTAACTTCTAGTGTCCCAAGTATTGAGAAAACTATTGTTTTTCCATTAAATCATAAGGACGTAGACATATCTTCTATCGGTGAAAAGGGTATTTTATGGAACGATTATATTGCATCTTTTACTGTTCAAGAAATTTTCTATGAAAGAGTAAATTTTAATGATCCGTTGTTTATCATGTTTTCATCTGGAACTACGGGCTTACCAAAGTGTATAGTTCATTCTGTTGGAGGAACATTGCTGCAGCACCTTAAGGAACATCAGCTTCAATCAGATATAAAAATAAATGATAGGTTAATGTATTTTACCACCTGTGGTTGGATGATGTGGAACTGGATGGTTACTGGATTGGCTTCAGGGGCAACATTGGTTTTATTTGATGGATCCCCTTTTTTTCCAGATGGTAATAGGTTGGCCAATATTGTTGCAGAAGAGAAAGTAACACATTTTGGAACATCTGCTAAATATTTGGATGCATGTTCAAAAGCAGATGTTAATCCAATAAATACTCATGATTTAACTGATCTAAGGACAATCTTGTCGACAGGTTCGCCTCTATCTGATGCTGGCTTTGATTATGTATATAAAAATTGGAAAAAAGATATTTGTTTATCTTCCATAGCGGGAGGTACAGATATTTTAGGTTGTTTTGTTGGTGGTAGTCCGACAAGCCCAGTTTTTAGAGGTGAATGCCAAAAACGCATTTTAGCCATGAATGTTAAAGTTTATAATGATAGTGGCAAAGCAATCCAAAATACTCGAGGTGAATTAGTATGTGAAAGTCCACATCCATCTATGCCCATTGGATTTTGGAATGATAAAGATAATGCACGATATAAATCAGCTTATTTTGAGAAGTTTGAAAATGTTTGGCACCAAGGTGATTTTGTTGAGTTGACCGTCAACAAAGGTTTGAAATTTTTTGGACGCTCTGATGCAGTATTAAATCCTGGTGGTGTTAGAATTGGAACTGCTGAAATTTATCGAATTGTTGAGACAATGGAGGAAGTAATCGAAGGCGTCGTTATTGGTCAGAATATTGGTGATGATCAGCGTGTCGTATTATTTTTAAGAGTATTGGATAATGTTTTATTTGATGAAACCCTTGTTAAGAAAATAAAACAACAAATTAGGTCTAGAGCAACACCACGACATGTTCCTGCAATAATTTTAAAAGTTGAAGATATTCCTAGAACAAAATCTGGAAAAATTGCAGAAATTGCAGTTCGAGATACTGTTCATGGTCATGATATAAAAAACATGGCATCATTGGCAAATCCAGAAGCAATCAAATATTTTAAGAATATTAAAGAATTGAATTTTGTTACATGAAAATGGAACTTTTTTTGTATTAATTGTAACTGGTGAAAGTGCTGTTAAAGTTTTGTGATGCGCTTCATTCAATTCTTGCCTTATTTTTGGTGCAGTATTTATAAAAGTATTAGCAGAAAGTTTTAATGTTGAGATCTTAATAAAAATATTGACTATCAAAAAGAGTAACTAAAGCAGCAAGTATCAGAACCATAAGCATAATTGTTTTAAAATTTTTATTTGAATATTTGTTAAACAGTATTGTCCCAGTCCAAGCACCCAATAATATTGCAGGGCTTGCTAACACTGCATAGATTATAGTTTGATTGCTTATTAATCCAAATGTAAGAAAACTAATAACAGATAGACCAATAATAGCTGCCGAAAGCATAACAATATTTGCTCGTGTTATTAAGCTGTTGTCTCCTTTGGCAAGAATAGCAGTTGCAAAAAGTGGTCCAGCCATTCCGGTCAATCCTTGTGTTAGACCTGAAAGAGCCCCAATTACATAGTTTGCTTTAACTGACGCTAAACTTTTTATTTTTGATTGTTTCGACAACAAATATACAGAAAACAAAACAAATAAAGAAATAATAACTTTCACTATATTTGGATCTATTAATATCAATAAAAAAGTGCCTAAAGGAACAAATATAAGGAAAGCTATCAATATTGGAACAACAGTTTTCTTTTCAAAGTTTTTATATGCTGTCGGTAATAATCCAATTGATACAGGGATTTCGATCAAAATTTCAATCGCTACTGCCTGAACAGGTCCAAAAAGAATTGCTAAAGCTGGTACGGTTAATAAAGCTGATCCAAATCCAGTGTATCCACGAATTATTCCAGAAAAATAAACAACAATAAGCATTATGATAAAACTAAAAGAAAAAATTTGTTGAACCATTATAGTCTTCAAAATAAATTTTTCATGGTGAAATATTTATATCAACCGGATCATTACCCAGAAGATAATTATCATGGGCTTTAGAATATGATTGTTCAATATGGGATATATAAAGTTCTGTATCAAATAAAGGTTCAGTGAATTTGTTTTTATTTAATTTATATTTGATTTTTTTAAGCTTTTCGGAATTTAGAGCTAACTCTAGTATCAATTCCTCGTACTTTGATTCTGTTTCAGTAATAAGTTCATCTAGGCCCACTGCGGTAAGAAGGCTTCCAGCCACCCTTGATGCAAAACTTTTGCCTAATTTTGTCACTACTGGTAATCCCGCCCAAAGAGCTTCAGAGGCTGTTGTATGAGCATTAAAATTAAATGTATCTAGAAAAATATCTGCTAAAGCATATCTTGCAAGATGTTCATCCATGGGTAATGAGTTAGCAAATATAATTCTTGATGGATCAATTCCTCTCATTTGAGCAGCCTTACAAATGTTCTCTCGAACTAAATTATTTTTTATATTTAGCCATAGAACGCTATCATCAATTCTACCAATTATTCGCATCCAAATATCAAATTCTACTGATGAAATTTTGTAACTATTATTAAAACAACAAAAGATAATCCCATTTTCGGGTAGGCCTTGCTCTTTTCTAGATATTGGGTTCTTAGTTATTGTACGTGTATTATCAGTTGGCATATAAGAGTTTGGTAAACGAATAATATTTTCACTATAAAAATTTTCAAATTGATTTGGTATGAGTATCTTATCTGCAATTATATAATCAATATAATCAGCCCCCATGGTTCCAGGAAAACCGAGATAATTAATTTGAATATTGGCTGGTCTTAAGCACATAACTCCTGTTCTGCGATCAAGCGTATGGCCATTTAGATCAATCAAGATATCAATGTTATCTCTTTGTATTATAGTGGCTATTTGCTCATCAGTTTCGTGGCCGACTTCTTTATAATTATCAAAAGCTTTTTGTAATCTTATATTCATTTCATCAATCACCATTGGACCAATTGAATATCCGTAAACTTTAAATTTTTTTCTATTGTGGTTTTCAATAGTTTTTGCAATCAGAAATGCCACTGGGTGAGTTTTGAAATCTGAAGACATATATCCTATACGAATGTGATCTTTTTTGGCTTTTGGACGATTGTATTCTTGAAGTTTTTGCCGTGGAAATTTTTTCTCTGTATGTGCTATGGCACGTAATTTGTGACGTTCAGGTGAATCTTCTAATGACATCAGTGTAAATGGACCTACATCACCTTCATTAATTCCTAGCTTTGATATCTTGGTAGTGTCTTTTTCTATTTTTTCCCATTTGCAAATTAACCTTAATAGAAAGTTTCTATGTGCAATAACTTTCTCATTTGCAGGCTGTATTTCTAATACTTTGTCATAAACTTTTATTGCTTCGGTGTTTTTTCCAATATCTTTTAATGCATCCCCTAAATTATTAAATGCTTCCACGTAATTTTTTTTAAATAAGATTGCTTTTTCAAAAGCGTGTATGGACTTTTTGTGATCACCTTTGTCTTTATATATATTACCCATATTATTGTATGCAAAGGCATGATTAGGTTCAATTAGTGTTGCCTTTTGGTACGCATTTAATGCTCTATCAAGATCATCTAACTCCTTATATGCGCTTCCCATATTGTTATAAGCATCAGCATAGTCAGATTTGATTTTTGTTGCATTTTTGTAGCTTTTTATGGCATTTTTGGGTGACTTTAACTTATCATACATAACAGCAATATTGAAATATGCTCTTGCTGAATTAGGATTGATCTTCAATATTTTTTCATAACATATAATAGCCTTATCAAATCTGCTTAGTGCTGCATTTGATGCACCTTGAATATTGTGTAAATCAATTTCATTGGGATAGATTTTTATCAATTCGTCTACTTTTTTTATAACATTTTTGAATTCTTTATTGTTATATTTTTGAATTAGATTATTTAATTCGTTACTTTTACTTAGATCCATAGACTTATTTACATGTAACACCTTCAATGTTTTTAATGCACGTAATGCTTTAATATTATTGGGAAATTTTGCTAATATATCTAGATAGATATCTCTTGCCTTTGAATATTCATTTGATTTTATTAATTTTTCTGCTTCGCGAATTTGTTTTTGCAATAAAAATGACATAAGAACTTACCATGAATAATATAATGTTCAGTCGTATATAAAATTAAAATGGCATACAATCTACTTTCAATTATATTTGTTTACTTATTGTGAGAGATAGTGTTTTAAATTTAATAAATATTAGCCTTATTCAAAAAAAATAGGATAGAAATTATGTCTGATATGTCTGCACGCCTAGGTGTTGATATAGGTGGTACTTTTACAGATGTAGTGTTGGAAATTTCTGGAGTTTCCCACTCTACAAAAGTTTTGACTACATATTTGGCTCCAGAAGATGCAATCATTGATGGAATGTTCCAGGTTTGTAGTAAGGCAGGAATAACTCCTTCTAATATCAATCAGATAATTCATGGAACAACTTTAGCAACGAATGCATTAATTGAACGTCGAGGTGCAAAAACAGCTTTGATTACAACTGATGGTTTTCGTGATGTTATAGAAATGCGCACTGAGTCAAGATTTGAGCAGTATGACTTAAATTTAAGTTTACCTGAGCCATTATTACCTCGACAAATGCGATATACTGTTCCGGGTAGAATAGATGCAAATGGTAATGAGTTATTACCATTGGATCGTAAAGAAATTGAAAAAGTTGTCCGAAAAGTTGCAATTGCAGAATATGAAAGTGTTGCAATTGGTTTAATTCATTCTTACGCAAACAATTCTCATGAAAAATTAGTACAAGAAGTTGTGAATGACCTTATGCCAAAGGCCATGGTATCTTTATCTTCTGAAGTTAGCCCTCAGATGCGGGAGTACGAACGTTTTAACACTGTTGTGGCGAATGCTTACATTAAGCCTTTGATGAAGTCATATTTAGATCGACTTAAAGGGAAAATGAAAGAGGCTGGAGCTGATTGTAATATTTTTTTAATGCATTCAGGTGGTGGAATTATTTCTATTGAAAGTGCTGCAAATTTTCCTGTGAGATTAGTTGAATCAGGCCCTGCAGGTGGTGCAGTATTTGCAGCAAATATTGCAGAGAAATATGGTTTAGATAAAGTTTTATCTTTTGATATGGGTGGAACAACTGCCAAAATATGCCTTATTAAAAATTATACACCAAGAACATCAAGGGTATTTGAGGTGGCAAGAACTTATCGGTTTAAAAAAGGTTCAGGCATGCCAATTTCAATACCTGTAATTGATATGGTCGAAATAGGTGCAGGAGGGGGATCACTTGCTCATGTAGATGAGATGAAACAAATACGGGTGGGTCCTGAGAGTGCTGGATCTGAGCCAGGACCAGCATGTTATAATAAGGGCGGTAATAAGCCGGCAGTAACTGATGCAGATCTTGTTTTAGGAAAGTTAGATCCCGAAAATTTTGCTGGAGGATCAATTAAACTTAATACATCTTCATCAAAAGAAGTATTGCAAAATGTTATTGGAAATTCGTTGGAAATGGACACTGTAACTTCAGCTTTTGGATTGGTTGAGGTTGTAGATGAAAACATGGCAAATGCTGCTCGGGTTCATGCTGTAGAAAACGGTGAAGATCTTTCCCAATATACAATGATTGCATTTGGAGGTGCAGCACCTCTGCATGCTGGCCGTTTGTGTGAAAAACTTGGAGTAGATAGACTGCTTGTTCCTCAAGGAGCTGGCGTTGGGTCGGCAATAGGATTTCTACGTGCACCTTTTAGCTTTGAAGCTAATCGTTCTGTATATATGTCACTTGCTAGTTTTCATGAGCAAAAAATAAAAGATATTTTTTCTGAACTTCAATTAGAAGCAACAAAATTTGTAAGGGATTGTGATCCTAAAAGTGAAATACTCTCAGATTTTAAAGTTTATATGCGTTATTCTGGTCAAGGGTGGGAAATCCCAATTGTTTTAACTAAAGATCAAGCATTGATGCCTGATGTTGATACATTTGAGTCACGATTTATTGAGGATTACATTAAGTTGTTTGGCCGAGCTGTTGAAGGAATGGATATTGAAATCACAGTTTGGTCAGTTAATGCATCCACACCTCACGAAGAAGTCAGTTCCTTATCTGAAAATACACAAACTAAAAAAACGCCTTCTCACAGTAAACGTAAATTATTTGACCATGAGACAGAAGATTTTAAAATTGTTGATGTGGTATTAAGAAATAGTATGAGTGTAGGATCGACTGTAGATGGGCCCGCCATCATAACTGAAGATGAAACAACAATAATTGTTCCGGCAAACAGAAAAGCTATTTGTCAATCAGATGGCACTGTAGAAATGCGATTAAAGGTTATTCAAGAATGAAACGTTCTAATGTAGCTTATCAAGTAATGTGGAACCGACTGATTTCAGTTGTAGAAGAGCAAGCTCAAGCACTTGTCCGTACGGCATTTTCAACTTCAGTGCGCGAAGCCGGTGACTTATCTGCTGGTGTTTATGATGTGAAAGGTCAGATGCTTGCGCAAGCAGTTACAGGGACGCCTGGTCATGTAAATGCTATGGCAGATGCCGTTGCTCATTTTATAAGACGAATTGGAAGAGATAACATATTTGAAGGTGACGTCTATATTACCAATGACCCATGGGAGGGCACTGGCCATCTGCATGATATTACAATGGTTACACCATCTTTTTATAGAAAAGAATTAGTAGGGTTTTTTGCATGTACCGCCCATATTGTTGACATTGGGGGTAGGGGATTTGGTGCTGATGCAGCAAGTATTTATGAAGAAGGTTTATACCTGCCAATAATGAAATTTGCAGAGCGTGGGCAAGTTGATCAAACTTTGTTGAAAATTGTGCGAGGAAACGTACGCGAACCGGATCAATTGATTGGAGATATTTATGCTCTTTCAACATGCAATGAAATAGGGCATCGCAGACTAACAGATATGATGCAAGAGTTTGATATTTCTGATTTAAAAACAATTTCTGAATTTATTCTTGAGAATTCAAGAAGAGCAACTATCGAGCGTATTGCAGCATTACCAAAAAAATCAGCAAGTGGAGAATTAACGGTTGATGGATTTGAACATCCCATCACTTTAAAAGTAAAAATAATTGTTCACAAAGATAAAATTATATCAGATTTTACTGGATCATCAGGACTTGATAAAAAAGGTATAAACTGTCCTCTAGTTTACACAAAGGCTTATGCTTGTTATGCCCTTAAAGTAGCGATTGCCCCAGAAATACCAAATAATGCGGCTTCCTTGGCTCCCTTTGAAATTGTTGCGCCAATTGATACTATTGTGAATGCTGTTCACCCCGCACCAGTCGCTTTAAGGCATATCATTGGCCACTTTGTGCCTGATGCTGTGTTTAACGCATTTGATAAAATTGTGCCTTCTGTAGTACCTGCAGAGGGAGCAGGGTGCTTATGTAATTTTCAGGTTTCACTTCGACCATCAAGCGATAGTCTGCTTGGTAAAAATGCTAAGCGTTCTGAAGTTTTAACATTTAATTCGGGGGGATCTGGAGCACGCCCAAAGCATGATGGATTAAATGCAACAGCATTCCCATCTGGGGTTATGACAATGCCTATTGAGGCAACTGAACATGCAGGACCTGTTATTATTTGGCGAAAAGAATTGCGCCCAGATTCTGGTGGGAATGGGAAACAACGCGGAGGGCTTGGGCAGTACATGGAGGTAGGTGCTCAAGAAGGTTATGAGTTTGATTTTCAGGCAATGTTTGACAGGGTCAATTATCCTGCACTCGGTCGGCGAGGAGGTGGCTCTGGTGCATCAACCTCTATAGAGCAAGATAATGGCACTCCGATGAATGGAAAAGGTAAACAATTTGTACCTAATGGGAGAAAAGTCATTATGGCATTTCCAGGTGGAGCTGGATACGGTGATGCAAAAGGCAGAGCGCTTGATCAAGTTAAAAGAGATCTCCTGCGTGGCTATATATCCATCGAAACTGCCAAAGAGTATTATGGATTAAGCCAAGAAGAAATTGATGTAGTTCAAAAAGCTATTGTAAACGGCGAAGATTTTTAATCATATTAATGACATAAATTAAGAAAAGGTTTTTTCATGGAATTAGCAAAAAATAAATTTACTCATGCAATTGCTGCTGGTGAAAAGCAAATAGGGCTTTGGGTGACACTTGCTAATTCTTTTGTTGCTGAAGTCACAGCCCATTCAGGATATGATTGGGCTGTTATTGACATGGAGCATTCCCCTAATGATTATTTTACTGTCCTTGGCCAATTACAAGCATTTAGTTCAAGTGGGACAACTGCCCTTGTTAGACCAGAATGGAATGACCCAGTAATTATTAAAAGATTGCTAGATTTAGGAGCGCCAGGTTTCGTATTCCCAATGATTGAAAGTGTTGAAGAGGCTCAAAAAGCTGTTGCAGCTACAAGATATCCACCAAAAGGAATTAGAGGAGTGTCGGGATCTTCAAGGGCAACAAAATTTGGAAGAGTTACTGATTATATGTCCAAAATAGATGATGAAACCACAGTAATTCTTCAGATAGAGTCTGCGGCTGCAATTAGTCAAGGGGTTGAAATCGGATCTGTTGACGGCGTGAGCGGAATATTTTTTGGCCCATCAGATATTGCTGCTGATATTGGGCTACTTGGTCAGCCCATGCATGAGGATGTGTGGAAATTAATAAAACCAGTTGCTAAAAAACTAATCTCAAAAGGCATACCCGTGGGAACTTTAGTTTTAGATACAAAATTTGCTGCCGAACTTTTAAATGAAGGATTTAGTTTTGTAGCGTGTGCCGTTGATAGTGATTTACTTGCTAAAGCATCGGATAATGCCTTAAATAATGTGAAAGAAAATTTATCATAAACAAGAATGATTGTGGAGAAAATTTAAAGTGACTTTTGAACATCCTGATAATGGTTACCAAGAAAGTATTACAAATTTTTCTATTCTTTGGTGTTTAGTATTCGGTTCCCTTTATTTTGCTTATAAAGGCATCTGGCGCCACTTTGTTTTAAGTTTGGCAATCGGAGTATTCACATTCGGTGTTTCTTGGTTCATTTATCCTTTTTTTGCAAAAAATATTATTGCTACTCAGTATAGGAAAAATGGCTGGTTAGAAATTTAATAACAGCCCTAAGTTTTTTATAATCCTAGCTGATAAAGAATATTGGGTATTTGTTTTTTCAATTTAAAAAATCCTTTTGAAGCATATTGCCATGTATATTTGTCATAATCTCTGTAGTGTTCGTTTATATAGATATCATGCTCTGCAAGATTTTTCTTAATTTTTCTAAATTCACTCTTAACCGCACCTACTGGAATTTTTGGTGTGATAATATTTTTAGTACCTAGTTTATCAGATGCGTCTAGAATTATTTCTGTCCAGTTTGTGTCTTCCACTGGTTTTAAATTTTTACACCCCAATCTTTGAGCAGAATTTTGAACGGCAGTGTTAGAAAAAGATCTCACACTATCTAAAGGTTCAATCCATTCTGGGAATTTCTTTTTGCGGTATAATGGAACTATTTCCACCTCTAAATTATCTTCTCTTATTGATGTTTCAGGACTACAGTCTTCTTCCGTTACAAGTAAAATTGCATCTTCATCTTTGAATTGCTCTAAGTCTACTAAAGGAACAAAAGGGTGATTAATATTCTCAGTTAATGGTTCTATATCCTCTCTCAATTGTCCTGATGGATTAAATTGACCATCTGTAAATTTTTCAATATTTGAGGCCCTTGCTGCATATGCTTTGCCTTTTGTATGAAGCCCACTTACCCATCTCCAACTGAGAGTATTTGATGCAGCATCTGCATCTATTAAGTGCAGCATAAAAAAATCAGCCCCTAATTCCATTGGTAATTTAAGGGTGAAAACCCATATTGATGCAAACCACATTCTTACATGATTATGTAAATAACCGGTTGATTTTAATTGTTTACACCAAAAATCAAAGCACTCTATCCCTGTTTCACCATTCACGGCTGACATGTAGTTTTCTTTTATAAACTTATTATTTTCTAATTTAACATATTCTTTAATTAATTTCTCATTGTGATGAGACCAGACTGTTGGATGCTGTTCCAGCCAACCTTTAAAATATCCTCTCCAAAATACTTCTTGAATAAATTTCATTGCAGAATGTGGATTATGGTGCTTAAGGATCTCTATCAAGACCTCTTCTTCAGTAATTAACCTGTGTTTAATCCATGGAGATAGTGCTGAAACTGAATTTTTTCTAACAGAGGAAAAGTCAAAATTTCTTTTGTTTGAATAAATTTCACCAGCCAGAGGTGCAAATTCTTTTAATCGTTTTAATCCTGCCTCACGAGTAGGAATAAATGCTTCAGTAAAGTTATTTGGTGAATTCATTTAAATAGGTCTCCGTTGATAAACCAGATATCCAATCGAATTATTGATGTAGTTTAAAAAATCAAAAAATGAAGAAATTAATTTAAATAAGATTTAATACTTTATTCTATCAAATAATTTTATGTAATGTGTCATTGTCAGGCAATGATTAACCGGCTTACGTAATCTTTTGGAGCTTTAGAATGGAAATTATTCCAAATAATGGTGCTACTATCTATGTGCAAAATGAAGTAGATTCTGATATTGTTGTTTGTAATGAAGGATTAAGTTTCTGGGGAGGCGTTGATCCTGATACTGGTGTTATCATTGACAATCATCATCCAAATTGTGGTGAAGAACTTTCTGGTAAAATTGTGTTAATGCCTACTTCCCGGGGATCGTGTAGTGGTAGTGGCGTATTGCTGCAGCTTGCACAAAATGGAAAAGCACCAGCTGCAATCATATTTAGAGAAAGCGAAGATATTTTAACTCTAGGCGCAATGATTGCTGAAAGATTGTTTAATAAGAAAATTGCCATATTACGTTTAGAGCCACAAATTTATGAGATATTATCTGAACAGAAATCTGCAAAAATTGATGGCCTTAAATTATTTTTTTCATCCACCTCAATTGATTTATTTCAACCTAATTTAAATAAAATATGCTTAAGTAACTCAGATAAAAAAATCTTAGCGGGAGATAAGGGTGAAGCCACAAAGATTGCGATGGAAGTATTGTGCTTGATGGCCGCTGCTCAAAACGCAGATGAATTGATTGATGTATCAAGGGGTCATATTGATGGTTGTATTTTAGCGCATGATGCTAATCTCCACTTTGCAGAAAAAATGCTTCATATGGGTGCGAGTGTGATTATTCCAACTACCATAAATGCAATTTCAGTAGACAGAGAAAACTGGCAATCACAGGGTGTGGTTCCTGATCTAGGTATAAAAGCCAGTAGGCTTGCTGATGCATATGTAAAAATGGGTGCCCATCCTACATTTACATGCGCACCATATCTCCTCGCTGAAAGTCCAAGAAAAGGTGAAGTTATAGGTTGGTCTGAATCTAATGCAGTTATTTACGCAAACTCTGTGATTGGAGCGCGCACTCAAAAACATCCAGATTATTTAGATTTATTTATAGCAATGACAGGGCGCACTCCAAATACAGGTGTTTATCTAGAAAAAAACCGCCAACCAGTCTGTGAGATTCAAGTCACGCTTCCTACAAGTTTTGATGATGCTATTTGGCCAATGGTAGGTTGGTTGGCGGGACATAAATCACCTAATGGTATTCCATTATTATCTGGCCTTGAAGATATTTCGATTAATAACGATGGTTTAAAAGCTTTATGTGCGGCATTTGGCACTACATCCGCAGCTCCAATGATACATATAAAAGGGCATACTCCGGAGGATGAATTGCAGAATATTAAATGTGCAAATTCTACATCTATTATGCCAATTGATTTATTGAATTTATGGCAAAATTTTAACACTGGGAACAATAAAATAGACTTAGTCGCAATTGGAAGTCCTCACGCATCAACTTCTGAGTGTTTGAAATTTTTAGAGTTTTTGATGGATAAGAATGAAGTTGTAAATGTACCCACTATTTTAACTGTTGGACGAGAGACGCTCGCAAAATTAGAAGAGCAAGGGCATTTAAATCAATTAACCAAACTAGGTGTACAGGTTGTTCCTGATATTTGTTGGTGCTCCATTACTGAACCAATTTTCCCTTCAAAAACGCAAACATTGGTAACTAACTCTGGTAAATATGCACACTACGGTAAGGGTTTGACAGGGCGAAATGTACGTTTTGGTAGTTTGGAAAACTGTGCTTCCGCATCGATTAATGGCTATGTAGATGATGATTTTCCTCAGTGGTTAACGGCTTAAACTCATAAATTTTAACTAATCATTAATAATTTTGTGAATATTTATTTTAATGATGACAGGGTTGAAAAAATTGTGTCTTTTGTAACTCTAAAATTATGGAGAATCTCATGTCATTCAATTCATTAGTTGTTCGTAAGGACGATGAAGGTAAAACCTCAGGATCCGTAGAAAAAATGACTGTTGAACAATTGCCTGCGGGCAATGTGACTGTAGCAGTTGAGTACTCTACAGTTAATTACAAAGATGGTCTTTGCTTGGGATCTGGTGGTGGCATGGTTAGAAATTACCCTCATATCCCCGGTATAGATATGGCAGGTGTAGTTGAAGCATCTGAAGACCCTAGATATAAAGCTGGCGATCGTGTTGTTTTAACTGGATGGCGATATGGTGAAGTTCATTGGGGTGGGTATTCACAAAAAACTAGAGTAAATGCAGATTGGCTTGTTGGGTTACCTGAGGGAATATCTACAAAACAAGCAATGGCAGTTGGAACAGCTGGCATCACGGCTATGTTTTCGGTGATGTCACTAGAAGCACATGGGTTGAAGCCTGAGAATGGTCCAGTTTTAATAACTGGCGCAGCCGGGGGCGTTGGATCTGTAGCAAGTGCTATTTTGTCAAACATAGGTTATGAAGTTGCTGGTGTAACAGGAAGGCCTGAGAGTGCGGATTATTTGAAGTCCCTAGGTGTTTCTCAAATTGTTGCAAGAGAGGACATTAATGAAACCGTCAAGAGGCCGTTAGAATCTGAAACTTGGGCGGGCTGTGTTGATGCTGTTGGTGGTGCAATGTTAGCCAGAGTGTTGGGCCAAATGAAATACGGTGCTTCAGTAGCGTCAGTTGGATTGGCCGGAGGAGCTGGATTACCTGCAACTGTCATTCCATTTTTATTACGTGGCGTTAATATTCTTGGTATAGATAGTGTAATGAGGCCATACAATAATCGTGTTGAAGCATGGTCACGAATTGCAAATGAACTTCCTCTCGAAAAACTTGATAGTATGATCGTGGATGCAAAATTAGCAGATTTGCCGATGTTAGGAAAAGATATTCTTAAAGGAAAAGTTCAAGGAAGAGTTGTTGTTGATGTGAATGCTTAAAGTTCAATAACTTTACATTATAATTAAGAAACATAGTTTAAACTCTTGAGTTGAACTATTCAAAGATTAGGAAAAAGCATGAAACTTGATATTGAATATATCCGCAAACAATTCCCTGCATTTGACCAAAAGACATTAATGGGACAAGCTTTTTTTGAGAACGCTGGTGGTTCATATACATGCAAACCTGTAATTGACCGATTGACCCGCTACTATAATGAGCGAAAAGTTCAACCATATGCACCCTATGAAGCTTCAACATTAGCTGGGAATGAGATGGATGAGGCCAGAGATCGTTTAGCATCAATTCTAGGCGTTGAGACTGATGAAGTGAGTTTTGGTCCGTCAACAACACAAAATACTTACGTTTTAGCTCAAGCTTTTGGTCAATATTTAGATGCTGGTGATGCGATCATTGTTACTAATCAAGATCATGAGGCAAATACAGGGCCGTGGCGCCGTCTGGCTGATCGAGGAATAGAAGTTCGTGAATGGAAAATAGATAGTGAAACGGGACATCTAGACATACAAGATTTGAATTCCATTATAGATGAAAAAGTAAAACTTGTATGTTTTCCACATTGTTCAAATATAGTCGGCGAAATAAATGATGTGCAGGAAATTTGTAAAGTTATCAAATCTTCTGGAGCTTATAGCTGTGTTGATGGTGTAAGCTACGCTCCGCATGGGATACCAAATGTTGGAAAATTGGGTGCAGATATCTATTTATTTTCAGCATATAAAACCTTCGGGCCCCATCAGGGGATAATGACTATTAACCGTGAACTTGGAATGAAGCTTCCAAATCAGGGGCACTATTTTAACGAAAATAGTCTCTACAAACGGTTCACTCCTGCAGGCCCAGATCATGCTCAAATAGCTGCAAGCGCTGGAATGGCAGATTATATTGATGATGTTTATAAACACCATTCAAATGGAAATGAGGGTGCGCTCGGTCGTGGTGAGTTTGTTCATGACCTTTTTAGAAATCATGAAGAAAATTTACTACAGCCTTTATTAGATTATCTTAGCGCAAAAAATTCAGTAAGGCTTTTGGGCCCTTCTGATGCCTCAAAAAAAGCTCCAACAGTGGCTGTAGCTTTAAAAGAAAGTCCAGAAGCAGTCGCAGGAAAATTATCTAAGCACGGTATAATGGCGGGTGGTGGTGATTTTTATGCAGTTCGCTGCATAAAGGCACAAGGAATTGATCCCACTCATGGTGTATTACGCCTAAGTTTTGTTCATTATACAAATAAATCTGAAATTGATAAATTGATAACTGCTTTGGACAATGTGCTGTAATTTAGAAGATTATTTATTTCGCGCAATTGAGGACAGTGTCTAATGACACAAGCTCCTGTAATTGTATGGTTTCGCCGTGATTTTAGATTGAGTGACCATGAGGCTTTAAATGCGGCATATGAAACTGGTAGGCCAGTAATACCAGTATTTATACTTGATGGAGTATTTGAGGCTTTAGGTGCGGCGCCAAAGTGGCGTCTGGGATTAGCAATAGAATATTTCAAGAAAAAATTAGAGAGCATGGGTAGTAATCTAATTTTGCGTCGTGGAAATGCCTCTGAAATTCTCCAGGAACTTATGAATGAAACGGGCGCATTGGACGTATATTGGTCACGAGCTTATGATCCAGCATCAATTTATCGAGACACAAAGGTCAAATCATCATTAAATGGAGTAAGCTTTAAGGGACATGTTCTTTTTGAACCTTGGGTGCCAAAAACTAAAACTGGTGAAAACTTTAAAGTTTATACGCCGTTTTGGCGTCATGTAAGCTCACAACTTTGTGTTAATTCTACATTGCCAAAAATATCAAATCTGCATTCACCCAATGAGTGGCCAATATCTGATGTATTATCAGACTGGGAATTAGGTGAGGAAATGAACAGAGGGAAAAATGTTGTTTCCAATTACGTGAACGTAGGCGAAGAGGCCGCATTAAGTAAATTAGATGATTTCGTTACTTCAAATATTGATGGATATAAAGTTAACCGAGACTTTCCCATGCGAAATGCAACATCTGGTTTATCTGAAAATTTAACGTATGGAGAAATTTCACCAAGGCTGGTTTTTAACAGTTTACGTAATGCTTTTGATAGAGGTGATTTAGGAGCTGAGCACTTTTTAAAAGAGCTTGTTTGGCGAGAATTTGCATATCATCTTTTATGGCACTTTCCAAAACTTGATACGCAATGTTGGAGAGTTGAATGGGATAATTTCCCATGGAAAAATATAAATGAAGATGCAAAGGCATGGATGCAGGGGATGACTGGTCAAAACTTTGTAGATGCGGGAATGCGCGAGCTTTATACTACTGGAACAATGCATAATAGATTAAGAATGGTTGTAGGATCTTATCTTACCAAGCATTTGCAAATAGATTGGCGTGTTGGATTAAAGTGGTTTGAAGATTGCTTAATAGACTGGGATCCAGCATCTAATGCCATGGGTTGGCAATGGATTGCAGGCTGTGGTGCTGATGCAGCTCCTTATTTTAGAATTTTTAATCCAAATTTACAGGCAGAAAAATTCGATAGTAATGGTCAATATCGAAAAAAATGGCTTGAAACTGATAAAGAATTACATGCAAAAGCATTTTTTGATGCAATTCCAGTTGCATGGAAATTAAGCGCTGATAAAATAATTCAAAATGAAATTGTTGATTTGTCTCAAGGTCGTAAGAATGCACTTGATGCATATGCAATTTTTAAGGAACAACAAAATTAAAATAGACTAACTTAAATATTAGTTCAGAATTTTAGTAGGACCCTGAATAAATATGAATAAAGATGAGAATACAAATATTTATACATCCATTAAGGATCAAGCTAATTTACCACGTTATTTTAGGCGCATATTTAAGATATTACTCAACCTGAAGGTTGGTTCTGTTGAGGTAAAGTTACCTGATGAGCGAATTTTTAAAGTAGTTGGCGAAACAAATGGTTTGAATGCTCGGATTGATATTATTGATCCAGATTGTTTTGCTCGTTTAGTGAGAGATGGCGATATTGGCTTTATGGAAGCCTATATGGATGGCCAATGGTCATCACCAGATTTGCAAAGCTTTATGGACGTTACTTTTCAAAACTTTCATCAATTAGCTACTAGGTTCCCAGGGGCTGGATTGGTTAAACTCTATGAAAAGATTAGGCATTGGTTGAATTCAAACAGTAAGCGACAGGCTAAGAAAAATATTTCTTATCATTATGATTTGGGAAATGATTTTTATAAACTTTGGTTAGATGAAACAATGACTTATTCATCTGCATTATTTAAGAAGAAGAAAGAAACATTAAGTGATGCGCAAACAAATAAATATGCACAAATGTGTGATGAAATTGGGGTCAAAGAAGGGGATCACATTCTCGAGATTGGATGTGGTTGGGGTGGCTTTGCAGAATATGCTGCAGGGCAAAGAGGTGCAAATGTAAAAGGCTTAACTATTTCTCAAGAACAGCATGATTTTGCAGTAGAGCGAATTAAAAAAGCTGGCTTAAGTGATAAGGTCGAGATTGTAATGCAAGACTATCGTGATGAAGTTAATAAATACGATGGAATTGCATCAGTAGAAATGTTTGAAGCAGTAGGTGAAAAATATTGGCCTATTTATTTTGATAAAGTTAATTCATGCTTAAAGGCAGGGGCAAAGGCAACCTTGCAAATAATTACAATTCCAGAAGATAGATTTAATGATTATAGAAATTCAGTCGATTTCATTCAAAAATACATATTTCCAGGTGGAATGTTGCCAACAGAGACTATCTTAAAAAATGAAATGAAAAGAGTGGGTCTGGAGTATAATAATACTATAGAGTTTAGGAAAAGCTACTCAGAAACTCTAAGGCAGTGGTTTGGAACATTTAATTCTAAGTGGCAAGATATCTCCGAGATGGGTTTTGATGATCGATTTAGAAGGATGTGGAATATCTATTTGACCAGTTGTGCTTCAGCTTTCGAATTCGACAGAACTGGCCTAATTCAAATTACAATGAGAAAGCCAAAATAGAAGCTCTGATTATGATAGACTAGTATCGCTGGTATAGTATTTTATTAATTGCTATAACCATTTCAATTCTTTTCAAGAAGCATAATCATACGCTTTTGAGTGTTAATAAATTTACTAGGAATATTTTATGAACTGTTACTCTGATTTACCTCATGCTGTTGGTAATACACCATTAATTCGTTTGAAAAAAGCATCTGAAATTACAGGTTGTGACATCTATGGGAAAGCTGAGTTTTTAAATCCAGGACAATCAGTAAAAGATCGTGCTGCTTTAAATATTATCAAAAATGCAATTCAAAGTGGTTCACTTCAACCTGGTGGAACAATTGTAGAGGGTACTGCTGGAAATACTGGAATTGGCCTAGCATTGGTTGGAAATGCAATGGGATTTAAGACTGTAATTGTAATTCCTGAAACACAAAGCCAAGAGAAAAAAGATATGCTTCGGTTGGTCGGGGCAGAGTTGGTCGAAGTTCCTGCTAAGCCTTACAAAGATCCAAATAATTATGTAAAGTATTCAGCCCGATTAGCGGAAAAACTTTCTAAGACCGAGCCTAATGGCGCAATTTGGGCAAACCAGTTTGATAATGTAGCCAACAGAGATGCGCATATAATATCAACTGCACCTGAAATTTGGGAGCAAACTGATGGTAAGGTTGATGGATTTATATGTGCTGTTGGTTCTGGTGGTACACTGGCTGGCGTAGCGGCAGGACTGCGAGAAAAAAATAAAGAAATAACTATTGGGTTGGCTGATCCAGATGGTGCAGCACTCTATAACTTTTACACCAAAGGTGAATTGAAGTCTGAAGGATCTTCAATATCCGAAGGTATTGGGCAGGGACGTATAACTGCAAACCTTGAAGGATTATCTGTTGATAAAGCTTATAATATTTCTGATAATGAGGCACTACCAATCGTATTTGATCTTTTAAAAGAAGAAGGACTATGTATGGGAAGCTCAACTGGCATAAACATAGCGGGCGCTATAAGAATGGCGAAAGATATGGGGCCAGGTAAAACAATTGTGACGATATTATGTGATGTAGGAAATAGATATCAATCAAAATTGTATAATCCCGATTTTTTGGAGTCAAAAGGTTTACCAGTTCCAGATTGGTTGAAACAGCAATCTCAAAACATTCCGACAGTTTTTGAATAGGAAATAATGATCATGCTTCTAAAGAATAGATTTATACACATAATTCTAGCTTTGGTGTTTTTATTAGCCCCAATAAATGCTCATGCTCAAACAACTTTCGATATTGATGCATTTAATGCATTAGCTAGTAGGGCAGAAAAAGCTGTTTATGGGGGGCAGACATCAAACGATACTTTAGAACAACTCAGAATGTCACTATCCAGTGCCCGTTCAGCTGCACTGGAAACACAAAGCTTAAGAACCGGAAGGTCAAAAATAATATCTGACCAAATTGATGCTTTGGGACCGATACCAGAAGATCCAGATAGTGAGGCAAAGGATATCGCAGAATTACGTGCATCCCTTGCCAAACAACTTGCAGTAGCTAAAGCGCCTTTGATTGTGGCAGAAGAGGCATTTCGTAGGGCTAATGGATTAATTTCTGAAATTGATAAGACTATTAGAGAGAGATCAGCATCCGCCTTTTTGAAGCTTGGAGTGTCGCCTTTAAGTCCAAATACATGGGGATCTACGATATCTGATATCAAAAAATATTTTGGACAGGTCAGATCAGAAGTTGTTCAATCCCTTAACAACCCAAGCTCAAAAGTAATTAGATCAAATAATTTACCAGGTATTATATTCTTCGCTATCCTGGGCTTGGCTTTAACATTTCCTGCCACAAAGTGGGTCTCGCAAAATATGTCTATAGCCAATCAAAGACATGATGCAAAACTGAAGAAAGTTTCATATTTAGCTTATTCATGCTTAGTATTTATTGCGCCCCTTTTAGGGATTTGCTTCCTTATAAGGTCATTGGAAATGTTAGATATTTTCGGGTACCGAGGAGAGGCATTAACACAAGCGGTTATGGCGATGAGTGTAGCTGTAGTGAGTTCTTATTGGCTTGCTCATAATCTTTTTAAGGAATCTGGACTAACAAGAGAGTTATTGGGAATTGCAAGTAAAAGATTAGTCGGAGCTTATTCAGTCACAATTTTAATGGGTGTAGCCTTAGGGTTATATTGGTTGATAAACAACCTGATACAGACAGCAGATTTATCTGAAACATCCATTGCTGTAATGGAATTCCCTTTAATTTTAATTGGAAGTTATGGATTAATTACTTTTTCTCAAAGAGTGAAAATGTATCGTGCACGATTAATTTCAGAGAAAAGAATAACACCGATTTCTGATAGGTTATCATCTTTAGTTCTGATGTTAACCTTAGCTACGGGGTTAGCAGGACCGATTTCAGCGGCTATTGGATATTCGAATATTGGCTCAAAACTTGTATTTGCAACAATTTTAACATTGGCTGTAATATTTGCTTTATTTGTTATATTTACACTTATTGCATTTTTGTTTTCAGAAATAATCATCAGAAACCAAAACAAAAATATTCAAGAAAGCACATCTAAAGGCAGTTTATTTAATGTCTTCCTAGCATTTATTCTAGCTTGTTGTGCAATACCACTACTCGCTCTAATTTGGGGTGCGAGAGTTGTAGATATTCAAGATGTTTGGTTGAGTTTAAAAGATGGCATAGTGTTGGGTGATACTCGTATCTCAATCTCTGATTTTATCACTTTTGTTATTATATTTTTCATTGGTTATACTCTGACAAGATTATTGCAGTCTGCCCTAAGACTGTCTGTACTTCCAAATACAAAAATTGATACAGGTGCACAAAATGCATTAGTGACCGGTGTTGGTTATATCGGTATTTTCTTCTCAGCATTGATTGCAATTACATCAATGGGTTTAGATCTATCAAGTCTGGCAATTGTTGCAGGAGCACTCTCTGTAGGTATTGGTTTTGGCCTGCAAGCTATAGTGTCCAACTTTCTTTCAGGAATTATTCTGCTGGTTGAACGACCAATTAAAGTTGGCGATTGGATACAAGTAGGAGCTTACTCTGGATATGTAAGTAAGATTGCTGTTCGATCAACTACAATTGATACATTCGATCAGGCAAACGTAATTATCCCAAACGCTGATTTTATATCTGGCACGGTAACTAACATGACACACCTTAGTAAGCGGGGGCGTGTTAAAGTTCCTGTTGGTGTAGCTTATGATAGTGATCCAGTATTCGTTAAAGAAATATTAATGGATATTGTCTCATCAAATGTAAATATTTTAAAATCACCAGGACCATCTGTATTTTTACTTGGGTTTGGCCCAGATAGCATTGATTTTGAAATTCGAGGTATTTTGCGTGATGTAAATTCAATTACTTCAACTCGATCAGATATAAACTTTGAGATCCTTCGTCGATTTGCACAAGAGGGGATTGAAATACCATTTGGGCAGCGTGATATCACTATTAAAAATGCTGCTGAACTGGGAAAAGTATTCCAAAGTAAACCAAGAAAAAAATCCTAAAGTTTTTTACTTGCTCAGCAAAGTTGAGCGGTGTAAACGCCCGTAACGGACAGGTGGCCGAGTGGTCGAAGGCGCACGCCTGGAAAGTGTGTAGGCGGGTGACCGTCTCCAGGGTTCGAATC